>Ga0123353_10002333_pt1 | contig 23577 bp, 22 predicted proteins | sample TergutLab28metaG_3_FD_92763 | JGI IMG/M metagenome (GOLD analysis project Ga0123353, IMG submission 92763) | Labiotermes labralis P3 segment gut microbial communities from Petit-Saut dam, French Guiana - Lab288 P3 | ecosystem: Host-associated > Arthropoda: Insects > Digestive system > Gut ... | reverse complement strand
GCTGTCAACCCCTCGAGCGTGATGGGCGTCACCAAGCGCGTCTGCGAGATGATCGCCCAGTCCATGGATAAGGTGAGCGGCACGGAGTTTGTTTCCGTCCGTTTCGGCAACGTCCTGGGGTCGAGCGGCTCTGTCATCCCCTTGTTCAGGGATCAGATAGCCGCCGGGGGGCCGGTCACGGTGACTCATCCCGATATGATCCGCTACTTTATGACCATATCCGAAGCAGTCAGCCTCGTGATGACCGCGGGCGAGATGGCGCAAGGCGGCGAGATATTTGTGCTGGATATGGGCGAACCCGTGAAGATCCTAGAACTGGCGGAATCGTTGATCCGCCTGTCAGGGCTTGAGCCGTATAAGGACATCGATATAGAGTTCATAGGCATACGCCCCGGCGAGAAGCTTTTTGAGGAACTCCTGCTGAACGAAGAAGGGATTCAGAAAACTGAAAACCAGAAGATTTTCATCGGATCCCCAATAGATGTTTCGCCTGATTTTTTGTTTGAGTTCCTGTCCTCCCTCAAGTCGAAGGCTGATGAAAATGACGTAACTGAACTGGTCGAAAGGCTGCACGAGTTGATACCGGGTTTCGAGGGAGCATCTGCCGCACATGTCGAATAGTTCACGGCAATGTACAGTAAGAGGAAACGGTTTTGAAGAATCTCTACAGCAGAGTGATAAAACGGGTTGTTGACTTGCTGTTCCTTATTCTGTTTTCTCCTATCTGGATGCCGTTAGTGTTAGTGTTGTCGCTGATCGTCAAACTGACCTCGCCCGGACCTGTTTTGTTCAAGCAGGAACGCATTGGAAAACGCCGCAGCATATTTACGATCTATAAGTTCCGGAGCATGTACTGCACCGCGCCGAAAGATACGCCGACGCACATGCTGGAAAACCCTGAGATATACATAACGCCGATCGGGCGGTTTCTAAGGAAATTCAGCCTTGACGAGCTGCCGCAGATTCTGAATATTATCAGAGGCGAACTGACCCTTGTCGGCCCGCGGCCCGCGCTCCGGAACCAGGACGACTTGATCGCCGAGCGCGAGAAATATGGCGCAAACGACGTTACGCCGGGGCTAACAGGGCTTGCCCAAACCAAGGGGCGCGACGAACTGCCTATCGAAATAAAGGCCCGGTATGACGGGGAGTACTGCGCCAAGATAAGTTTTCTAACAGACATAAAGATTCTGTTTCTTACGGTTTTCGCCGTGTTCAAATCAGAAGGGGTCGTCGAGGGTGGCACAGGAGTAGTGCGAAGCGGGGATGTCGAGGGTGGCACAGGAGTAGTGCGAAGCGGGGATGTCGAGGGCGGCACGGGGATAGTGCGAAGCGCGGATGATGAGGGCGATTCGTGAAAAGGGTGCTGATAGTCGGAGCCAACAGCTATATTGGGACTTCGTTTGAGAGATATACGCGGGGGTGGCTTGGTGTTGCCACAGCAAGTTCGCTCGACAACGAGTGGCGGTCACTTGACTACTCCGGGTTTGACTGCGTCGTCTATGTCGCGGGCATCGCGCATCAGAAACAGACGAAGAAAAACAAGGATACTTATTTCTTAGTAAACCGTGATCTGGCATACTCGGCGGCTCAGAAGGCGAAGTCGGAAGGCGCCAAGCAGTTTATATATATCAGCAGTATGGCTGTATATGGACTGAAATCGGGAGAGATCACTGAACACACTGTGCCCTCACCCCATAAGAATGATTGCTACGGCTTGTCAAAATGGCAGGCGGAATGTTTGATAGCGCCACTGCAATCAGACGACTTCCGAGTTACGATCATCCGGCCCCCAATGGTTTATGGCCCTGATTGCACTGGGAGTTTCCAGGCGCTCAAGAGAATTGTAAGGCTGTCCCCTATTATCCCTACCATGCAGAACAAACGCAGCATGATATACATTGACAACTTAGCAGAGTTCTTCACGATTGTTATTGAGAAATGCGAATCAGGGATACTCTGTCCGCAAAATAGCGAATATGTCAGTACATCCGCAATGATGGAAGAAATCGCGATGGCAATAGGCAAGCGCTACCTGCGGCTGTCGGCCCTTAATGTGTTAATAAGACTCTTTGTTCCAATATGCCCGCCTCTGCAAAAAGCCTTTGGAAACCTGTACTACAGCAATGAAGCGTCTGCTCAACAGTCGATGCGGGACTACAATGTTGTAGGGTTTGCCGATTCGATTAGGAAGAGTGTTAGTTCCTCGCTTATCTGAAAAGCTCGAAGGAGTACTTGCTGAGTATTAATGAAGACTATATGGACATTTCATCATTATGCTACGCCACCGTCGATGAGCGGGCTCACCCGCCCGTATTATTTTGCAAAACATCTGAATAATGATAACTACTCCAATATAGTCTTTTCATCGGCATATCTTCATTATTCTAATGAAAACATAATAAAAAACAACGAGAAATTTATTATCCATCAAGAGAACAATGTTCCATTCGTTTTCTTGAGAACCCCCAAGTACAAGAGGAACAAATTAGACAGAGTGCTTAACATAATTTGTTTCATGTTACGACTGTTTAGCGTAACTAAAACGATTGCGAGACAGGTTGGTAAACCAGACACGATTATTGCGTCAAGCCCACATTTATTGACCCTAATCGCGGGAATAAAAATTGCGAAGAGATATAAGGTCCCCTGTATATGTGAAGTTCGCGATTTGTGGCCAGAGTCAATTTTTGTACATGGCTCGTTGAAGAAACATAGTTTATTAGGGAAGTTATTGTTAGTTATTGAAAAATGGATCTATAGAAAGGCAACTAAAATAATTTTTACCATGCCTGGAGGATATGATTACATAACAGACCAGTGCTGGGACAAAATCATCCCAAAGAATAAGTGTTTCAGTATAAACAACGGAATTGATCTTGAAGAATTTGATTATAATAAAAGTCACCATACCATTAGTGATGAAGACTTAAGTTATGACGATACTTTTAAAGTTGTTTATGCTGGCTCAATAAGAAAAGTTAACAATTTGCGAATTATGATCGATGTGGCCAGAGAGTTACGAGATAACAACAAAATCAAGTTCTTAATATGGGGCGGAGGTAATGAACTTGAGGAGTTGCGAATAATAGTGGAGTCTGAGAGCCTGACAAATATCGTTTTTAAAGGATATATCAAAAGACAATATATTCCATATATTTTATCTAAGTCTGACATTAGCCTATCGCATTATAAAGACGTCACTATTTACAGATACGGCACAAGCCAGAATAAAAGCTTTGAGTACTTAGCCAGTGGCAAACCTGTATTGTATACGTTTATGCCAAAATATGATATTATTTCTGAAACAAACTCAGGAATGACCATCGAGAAACAAACGACAGAAAACATCAAAAATGCAATCACTGCTTTTTTTGATATTGCGCAACACAATAAAGAACTGTATGATGAAATGTGCCGTAATGCGAGAAATACTGCGGAGAGGTATGATTACAGGACTTTATCAAAAAAACTGGTTGAGATTATTGAGTCTTGATGTAGAGGATTCTCTATGACCAAAGTATGCCACATGACGTCAACAATTAAGAGTACGGACGCAAGAGTGTTTCACAAACAATGCACGTCGCTTTCGTATGCGGGTTATGATGTATATTTGGTCGCTCAGGGTAAAAGCCGTGAAGAGAATGGGGTCAAAGTGATTGGCGTACCAATTCCCACCGGCAGACTGAAGCGAATGACGCAGGGAGCAAGAGCGGTTTATAAAAAAGCTCTTGAGGTTAACGCAGATATATACCAGCTGCATGAACCCGAGCTTCTGAGATATGCTAATAAACTGAAGAGGAAAGGGAAAAAAGTCGTTTTCGACAGCCATGAGAACTACACTTTGCAAATATTAAACAAGCAGTATTTGCCAAGTTTTTCCAGATATCTGGTTGCTAAACTATATCGTTTGTACGAAACGAGAGTATGCAGAAAGATAGACGCTGTTACAATACCATGTACTTTCAATGGCAAAAACATTTTTGAAAACAGAGCAAGGCAAGTAGTATATATCGACAACACGCCAATCCTTGATGAATTATGCATTAAATACTCTCCTGACTATCACAAATTAAAAAGGAGTATATGTTATATTGGCGGATTGACATATGCGCGCGGGATAACGAATTTAGTCAAGGCTGCGCACAAAGCAAGTGCAAAACTAGTATTAGCAGGTGAATTTAGTCCCGAAAGTTACTTTGATGAAATTAAGGCATTAGACGCATACTCTTGTGTTGATTATAGAGGATTTGTTGACAGAGGGGGTTATTTAAGAATACTAAATGAATGTCGTGTGGGAGTTTGCACGCTACTGGATATAGGTCAATACAGTGAAATGGATAATTTAGCCACGAAGGTATATGATTATATGGCAATGGGGTTACCTGCAATAGTTTCGGATTTTTCATATGCGGAAAAAGTTAATAAAAAGTATAAATGCTTTGTATTAGTGAATCCTGGTGATATTGAGGAGTTAGTAAAAGCAATAGACTATCTCCTTGGTAATCCTGAAGTCGCTAATGAACTTGGCCAAAACGGCAGACGCGCTGTGAAAGAGGAATTTAATTGGGGTATTGAAGAGAAAAAGTATATAATTCTATATAAGAGCCTGGAGCAATAATATGAGTGACATAATCAGATGTAAAAGATGTATAATGGATAATTCCTCTGATAATATAATAACGTTTGACGAGAATGGTTATTGCAATTATTGCAATTTTGCACTGGAATATAAGAAACAAGTTTATTTCCCGAATGAAGAGGGAACGCATAAACTTGAGGAATTATTACTTAAAATGAAAACAGAAAATAAAAATAAAGAGTTCGATTGCTTAATGGGCGTGTCAGGCGGACTGGATTCCTCGTATCTATTATACTTAGGCCATAAATGGGGCTTAAGGATTCTCGCGCTTCATCTTGATGACGGATTTGATACCGAAATATCAAAAAACAATATTAGAAATTTATTTGCCGCCACAAAATACGATCTTATAAATATAAAGCCCGACTGCGAACAATTCAGTGCGCTTACTAAAGCATATATGAGAGCGGGCGTTCCAAATTTAGCCGTTCCTCAGGACAATATTATTTTTGCGGAAATATATAAATATGCAAAAAATAATGACGTGAGTTATTTTTTATCGGGATTCAATTTTGCGTTGGAATGTATCTTACAGAAAGGCAACACGCATACCGCGTTTGATTTGACAAATATTAAGGATATACATAAAAAGTTCGGAGAAATACCTATTGACAAATTAACCCTTTTATCCGATTTCCAAAGAATAAAAAACAGTAAGTTACTGAAGATAAAAACGCTGCGCCCGTTAAACTATATTGATTATAACAGAGACCGGGCATTTAAAGAGTTATCCGATTTTTGCGGCTTTGAATACTACGGCAGCAAGCATCTTGAGAACATCCTAACCGCATTTGTTCAACTATACTGGTTCCCGAAAAAATTCGGGGTTGATAAACGCACTTCCCATTTGTCCAGCATGATCATTTCAGGGCAGTTATCCCGTGAAGAGGCTTTAGAAGTATATGCAAAACCTATATATAGTGAAGAAATGATGAGTAGATATATTGAAATCATTAAAAACCAGTTGAGCATATCCGACGAGGAGTTTGATCAAATAATGAGTTCACCCTCAAGACAGCATACCGACTATAAAGTCAGCGCCTACACAAAGCATTATAAATTTATTCAATTTCTAAAAAAGCTGGGATTTTCTGCATGAATATTCTTCTCTTATGCAACGGAAACTTGTCGACAATGAATACCCCAAATTCATTATTTGTACTAAATCAAGCAAAAGCATTAAGAACACAAAGTGCAAATGTAGCTATGCTTGAAGTTGATATGCGGTCGATAAGACGCAGGAGGAAACTAGGTTTTACAAAAACTTATTTTGATGGAGTTTTAGTATATAGAATATCGATTCCATGCGGACCTGTTCCTTATCTACTTCCAATTATTGCTAAAATGGGTATTAAATATGTGTTTAAAAGAATAATCAAAACGTGGGGCAACCCTGACTTAATTCATGCTCATTTTGGAGAAGTTGCTTCGTGGGCAATATCTGTTAAAAAGAAGTATGATCTGCCTTTGATTGTAACAGAACACAATTCTGGTATGATAAAAGAGAACCGGACAAAAAAAACAGAAGCATTTTCAAGGAAATCATACGCCGCTGCTGATAAAGTCATCGCGGTGGGAAGTGTATTAAAAAAAAGTATGAGCGATATGACTGGTAAAGAGATAACTGTCATACCGAATGTCCTTCCATCCTTTTTCTGTTTGAAAGATACAGAAAAGCACAAAAACTTTACTTTCGTTTCAGTTGGTAACTTGATAAGACGTAAACGTTTCGATATTACAATCAATGCGTTTGCCATTGTCAACCGGAAACTTCCTGATACAAGACTAAAAATCATCGGAACCGGTGAGTTAGAGGATGAACTTAAAAAGCTCGTAGCTGATAATGGCATGGCTGAAAACGTAGAATTTTTCGGGCTTATTCCTAACGATGAACTACCCGATATCTATAACGTATGTCATTGTTTCATACTGCTGTCAATGGTAGAAACATTTGGCGTTGTATATGCAGAGGCTCTGGCTTGCGGTCTTCCTGTTATTGCGACTAAATGCGGGGGGCCTGAAGACTTTATAAACAATAGTAATGGAGTTCTAATTCCAACAGACGATCTAAGCGCTGCAGTTGACGCGATGGAGTATATGAATAATAACATTGGTATATATAACAAAGAAAAGATATCAACGGGTATTATGCATTACGTAGGTGAAGAAGCCGTGGGAGCGTCCTTAATAGAAGTTTATAATGACCTCCAATTTTAACCAATTTTAAGAGTGCTAAAACATAAACTACACCTTTTCCGGGAGATATTTCTTAATAAAAGCCGCACAGAACCCAATAACTATACCCAAGAAGGACAAGCCCACAAATACAACAATTAGGCGCGTAGTGCTTATGCTCTCCGGAGTAGTCTTAATTGATGCGGTGACTGGGGTGCCTGATATAACGGAGTTCTCAGCAATTTGGTTATTCACTTGCATATAATAGTTATAGAGCACGCCGCTTAAGCTATCCTGATTTCTTTCCAGTTCGCTTATCAGCCCAGCAAAGGCAGTTTCCGCATCACGACTGTTTGCACGAATTCTCGTATTGTTCGTTTCCAGCATTTCCAGATAGAGTTCAATCTCTTTCATTTGCTTCTGCAAATCAGCCGCAACATCAGCATTTGATTGTGCAGTTGTCAGCAGATCGACCGCTTCGCTGACTATTGTTCCATCAGTAGTGTCTTTCTGCTGAAACGAAGACAGTATATCGCTATATGTGGCAACTATTTCCAATGAGTACTCGCGCCTTAAGCTCATTGATTCAAGCTGATATGGGGACTCATCTATAAATATGTCAATGTTCCGTATATATACGTTACCACTTACCCTTGATATCCAATACCTGACTTCATGATCGCATATGGTAATCAGTTCTTCCGCAAGGTCATTAAAGCTCTTTCCGTCGTTAGTCTCATATAAGGGGTCTTCACGATATAGCGACTTTAGCAGATCAGCTAACGCTGTATACCTGTCCTCCAAGTTATAAAAATTACTATCAAACCTGAAAGTATGCCATTGAATCTCTTTGCTCAAACTCTTCCATTCAGATAAATGCTGAGAGTACAGGATGCCAATATTTCCATCATGGAAGTATTTGTCGTTTAACGATTTCTTATACTCCTCACAAAAAGCGCTCAAGAAGGCTTCCCTTTGGTCACTGCTCTCCAAAAATGCAGATTCCGGAGGTATTATCAGTTCGATAGTCGGGTTTATTAACAACCTGCTCTGCATACTCCAACTAGCTGCTGATTCATCTCCTTCCGGACTAGAGCCATTTTGCGAAAGCTCATTTTCTCCAAGTTGTGAAATTACTACCGCGCTCATTGCGTCTGCCGGACTAATACTATCATGACCTGTAGCATTTAGAGCATTTATCCATAGTTCCGGTTCATAGAATGACGTTTTACTAAACGCTTCACCATCCGGAAACAGTGCATAATGGGCGCCTGGATAGTTCAGCGTAAGTGAAATGGAGGTTTCTCCGGAAATAATCGCCGGAGTTGTATTGCGGTTCTGTACAACATAGTAAGCCGCTGCAGCAAGTAATCCAAGAGTAATACCGATAGCGCAGTAAAGGAAGAATCCCTTTTTTGCGTTATAAAGTGTCAGTACAATATCCCCGAATGTTCCCCCCTCTTCGTTCCGCTCGGGAGGAATCTTAAGGTTTAGGTTGATTTCCGAGTTTTGATTATTGTCTGTCATTGTATTTCTCCTTTTTTCGGGATGATATCATACGTCATATATCATGTCAAGGTTGTAGTAATTTATTAATTTATACGCCCAACTATGATTTGGACAGGTGAACTGTAAAATGGATGTTTTAAGAAATAATTTGGGGTATGTAAAAATAAACAGATTGAGAATCTTAACTCAGGCATTCATTCTGGTTTTACTTTTTAGCGCGTATTTAAAAGAAGAGATATTCTTTTCCGTAGGTGTTTTGTTTCTCGTAACGCTTCTATGTGCGAGAAAGGATTTTTTCAAAGCAAAAAAATATTTATCTATTTTTTTAATTATATTTGTTGTTACGCTTATATCAGTCCTTATTTTTTATTACGATTTCGACTCGATAACCAGAGTTTTTAAAATATTGTTTTATGTATGCTTATGGTTTTTTGTCGCTTATTACGGACTAACCGTTGGGTTTAATATTTCAATATACGGCTCGCAAAAAGATAAGTTTTTTAGTTTTTTGCTGTATGTTTTTTTAGTTAACGCCATTGTGACAATTATTGCATGGTTTTCAACGACAGGGGGGGCATTGGGAAGATATAATTTCGTTTCTCCTATTTCGAATTCTACTTCAGCAAATATGCATCTTACAACACTAGGCGTTTTGATAGCACTTGAAAAATACAACTTCAGAAAATTATCTTCATATTTAGTTTTATTTATTTTTCTTTTTAATTTTCTTATAGCTATCGTCAGGGCTGAACAAGTTGTTTTGTTATTTTCGTTATTTCTTTATTTTCTAATAAAAACAAAAAACAAAATGCACATAAAAGCATTTGCCCTTCTACTAATTTTAGTTTTATCAATCATGCTTATTGCGATGACAAGTATGAACAGTTACTTTACGTCAATGTTTTCCGACAACAGCGCGGGGTTGCGAACAACCTCAATTGAAGAAGCAATACGCTTGTATAAACAAAACCCAATAACGGGAATAGGTTATGGCATGTATCCTTCGATAAAAAATCCGTCGGTAGAACTTGGGAGCATCCATAACGGCGTGTTTTCCATGATTGCAGAGACAGGGATCATTGGGGTTTCGCTTTGCGTAGGTATTGTAATATTAGTACTAAGAACGGTTTACTTTTTATACAATAAAAATATTATTGTTAATAAATATAACACTGCACTAAGCATCATTTTGATTACTAGCATAGTGAGGTCATTCTTTCAAAACACGTTTTTTTTCCCGCCCCCGGCTGAGATGTCATATTATTTATTTGGGATGTTATTGTGGATGTTTATTGGGGTTCTAATCAAACAAAAGAGTTATTATATGAGTACCGGAGTTAACAACATAGTCACGGAAAGATTTTTATGAAAAGAATAATAATTATTGCAGAACTTTTCGCTCCAAATAATCATATTGCTTCTGTACGGGTCACAAAATTGGCTAAGTTATTTAAAACAATCGCCGGCTATAATATTACAGTAATATCAAGAAAACTAAAAAGCAACGAAATCATTGATCCTGTTTTAAACGATGATTTAAGGTACATAGACAACCATATAATAATCGACTACTCGAAAATCATTCACAGTATTTTGGGCTTTCAAAAAAGTCTAGTGAGGGTAAAGCATAGTAAGATAGATGTAAAAATTTCTTCTGCATCTGCAGATAACTCTTTAAAAGCAAAATTATATAATAAAATATTATCATTTATTAGAAATAGTCTTAACACTACTATTGATCATATGTCGATAAAAAATTATACAAAGAAAGCGATAAAGTATATAAAGAAAAATCCAGCGCCTTTTGATGTTGTTTTGTCGTCTTTTGAACCATTTTCCGCACATTTGATTGGCGGAAGAATTAAAGAATTAAATCCGCTCGCTTTTTGGATAGCAGACTTCCGCGACCCCGTGCTTACTCCCGGAACTCCTAAGAAATATATAAAATACTTTGAATCTTACATTAATAAAGTATCTAAAACAGCGGACGTTTTTACAGGAGTTTCGGATGCGTGTATAAAAGTATTTAAAGAAAAGTGTAAAAATAGGTTGTTCACTATATGTAATGGTTTTGACCGGGATGATTTGAAGAATATTACACCAAACAAAAGCGAGAAGTTGACGTTTACATATACGGGGCAACTATATAGAGGACAACGGGATTTAGGCATCATTCTAAAAGCAATAAATGAGCTTATAACTGACAAATCTATTGATAAAAACAATATTCTTATATGTTATGCCGGGAATTCTGAAATTGTTTTTAAACAGCAAATAGGAAAGTATAATTTGTCAGAAATGTCAAATTCGTTTGGGTTTATAGATAGGCGCGAATCACTACAATTGCAACTCAGCAGTAGTATATTACTTTTGGCGTCATGGAACAATATAGGTGATACAGGAGTTGTCACAGGTAAATTTTTAGAATATCTGATGATAAACAAACCTATTATATGCGCAGTAGCAGGAAATTTAGCCGACAGCCAGTTGAAAGAAATGATAACTGAAGCAAATAATGGAGTCGTATGGGAGGAAGCTAATGACGCAATCGATTATCCTATATTAAAATCCTATATTCTTGAACAGTATAATCGTTTTATGAATAATGAAACTCTATTATTTAATCCAAATATGGAATATATTGAACAGTATAACTATACTAATATTACCCGGCAATTTATTAATCTAATAGAGAACTATTGTAAATAACCGAGAGGATGTGTTAAATGAAAATAACCACAATCGTAGGGGCAAGGCCGCAATTTATCAAAGCAGCATCATTATCACGAGCGCTAAGACAACACCATGACGAGATATTGATTCACACGGGACAGCACTATGATAATAATATGTCCGAAAGCTTTTTTATTGAACTCGAAATTCCAAAACCAGATTATAACTTAAGCGTAGGCTCTATGAGCCATGCAAGACAAACATCCGCGATGATGGTTGGAATTGAAGATATACTGCTTTCGGAGAAACCCGATGCGGTTATACTATATGGGGATACAAATTCAACTCTCGCCGGCGCTATCGTTGCCGGAAAACTAAATATTCCTATTGCCCATGTTGAGGCAGGGGTACGATGCTTTGTCCGGGACATGCCCGAAGAGCAAAACAGGGTATTGACCGACCATTTGGCGAAGTGGAATTTTGTGCCGTCAGATTTGGCGATGGAAAACTTAAAAACAGAAGGAATAACTGAGAATGTGCATAACGTCGGAGATATAATGTATGATGGGTTGTTATACTACAGCAAGAAAGCTGATGAGTATCTAGACGAAAGGTTTTATACCAAGTTAAGGTATTTGATAAAAAACACAAATGTGATAAGTGAAAAATATTATCTTGCAACAATACACCGTCCGGAAAATACAGATAATACCGGATCTTTGACTTCAATAATAAGAGGGTTGAACAGTCTTGGTTATCCTGTGTTATTCCCTGTACATCCGAGGATAAAGAAAGCAATTAAAGAAATAACCACCGATAACCCATGCGATAATACCCATTTTATTGAACCGCTTGGATACCTGGACATGGTATTCTTCGCCAAAAACGCGGTTAAAATTATTACCGACTCCGGCGGGTTGCATAAAGAGGCGTTTTGGCTGAAAGTGCCGTCGGTTGTTATTTTAAGAAATACGGCATGGGTAGAGACGTTGAAAGGAAATTGCAATATACTTGCCTCTCCTGACGAAATGGATATAGTTAATAAAGTAAATAATACGATTGTTGATTATAGTTTTTATAGTTATAATTATTACGGCGACGGAAATACCGGAAGAAAAATCGCAGAGTTGTTGATGTGAAAAATATTGAATGGGGTACGCAATATAAAACCAGTGCGTAGAAATCATAAAGAGGGGGTTTCTCTTTGAGGGCGTCTCCAAAAAGCGGATTAGGTTTTGATGCAGCAAAACTGACAGCAGCAAAAGTTATAACATTAGCAATTGGGATGGTCTCAACTATGTTATTATCCCGGTTTCGCTCACTGGAGGAGTACGGGACATATTCACAAATTAATTTAACTGTCAGCCTGGCGGTAGTTTTCCTTGCCTTGGGGCTGCCAAACAGTATTAACTATTTTCTGGGAAGATCAGAGTCCGCGGAAGAACAAAGGAACTTCCTGTCGAGTTATTACACCTTGACCACACTGATATCTATAGCATTGGGAGTTGGCTTATTCTTTATTTCACCGTTAATATCCCGGTATTATGATAATTCGCAGATTCAAGCTCTAGCGTTTGCTTTTATATTGTTGCCCTGGTCTTCTATTGCTTTCTCTGGATTTGACAATGTTATGGTAGTTAAACAGCGTACTACTATATTAGTAATCCATAAAATACTCAATGGACTTAGTTTGCTTGCAGTCATCGCCGCAGCATATGCGTTGAGCTTACCATTCCGCGTGTTCATAGTACTGTACTTGACAACTCAAGCCGTCTTTGCTATTGCAATATATGTTATTGTTGCACGGGTATTCGACGGTATAAGGTTCTCACTGGATTTTTCTCTGCTTAAAGAGGTGTTCGCATATTCAATTCCTTTGGGTATTGCCGGTATGGTTGGAACGCTAAGCTTGGAGTTGGACAAGCTGATGATTGGCAGGTTGATGAATACAGAGGCGCTGGCGCTCTACACTAACGCAGGAAGAGAGTTGCCCGTTACCTTTGTTACTGCTTCAATGACGGCAGTACTGATGCCGCGCATTGTACGCCTAACTAAGAAAAAAGAGTATAATAAAGCAGTTGAGCTCTGGCGTGATGCCACAGTTATCAGTTACTACATTATTTGCTTTTTTTCTGCTGTTTTTATCATTTTTGCTCCGCAAGTCATTTCGTTACTGTACTCTGAAGTGTATCTGCCGGGAGTACCAGTTTTTAGAGTATACAGCTTAGTTCTTCTGCTTCGCACAACATATTTTGGAATAATACTTAACGCCATCGGGAAGACGAAACTTATACTGGTAAGCTCTATTGGGTCTTTATTGCTGAACATTCCACTTAACTACATATTTTTCCAAACAATGGGATTCGTCGGTCCGGCATTTGCAACATTAGTAAGTATTCTGTTGGTAAATAGTCTTCAACTTTTCTTTACAGGAAGACAAATATCAGTTGGGGTCAGGGATTTGATTCCGTGGCGTGAAATCGCTTATATCTCGTTGATAAATATCGTACTGGGAATGATCGTTCATTTGGGATTCACCAGTTTACGCCTTGGCACAGATGGCAAAAGCTTGTTAATTACAGTCGGAATAGGATGCGTTTGGTCACTTGTTTATTTTTCCGTGATATACCGTAAATTTCGAAAAAAATGGGTTTTGCTGAACAGTCACGAAAAGTGAGCCATACAAAGTTATAAACACACACGGAGGCGAACATGCATCTCACAACAAAAACGTATGAGCAAGCTGAAAAACTGATATCTTACGTAATAATGGTCAGTATTGCTGTCGTCCCACTGATAAATATTGGCCGCGGTATTGATGTTACTGATATGGGTTACTCACTGTCAAAGTACAAAGCATTTTTTTCCGAGCAGCATCTAAGCGATATCTCAACGGTATTATCTGATTTCCTTGGTGCAATAGTATTCAGCGCAGCGCCGGTTGGCAGTGTCTTCGCTATTCATGTGATGCAATGGCTTTCCTATTCTGCTGTTGCTCTTATGGTATACGATACATTCAAGGACTCTATACCGCGAATTCCTCTACTCTTTTCGTTGTTGATTTCGACATTGTTCCCTCTCGCATGGGTTCGTTACTGGAACTACCAATCAATCACAGTTCTTTTCCTATGCACAGGACTATGGTTACTGGTTAAGTCATTTAAGTCCGGGAATACCCGCTCACTATTGCTTTCCGGTTTCGTAATGGGAGTAAGTTTTTATGCGCGAACTCCAAATATCCTCCATCTTTTGTTTTTTGCTGCTATTATTTGGTACTATGGCTTTGGCAAAAGAAGCTGGGGATATGCATTGAAAAGAACAGGGCTTTTCCTTGCCTCAGCAGCTGTGGCGATAATCATTTTCGGCATACTTGCGGTTGCCTTTCTGGGTTTTGATGAAGTTCTTGGCAATCTTAGCGGATTGCTCAGCGTGGCGCAGGGGCGTAACCCTTCTCAAAGTTCATATAGTGCATCGGAAATGCTCGAATCGCTCTATAATGCTGTTGTCCAAGGGGTAAGATTCTTCTTCAGCCATATGATTCCTCCTGCGCTTTTTCTTTGTGGGATGACATGGTTGCTGTCAAAGAAATGGGTAGGTGAGCGTTTGTCCTCGCTGCTGTTCCTTACTTCGGGTTTGCTATTTCTTATATACTCATTACGCCTCGGATATCGGGGAGGTTATAGTTTTCCTATTACTGCAGCGGCATCCTCACTATGTTTAAGCGTGCTGATCTCAATTGTATCTGTTAAGAAAGACCCACTTTTATCGACATTACTAATTATCTCATGCGGAGTCGTTAGCATAGTGCCGTTAGGCACTAATAACGACTTCGAATACATCCGAGTTTTTCTTCACTTCCCTTTAGCTGCAATTGCATCGTCCGGTTTTTGGCTGCACAAGTATGCTGTTATCAAGACGCCCATTTTTTCTGAAAGGAACTGGCTTTCTCTCCCGATAGCTGGTTGCGTGATACTTTTGATTACAGGGATTACTTCCGGGGTTTTGCGATTTAGTTCATCCGTATATAGGGATCGACCATATTCGGAACTCACTGTCGCAGTTCAGCACACTGATTTCATGTTCTTAAAGACGTCTACACTCCGTGCCTCACAGTTCCAAACATATATTGATCAGCTCAGTCCCTTTTCCGGAAAAACCCAACTAACCTATGGTTCATTCGCTATTGGATACATTTTAACTGACTTACCTCCAGCATTAATACACCCATGGCCGGATATAATGTCATTCACAGTTGATGTTTTTACACAACGATTGAATGATATTGCATATCCTGAAAAACTGCCAATTGTTGTATTGGCCGAGATTGACAACATGGGTAAACGCAGCGACACGCCAGAAGAAAGAGAAAAACGCCGACTTATTAGCGAGTTTTTAGAAGGCCATCTTTATGTTGAATTCTTTCGCGACGAGTACTTTCAAATGTTTGCTCCACCCGAATAATCATACATCAGTGATTTGCTTTGACTAAACACTACATCGTCTCAATGTTTACTCGCAGCTTCACGTTCTTCATCGCGTTTTTTGTATCAAAAACTGGCATCCCCGCTGCGGCTACCAGACCGTAGTCGACGGTTGTGTGCGCAGTTGTAACTGTAATAATATCGTACTCGCACAAAGTTTCTATATCAAGTTTATTTAAGCTGCTTCCGTGGATTCCTTTATATGAGTAGTTTGCGACATACGGGTCATAGTAATCAACCGCCGCCCCGCGAGCTATGAGTTCAGCAATCATTGCCAGTGCGGGGCTTTCGCGATAATCGTCTATATCCTGCTTGTAAGCCACTCCGAGCATCAAAACCTTTGATCCGTTAAGCGATTTTTTATTTCTATTCAGAATACGCGTTATCCTGTCAACACAATACTCAGGCATTCGGTCGTTAATCGTCGCCGCAGCTTCAATCATTGTCATGTGAAACCCATACTCACGAGCTTTCCAGCTCAGATAGTGCGGATCAAGGGGAATGCAATGCCCACCGATTCCGGGGCCCGGATAGAATGCCTGGAACCCATATGGTTTCGTCTTAGCCGCATCGATCACTTCCCAGACATTTATCCCCATCTTGTCACATAACAAAGCCAACTCGTTTACCAGCGCTATATTGACCTTCCGATAAGTGTTCTCAAGCAGTTTCTCCATCTCTGCGACTGCGGGCGATGATGCTTCGAAGACTTCGCTGTCAATCACAGTCCGGTAAACTAGCGAGATTACCTCCAGCGCGTCGCTCCCTATGGCCCCGACTACCTTCGGGGTGTTTTTTGTTTTGTAAAGCAGATTTCCGGGATCAACTCTCTCCGGGGAAAACCCGAGGTAGAAATCCTTACCGCAGGAAAGACCGGAACCTTCCTCCAGTATCGGCTTGATGAGTTCCTCGGTGGTTCCCGGATAGGTCGTTGATTCAAGAACGACAACCGTGCATCGTTTCAAATATGGCGCTATGGCCTTCGCGCTGTCGCGCACAAAGCTGACGTCCGGCTGTTGGTGCATATCGAGCGGCGTCGGGACGCATATCGCAATAAAGTCAGCTTCCTTAACGAAGGAGAAATCTGAAGTTGCCCGCAACACCCCCGATGAAACCAGTGCTTTCAAGTCCTCATTTACGACGTCGCCAATATAGTTTTCGCCACGGTTGACCATATCGACTTTATGAGACTGGACGTCAAACCCGATAGTTCGAAAACCTGCTTTGGCTTTCTCCACGGCAAGTGGAAGACCAACATAGCCTAGCCCTATTACTGCTACATTCAAAGTACGGTCATGGATTTTCTTAAGGAGTTCATTTTTCATTCTTCTCACCAGCTATTCTATGATGCCTTCCTTTTTCGTTTATGTTACTATTAAAAGCTCATTCAGTTCTGACTGCCCTCACCTCCACTGTCAAAGAGATTGAAACAAAAAACGAAGTGCATACTCAAACCGAGAAAACAAAGACTCCGGCAATAATCATCGCTATCCCAACAACCTGCCGCCTTCTTATCCTCTCATTTAAGAATACGCGACTAAGCCCCGCTACGAAAATATAAACGAGCGATTGCAAAGCAACCGAAAGAGAAAGAGGTATAAAGCGTAGGACGTACATACCCATCACTGCTGAAACGCAAAACAACGCATACGCCACAATACTCCTCTTATTGAGAAACATCTCTATCTTACGATTGTAATTTTTGTCCGCAGATTTCTTCAGCAGAATCTGTGCACAAGCTGCGATAAAAACTGAAAGAACTAATATTACGGCATATATCATTATCTCATTCATTGTTCTTCACCACTAATATGACCCCGAGTATAATACACATTGCTCCGACAACCATTCTCCAGGATATTGTTTCATTAAACAATAACGCTCCCCACAGCATTCCAAGAATTATTGATACAGCTTTGTTTGTATAGGCTACAGTCAAGGGGAGCCGTTTCAGCACTACTTGCCATGTAACTGCATATACCCCCATCAGTAAAAAGGAGGATCCATAAAGGATTACTGCTGTCATCGACAGCAACCCATGGTTACCAGCTAGTTTTGCTAATACTGCTGCAAAGGAAAGCAGCAGAAAATTGGCATATAGCAGCACATAGTTGTTCGCTTTTTTGATTAGCATTTTGCACCTTTAATATGTTTAACAAACACATACTTCGTTCCTTCGTACTTGTAGCCTAGCGCAAGGTTAACTCTGATTATTTTCGGATTATTGATTGATGCGACATCTATCGCTTCCAGTGCTCCTTGCGATGCTGCTTCGCAGAGGTGCATATATCTTAATAAATATCCGCCTTTAGCGATACTTCTATTCAAATACAGTCCTATCACAATAGTACGAGCCTTTAAAATTTCGTCAATGTAAAACTGGACGAACCCACTTGGTTCATTACAATAGTAGAATTCGAAAGCACCTGTCCCTCTGGCAATACCGTCCTTGACCCAGTTGATGTACCGTTCAGCAGAAATTGCTTTCCCAAACTCCGGATCAATAGAAATTCGATCGGTATAGAAAATTTCCTTTCGCAATTCGCAGAAAAGCCTTGGTAGCTCTGATTCTTCCATTTTCAGCAAAGAGCAATGCTTGACCTTTTCTCTTATTTCTTCTGTTATGCATACCTCGTGGCATTTTAAATCGTGACTCATTTGAGTTTGGCCCTCTATAAAATAAAACCCCATATCTTGAAGCAAGAACATCACGTTTGTCAATCCGGTCGGCACTTTTACCACGGTATACTCAACTATGTTTTCTTTAATGGAACGCCTAACCTGATTGATGTCCGACTCGTCTTCCGGTTCTATTATAATCTCTCTGCACTCCTTGCCAATATTGCGCTTCTCCCATGTTGCATGATTAATTATCATGTTCTCCTCCTCTGACTATCTCCCTTATAGTATATTGCGGTAAACTGCTTTGGTTGATGTAGATTCTGCCAACATATTCGCCCAGCATACCAAGCATTAGCATAATCATGCCTCCAACAAACAAAATTGCCGACATTAATGATGGATATCCCAGCACCATGTCAGGATTAATAAACAATCTGCGAACAATAATAGTCGCACCGTAGACAAAACCGGCGATAGCCGAAAAAGACCCAATAATTGTAGAAATGCGTAGAGGAATCACAGAAAATGCAGTAAAGCCATTCATCCACAGAGAAAAGGATTTTCTGAATGTAAAGTTCCCCCGGCCGATAGGTCTTTCTCTTTCTTCCATTGTAACATTCGTGACATTGCTTGTTGCTTTGATTACCAGCCCTGATAGATAAGGATATGCATGCCTGTACTGCTTGATCTCGTCCGCCACATACCGCCTGACTACACTGAAGTTGGATGTCTTCATGCCTTTCGGCTTACCAATCAGATGGTAAGCCATAAGCGAGTCTACCTGGCTTCCAAAGTTTTTAATTACGGATTGCTTTTTCTTTGTGTATGCAGCATAAACAGCGTCTTTGCCTTCCAGGACAGGCGCGAACAGACTCCAAAGTTCATCGAGCGGGCATTGCCCATCGTCGTCGAGATTGATTACATAATCTCCGGATACAATGGAATAGCCGGCCAGTACTGCGCTTGCCTTGCCAACGTTTTTTGTTAAGTCCGCAACGACTATCCTTTTGTCATTCTTCGCTCGTTTTATAAGGACGTCTAGTACATTGTCTGGTGAATAATCATTAACGCATATGATTTCATAGTCGTAATCAGGTTTACGGGCCATAACTTCGTGGATCTCGTCGAGAACGTCGTTTATTGTCAGTTCCGACCCATAGCAGGGTATAACGAACGACAGTTTCTCCATATTACGTCCTTTCTTTGTTCGTCACTATTCTTCGCTCGCTTACTCAGTGGTAAAAGCCGTTAACTGCGTCTACGATGCGAACTCTTTCCCCAAGTGTTATACCATAATATAGTGGGAGTCTCAAGAGTCTTTCGCTCTCCGCTGTCGTATACCTGTCTTCTCCAACAAACTTTGAAAACATCCGCCCGGCCGACGAAGAGTGCAGTGGGACATAATGAAATACCGAGCCGACGCCGTTGTCCTTAAGGTGTCCGATTAGCTTCGTCCGCTCATCGAGGTTTTTCGTTTTTATATAGAACATATGTCCGTTATGGTGACATTCCGGCGGTATGTATGGAAGCTCAACAAACCCGCCCTCGCACAAAGGTTTGAGCATATTGAAATAGAAATCCCAGGTTTCCATCCGGCTTTGCATGATCTGATCTGATAGCTCAAGCTGCGCCAAAAGATATGCCGCGTTCAGTTCGCTTGGCAGGTAGCTTGATCCATAATCGACCCAACTGTACTTGTCGATTTCGCCTCTGAAAAACCTGCTGCGGTTTGTTCCTTTCTCCCGGGCGATCTCTGCTCGTTCAACGTGCTTTCGATCCATTATAGTGAGAGCTCCGCCTTCTCCGCAGGAGATGTTCTTCGTCTCGTGGAAACTAAAGCAGCCAAAGTCACCGAGCGTTCCGCAGTTTTTCGCTTTGTATTTGGATGTTATTGCCTGTGCCGCGTCTTCGACCACATACAAGCTATGCTTTTTAGCGATAGCGCTGATCGTATCCATTTCGCATGGAACACCGGCATAGTGGACCGGGACTATAGCTTTTGTCCGGGATGTTATTGCGGCTTCAATAAGGTTCTCGTCTATATTCATCGTGTCGTGGCGAATATCAACAAACACTATCTTTGCCCCTCGCAGGACAAACGCGTTTGCCGTCGACACGAAAGTATACGACGGCATTATGACCTCGTCATCTGGCCGGATATCACACAGGATGGCAGCCATTTCAAGCGCGTGGGTGCATGATGTCGTAAGCAAAGCCTTAGCGCCGCCTATGTTCTGCTCCAGCCAGCCATGGCAGCGTTTGGTAAATTCGCCGTCACCGCTGATTTTTTGATTATTGATTGCTTGCGCTATGTAGTCTGTTTCTTTCCCTATATATGGCGGGCGGTTGAATGGAATCATTAATGCACAACCTTACTGTTCAAAGAACATATTATATGCCCAATTGTCATATCTACTCAGGGAAAAACAGTTATCTGCTTTCCTCCACGATTCGCCTCAAGTATTGCCCGTAAGCGGATTTTATCATCGTATCAGCTATGTCCAGCAGCTTCTCTTTTGTCACCCAACCATTATGGTAAGCGATTTCCTCAATGCAGCCGACATATAATCCTTGCCTTTTCTGTACTATTGATACAAATTCCGCCGCCTCTAGCAGCCCTTCGTGAGTACCTGTGTCAAGCCATGCCATTCCACGTCCTAATAGCTCGACCTTAAGCTCGCCAAGGCGTTGGTATTCGTTATTGACTGAGGTAATTTCGAGTTCGCCTCTTCCGGATGGCTCAAGTTTTTTTACTATGTCAGTGACTTTGTTGTCATAAAAATATAGTCCCGGTACTGCATAGTTTGACTTTGGCTTTACAGGTTTTTCTTCTATCGAGCGGGCAAGTCCGTTTCCATCAAAATCAACCACACCAAACTCAGATGGATTATTCACCCAGTATCCAAAAACCTGGGCTCCTTTCACTAAACCTGCAGCGCGTTTAAGGACGCCCGAAAAGTATCGGCCATAAAACACATTGTCGCCAAGTATGAGGCATACCGAGTCTCCACCTATGAACTGCTCGCCAATCAGAAAAGCCTGCGCAATCCCCCTTGGTTCTGGTTGCTGTGCATACGAAAACGTCATACCATAATCGCTTCCGTCTTGAAGCAAATCTATAAATGATTGTAAATCGCGAGGTGTTGATATTATTAGCACCTCTCTTATTCCTGCCAACATGATTACCGAAAGCGGATAGTATATCATTGGCTTGTCATAAATCGGCAGGATTTGCTTAGAAACGCTTTTCGTTATTGGATAAAGCCTTGTGCCCGAACCCCCGGCGAGAATGATGGCTTTCATAATCTTAACCTCATTTATGGTATGATACCTGAGATCACTTGCTATTCTACGGTATTCAGACTTATAATGCAACCGTATTTCAAAGGTTTGGCAATCAACATTCGAAGATTGTGTATTTGTGATCGTATTGTTATTTATCATGCTGTCATTTATCATGCTTGAATGGAGTGTGGCAATATGATAAACTGCTTACGGCTTGCAGCCCGGTTTTATGCGGATTGCTGTGTATAAGAGGCGTGGTATCCCTGCCCTGCATTAACGGAGGAGCTTTATGAAACTGCTTGTCACAGGAGGCGCTGGTTTTATCGGTGGCAACTTCATCCATGAGTCGTTGAAGACATACCCCGGTGATACGGTCGTCTGCATCGATAGCCTTACATATGCGGGAAACATGGAAACGCTCGCACCCATAATGGGGTGCGGGAATTTTCACTTTGAAAGAGCGGATATTTCCGATGCGTCTGCGATAAAGCGTATATTCGATAAGCACCAGCCAGATTGTGTGATAAACTTCGCTGCGGAGAGCCATGTCGATCGGAGCATCGACGATCCAGGGATATTTCTGACGACTAATGTCATCGGGACGCAAGTGCTGCTCGACGCTTCGCGAGAATACGGCATCGTAAGGTATCATCAAGTTTCAACTGACGAGGTCTATGGCGACCTGCCGCTGGACAAGCCTGACCTATTCTTTACCGAGGAAACACCGCTGCATACATCCAGCCCATACGCAGCGTCAAAGGCGGGGGCGGACCTGCTTTGCTTAGCGTACGCGCGTACCTACGGGATGCCAATAACGATTTCACGCTGCAGCAATAATTACGGGCCGTATCATTTCCCGGAGAAACTCATCCCGCTTATGATTACCAATGCGTTACGGGACGAGCCTCTGCCTGTGTACGGTAAAGGTGAAAACGTACGTGATTGGCTGTTTGTGACCGATCATTGCCGGGCGATAGATTTGATCGTGCGAAAAGGGACGCCCGGCGAAATCTACAATATCGGCGGGCATAACGAGAGGCGGAATATCGATGTCGTAAAGGCGATTTTGTCGCAGCTAGGCAAGCCGGGATCTCTGATAAACTATGTCACCGACAGGCCCGGCCACGATCTGCGTTATGCGATCGATTCTTCGAAACTTACGAAGGAGCTTGGCTGGCTGTCGGAGACGGGTTTCGAGGATGGGCTGAGCCTTACGATACAGTGGTACATGGAAAATCGTACGTGGTGGGAGAATGTGCTCAGCGGGAAGTATAGGGAGGGCGTGTGATGGTGGTCGCCGGGGCGGTGGAGGCGAGTGGCGTTCTCAGCTCGGTGGTCCTGTCTCAAAGCCCAAGAAAACTTACCGTTCTGGTAAAGCACTGAGAGCATTAAATATTGTTTGGTGATCCGAGTATCATCCCGGTCGGCATCTGCGGATTTATATGGTTTCGCGCGATGCGGCTGCATTTGATCAGGGCGTAGCCTATCATTAAAGCTCCACTACCCCCTCAGTCGTATTCCTGTACTCTTTCACGCAGTAGCTGCATCTTGCCAACTCCCCATTCAGTTCCAACCTTTCTCCGCAACTGCAAACATACCCGACAATGCGCGCGGGAGTACCTACGACCAACGCATAGTCAGGGACGTCTTTAGTTACTACCGCTCCGGCGCCGACCAATGCGTACCTGCCAATACCGTTGCCGCAGATGATCGTCGCATTCGCGCCAATGGTTGCGCCTTTTTTTACGACTGTTGGGCGGAACTCGTCCTTGCGTTCAATAAATGCGCGCGGGTTGATGACGTTTGTAAACACGCATGACGGACCGAGGAAAACGTCGTCTTCTATGACGACGCTGGTATATAGTGAGACATTGTTCTGGATCTTGACGCCATTTCCGACAGTAACGCCAGATGAGATAAAGACATTCTGCCCGATATTGCAGCGCGTGCCTATGCTGCTCCCGCTCATCATATGGCAAAAATGCCATATTTTAGTGCCTTCCCCTATTACGCATCCTTCGTCGATGCAACTCGTTTCATGCGCGAAATACTCTTCCTTCACTGCTTATCTCCTGTTGTTTTTCTGACGTTTTTCAAAGACTTTTCAACGTAGCAATATTTCTATAATCATAGCCTCAAATAAATATTAATCTCTTCGCTCACGGGTATGAAATTCCTATGTTTTTGATC
>Ga0123353_10002332_pt1 | contig 23600 bp, 15 predicted proteins | sample TergutLab28metaG_3_FD_92763 | JGI IMG/M metagenome (GOLD analysis project Ga0123353, IMG submission 92763) | Labiotermes labralis P3 segment gut microbial communities from Petit-Saut dam, French Guiana - Lab288 P3 | ecosystem: Host-associated > Arthropoda: Insects > Digestive system > Gut ... | reverse complement strand
CAGCCTACACAACACAACAAGTACTTGCTAGCTCCTGAAGATGGACGTATTAACGTCTGAAACATGTTGAGCAATATATAATAAAGCAAGTGTCATCTAGTTGGTCAACCTTTATTCAATTATTCAACTATCAGCTATTTTTTATTTTCTTTCACAAATTGCTTTTAGAAAATTACTGAGTAGTGTCAGCATTATGATTTTTTAAATTTAGTCACCCTTTAGTGGAATTTGAAATCCTTAATGCTGATATTATAAATGATATATGTTTGCTATTGATAAGTGATATTCATAGTATTGTACAGTGACACCTCATGGAACTTCCTTGTTGTTGGACTGGGACTAGGATTGTTGTGTAATTAAGGAGAAGGCCTAGTAGAGTGTTTCTTTCAGCACAGACACTTAACCCCTTATGTTTAGCGGCTATAGCAGGGTTAAATTTTATTGTATTGTGTTGGATGATGACTAAGAAATACCTAAATCAGCTGTTGCACTATCTGAATTCTTAATTTGAGTCACCTTGGTGAGAGTTAATGGTGGAAAATTGATGCCCTGCAGATATTTCACACTGTTCTTGTTCATGTTTATTCTAAAATTGAAACTACCAAAATAAAAACATTAAAAAGCATGGCTTTGAAAACAGCTAGGCTAAGATGATTAACAAAATTCCAGCGTTTGAACATTTGAGAAGGTGTTCAGATAATATGGAGTCCTCCTTTAAACCCTCTCAGCTTGCAACATAGCTGCCCCTGTCTTGCCTTACTCAGCCTGACTGTGTTGACACACCATGCAACATCTGGGCATGGCACCGAATGCTCGCTTTCCACAGTGCTTAGAGTTCATTACGAGTATTGTAATTTAAACTGATTTTATTCATGTTCTATTAAAGCAAGTACGTATCTCCTAACATAAACTTTAATCTAGATATTTAGTTTCATTTTTTCCCAAAATTTCTAAGAGGACTGCAGCACTGCAAATGTTATGAATGAGCCACCCCTTGTATTATTACTCCTTTTGGGTGTCATTGTATGGCTCATCTACAGTAAATACCTGGTTAAGACATCCCTGCTTAAAATGTTTTCTGTGCAAAGAAGTCAAAATAATTTAGTACATAAATTTTCCCATATGGTAGACTTGTATGTTGCACTCATAATACATGTTTAGCCTAAAAGGATTTTTCACCAAAGAAGCATGAGAACTTCATGACACAGTGAAATTTTTGCCCATTTAATACGTTTTGATAGCAGAATCTTAACACAAGTGCACGTTTGTCCAAATTGTTACTGGCATAGTGACAAAAATAACAGTGATGGTCTAAGATGCATCTGCAAGGTTATCTCTACTGCATATTGGAGTAATGCCACCACATAAGTATCGCACACCAGCGATGTCACCTGGAAGTGTCAAATTTTTTGTTCCTTGAGGTTCAGTTGCCAAATTTAGTAGTTGCGTTGTATTCTGTTAAAAATGGATGACTCACTTTCAGCCATGTTGAAGTGCTTCAAACAGCAAGTGGTTTCTTAGGTTTTATTGTACGAAAATGAAATTTTCCTTGGAATTCACTGACTTTTATTGGCTTTTTATGGTGAAGGTACCACGGACATAAGTGCTGTGCATCGTTGGATGAGAAAATGGGGGGATAATTCGGGATATTTCAACTTGGAATGACCAGCTGTGGTCTGGAAGGCCTGTCAACACAACTTGGAGGCCTATTACCACAACTCAAGTTTTGAACAGGCTAAAAGTCGACAAACATATTGAAGAAAATTGAATGCAGAACTTATGTGAAGACTCAGAAGAGACCAAAACCATGAATCGATTGCGTTCTTCGTGGAAAAGTGATGCTTTTTCAACTTGATCGCTCCAGATCTGACTCTAGTGTTGCCACTTCAGTTGTGATAGAGAACAATGGATTTGAAGTTGTGCCCACCTTCCCTACAGTCTGGATTTGGTACCATTAGACTTCTGGTTGTTTGCAGCTCTCAGGAACCTCTGAAGGAATTCATTACACATGTGATGAAGAAGCTGAAGCTGCTGCAGGAAAATGGTTTTGAGAACAGCCTTACTAGTTGTGCAGTGACCGGTTAAAAAAAAAACTTGTTCAGTGCTGGCAGTGTTGTATAGAACAAGAGGGAGACAAAAATGGAAAAATGAGATAGGGTAACAAAGTGCACATTCTGGGCTATATTTCGTGTTTTGTATCACAAAGATACCTTGTCTGGGAGTGAAAATACAAATATGGAGGCACGTGGAACACCATTTGTACGTTCACTTCAATTTGCTTGGCATGGCTGCTACATCAAAAACTGGTATAAACCCAAGCTGCTTTGACTTCAAGAAATGCTGTATATTATAAACACAATGGATGCTTCTTAAAATTGTCCTCACAGAAAATTGTTTCAAAAATTTGCATTTTGTGGCATCTACCAATTGAAGAATCATTACTCAGTCTGTAAGTGAGCAGGTGAGAATATTAAGGGGGACTGTGTCTGTGGAATTGTTCTGGCAAGAACAGTCCTTTCATCTACCATTTGTACTTGTAAAATTAATTTTGTCATGTGTTCATAGTGCATCAGAATCACAAAAGAAGGCTAGATTTTAAGTGTGAATATGAATCACATATGTGAAATTTATATGAAATAATATAATAGTAAATGGAATGTCAACTTCAGTACAGAATAAGGAGCAGCATTTTTTACAGGCTTGGTGGTTGGACCTCAGATGCTACATTTTTGCTGAAAAGTATGTTTTTGATATAATGATTAAAGTTATATTTTCCAAGGTTCATGCTTCAGGTTTTGATAATTGGTAATAGTGCTTCTGATATTTTCCCAATGTGGTCATTGGGAATATTTATTGACTTAATCCTTTTGGCCGCACTATGGCCCTGGGGCCAACTTAGCCTTTCCTAGAAATGAGTACAGGAATATCTCCTGGTTGGGGGGGGGGGGGCATTTGGTGCATAGGGCCATTTATATTATGGCTGTAAGTGGTGAGCATAAACTGTTCAGATTGCAAAATTAATTTGAGACACCCGTTACATGCTATTCCTTAATGACGTGCAGTAATGTGAATGGTTGCGCGTGTGTTTTTGTGTGTGTAATAAGTTTCCAGCAGAGAGAGAGAGAGCAAAAGGGCTGCCTGTGTCAGGGAAATTATGTTGTCAGAATATTATGGATTCTGATATCTTCTATAATTTATTGTTTCTGTAGTCTTATATTCCACTCTTGTTAGCATGTAATACCCACTTATTTTATGGCATGTGATGTGTTCCATATCCTGAGATTATCTGAGGCAGCTAGTAATTCTATATCTAGTGATTAGTGTTGAAAATTTCAAAGGATTGATAAGAAGATTGGTGTGCATTTAATCCACCTGCTTTGCCATAGCGTTACAGTTGAATGACTGTAATGAAGAACTGTGGTAGAATAAGTGTAACTGTGTTTGATGGAGATGGTTTTAATCTTACTAGTTTGAAAATGGAAACAAGAACTCATTTATAGTTACATAGAGGCTTGCTGATTATTTCATTTTTTATGAAGAGGTGTGTGATTTTTCTGTCTGCAGAAAAGAATGCATTTTTTCCTTGTCTAATATCAATTTCTTTTGAATGTGGTGTTGAAAAACTTAAATATGATGTTGAATAAGTACATAATTCAGGAAGTTAATACTTACAGTCCATTGATTGTTGTGGATTTTCTGTTAACTTAAAATGTGTTATTGTGTCCATTGTGATTTCTCTTTAATTGTGATACTGTATCATATTAATTTGTGGGTCACTAATTTGATATCAAGGTGATTTTTTCTCTTAATAGGTGTCAGTATGTATTCAAAGTGCCACATATTAACAGTGAAAACAGCAAAGCATCTGGTATGCCAGAGTGCAGTCTGCATTTCTATCAGTTTGTGATAATACAAAAATAGTACAACTTTTGTTTAATTGCAGAAGGGCTCTGCTTAGATAATATGATGTCTTGTAAATTCATAAGCTCTCTGGCATAGGGAAGGATGAGCCTATTACAAGATTCATCGAAGAATAACAGTGAAATTTTTTTTTCTACCTAAATCGGGGTTGGGCAAATACTTTAGGATTTTTTAAAATTTCTGGTTGCATTATTTTCATGTATATGCTTTATTAGTGGAATTCTTATGACTATATCTTTGTTTAAGCTAATGCTTTGTCATTCACACTGCTTGTTTCAGCTCTGTTGGCTCACTGTATGAGTTAAAAATATAACTTAAGATTTCTAAATAGATGTTATGATCAGATGTACCTGAATGAAATCTGCTATGTTATATATGGAGGAATCATAGCGTGTGATTTGACCACCCATTTGTCATTTTTTTTACCAAAGTGAGGAGGATTCTTTTGATGAAACTGTGTAATGCAGACACCAGTAATGTGTGGTGTTACAACCCACAACACTTCTAAGTATATATTTTGCCATGGACAATAACCAGTGTGTAAAAACATAGGAGGTGTTTGCTTTATTAATTTCACGCATTTCTTATTTTAAAATTTAAAAGTTTATGTATACCGTTATTAGCTTCATATTATTAAGAAACAATTTATTTCATTAATTATTTTCTCTGGCATGGTTTCTGTCATGGAGTATTTGATGCGCTGGTGGACTAACTTTGCCAAAGAAGCACTGAAAGGGAATCTGAAAACTGGGACGTGGGATTTGCAGTGTTTCATATGTTCTCAGAGTATTTGATGCTAATCAAAATTGTCTCAAGAGACACATTCATGCCCTGAGCTTGGTTTGCCCATTCTTCAGATGACTGATCCAATTTAAAATTCGTATTAATGTGTATATCATATATATTTGTCCATCTCTGTCATAAGGAGCAGTGTTAGAGGCTCAATTCCTGTTCTTCCGTATGCATTAGTTTTGGTGAACAGCTATACCAAAGCTGTGCAGCCAAAGGAGTATTTCTGTTAGAAATGAGGATTGAAACAATGAATATAAGTCATATGAAACTGAAACAATCATATGAGTGCCCTGTACTGAAGGACCTACCTTGGGTTAGTGTCTTTGCCATGTTATGAGAATGACTTTTACCTCACAGTGTTGAAAGGGACTGCAGAGCTTGTGTTTGCCTGAGAAAATATACGCTTGTGATTTGCATTTCTGTTATGGATATTCAATATGAAATATATGTTGATGTATACATACCAGTTTTTGAACGAGCATTGTGTTTGGGCAGAAGTAGAACCCATGAGTGTCGAGTGACTCCAATGAACAGAACCCTTATTAGGGTGTGTATTAGCTGTTCTACTTGTGAAATGAATTTTTCGTGTTTTCAACATAAAACATGTGGAAGTTCAGAAATTACGTTCTATAGTTCAACTGTCTAAATTTGAAGGAGCATGTTAAAAAATGTAAGTTGAAGAAAATGGCATGCTGTTGAGGCAGTCCTGTATGTGATATAGAATTAATTGTACACACAGTTTATATAGATACAATAGTGTTTTTTAGTTTCATTGTCAATATAGCCAGTGTCCTCCAATTATACTACTATATCTTGCCAGTGTATGACATTGTCCATTAGATACAAAGATGATCCATAACATTTATTGTGGGTTTGTTGTGGTTGTGTCATGACATTATTCATGATATACTGAAAAATAATTTTAAAAACTCTGGTACTGTGTGGTATTTACACGCAGACCTTAGTTAAAAGCTTTCAATATTGGGATGTTATCAACACAAAATTCTAAAGCATTTATGAAGTGGACTTAGATATTCAGATCTTTGTGGTATTGAAAGTATAATTATTTTGTAACTATCTGAGTTCCATATTATCCATATTTTCTTGTCCTCCGTGATCCACAGTTGTATATTTCAGCACTCAGGGTATAAGCTAGTGTAGATTCATGTAGTAGAGGATGAGGAAGCCAAATGCAGTGTGTAGTAACAGCAGACTGAAATAATATGAGTTGACTGAAATTATGGTTTATCAGGAATAAAAATATCTGTGTGGCATTTTATACCGTGTAATAAGTATTGAAATGTAATGTTAGGTCTGTACAGTAGATGTTACGTGATAATGTTGAATTGTAAATTCGACTTCTTTGGTTTTCTGTTTGTGTATGTTGTGTTTATAAGGGGTTGTGTATGTTTACTTGTTTATATTATGGTAAGGATGTGAAATTGTGAAGTCCATGGATATGGGTATATTCTAAATTTTGGAAGGCAAATTCTTGTATGTCTTATATGTGACATGGTTTTGTTGTTTTTGTGATCAGTCTTTCCATTAAAGTATATATTATCATTAATGTAGATTTCTCTTGTACTGTAAATATGTGTGTGCTAAGTTTCACATCACAACAATGTAGTCATGTTATGATTATACCTCATTACTGTTATTGGTTTAAGCGTTACAGGAACACTGAGATTTACTGCGAACTTGGCTATAATTATTGAATTTTTGAGGAAGAAGTGTCAGATGGTCCCCCAGTCAAACAGGTGAAGCTGCAGCCGAAACATGCTGCAGATAAAACATACACAGATTTTGGATATGCATGCATTCCTCTTAACTCCACAACAAGTTTTCTTTTGTACACTGAAATTCTTCAGGTATACAGAACACTTTCATTTGATTATTTCCTTTTGGTTCTTCGTTTACTGAAGTTTACTGTTTTGGCAGGAAGGTGTGGCTTAAATTTATGCACTACTGTTGCATTGATTGGTTTCAGTTCTTCACGTTTCTAGCAGTTTATGCAGATGGTTTTGAAACCCTGGTCTCATGTTCAAGGTGTTAGGGAGTTTTGTGTTTAAGCCTAGCATCAGGATTTTTATTAATGGGCACTGTATGTTTTAAGTTTTTGTCAAGTAATGACTTTGTCTGTTTTAATGTATACATTTCTTTGAATAGTTTCTTCCTATCCAACTGAAGCATCCTGAGTTTTATGCTGTCATCATCTCCTTACTCTTCTTGCAGGATGACTGTCAATGTAGGTTTCTTCATGAATAGCGATCATGCTCAGTTCATTTTGCCTCACCTGTAACATCTCAGTGTGTATTTATCACACCTGTCAACTACAATATTGGAAATAGAGCAGCATTGTTCTCATTAGATATGAATGGGCCAATCCGTAACATGCATGTGTGCCTTACAGATGTGTTGTGTAAGGATCTCTGGAATGTACTAGTCAAAGGTCCAGGACATGTTTATGAAAACCAGCAGTGAAAATTTGATAATTGTTGACCAAGGAATATGTGGGTTGTAACTGCTATTGTAGGAAGAGTACAACTTTATATTAGCAGGAGTTCTTGGGGTTTGTGGCAGTTGACAGTATAGTGCAACAGGTCTGTTGAATAAGTTTAGGATGACTGTGTGGGCTTGTCTGGACATATATGTACAAGACTGGCTTTCATGATGCCCTTAGAAAGCATATCTGTTCCATTTGAATTGACAAAACATTTTGTTTCTTGTGCCATGAAAACTAGCAGAAACTGGCACTTACGTGTGCAGGTATGTGATTTATTTGTGAGTGTGAGACAGCATTACATTATCACTGTTATGGAGTTTTATTGCTGATTAATATAAAGGGCCATTAGGTATTTTAGTTACTGAATATATATTCAGTTTTTTAAATCAAAATTACTTTCCCTTTGATCAAATGTTTTGAAGTTATTTATTCCTGCAACTTCCTGTCATTTATGCTGTGTTATGATTGTTGTAAGTGTAATTTCTGGTTTTGTGTGTTGTGAAATTGGTGTGTACATTTAAATTTGTATTATGAGCATTAAACAGTATGTACATACATACATACATTCATAAATACATACGTACGTACGTATGTATGTACATACGTACACACGCACACATAAATGCATATGTACATACATACCCACACATAAGAACCTGTTTGTTTTATTGTTTGTGTGGAGGTTATGTGGTAACATGTGACTGTTAATGCCAGGGGTTGAACTGTAGCTGTATATTTATTGTTTCCAGTGTTATCAGTGAAATCATTTTGTTGTTTTCGTGAAGTGGGAGCCACTTTCAAATTTTATGCTGAGTTAACATTTTAAATACCAATGTTTGCATACAGGAATGCACATAGGAAAACACCCATAGAAATCTGTTTTATATATTTATGCAACAATTAAATTTCGTGTATTTTTTAAGACTTGCTGTACCACAAAATGCCATTTATTATATAATTTTATTGTATTGTGTTCAAATAATATGTTTGTTATAAGTGGTGCACTAACATTTAAATCCCCACCCCAGTAGGATAATGGTTCTAATACAGTTACTGTGAATAGGTTTCATGAATAATATATTACTGGCTGAATCTATTAGTATTTGTGGGTGCTGATTAAGACTGACCATGTGGTAATATAAACCACACCAAGGAAAATACACCACACTTCAGCCAGAATTATTCAGATAAATTTTCAAGCAGCATATATTCTCCCAAGCCCCAAATGATGTTGGTTTCTGCATTGTTTGAATTGGGCACCATAGCTAGTTGCTCTAACAGCATACTGTTCTTAAGAAATTGCTTAGCAGTTTAATTCTGTTATTCTTTCAACCATCTTTGTCTCCTCATTGTTGGTGGTATTGGTCTTAAGATGTCATAAACCTTCTTGGACACTCGCTGATGATGTTTGCAGCTATTGTTGCAAGTTTTCCAGCAGTGCTCACCATGAGGTAAATGCAGATTATTGAAAGGTGTGAGAACACTGGTATTCATTAAGCTGCTACGTGACTTGATCTTCACTCTGGTTCCTTCTTCTCTTTGACTTATGCTGCTCTGCATTCTCGTCTCTGACTGTAATGGTTACCACCATGTAACTCCTGCAGCAGCTAGTAAGTGAGGTGTCCTACACTGTTTGAACACATTTCCCAACAGCACCATCTAGCCAGTGAAAGCAGATCAAGTTTCTTTGATTTCCACGCTGTCATAGCACATTTTACTTTCTAAGTCTTGCGCCTAACTTCAGATGGCTTACATAATACAAATCCTCCTCTAACTGTTCTGGGAGATATAGAGGACACTTGTTCATATATGGTCATTGGCCCTTCCTGGCTGTTTTGTTCCTGGAACACACTGTGTATAGACTTCACTGATTTTTTTTTGTGGTATGTGCTAGTGCATTGTTCAGTGCAAAATATGTGCAACTGGTTTCTTTGTTACCTCATTGTTCAGTGCGGGGTTCCAAAGTATTGTTCACACTGTTTCAAAGATCTGTGTTCTTAGCATGTACTGTGGCTGATATAATGAATGTAACTGGTTGGGTTTCATTTCACTGTTGTGTCTGTGAGTATACATTTTCTTCCAGAGACTACACATGTGGCAACTGGCAAATTAAAAACCATAGTGTTTGTAGGAGCAGTATTGTCTTTGCAGTGAGCTTATGTTTTATTTTTGTGTGATTCTTCTTCACATTATTTTCAAAGTCCCTTTTCCAGTCATGGTTGCAGTTTTTTAAATATCCAGGCTACTTCCACATTTACTTTCAAAATACTTGTTGTGATGTGATTATGTCTTTACAGGGCTTGACTGTAACGATACTAATCCATACAACAATCTAGTAAGTTAAATTCTGATTAAGTGAAATTCTTCAGTTGAAATGTGATTATAGTTGGATGTTTCCATCTCCAGTAACATGATGTTAAACTTATGTCAGTTTTTTATTATGTTGGGTGTGGTATTATCCCCTTTTTGTATTTTGAAGTATTTGAGTTCTAACATTTGAATGGTCCATTCATTTACTTAATATTTTGTTCTCCTAGCAGGAATGTGTTTTGTGATTTGTATCAAATTAAAATGGAATCTATTTATTGATAATACACAGTTCATTATTGTTTCTGCTCATGAGTAAGTAAATACATATATAAGTGAAGAAAACCTATGTACTTTACTTAAGATGTGTTTGCTCTTCCACTTTTTAAAAATTTTCTTCTTCGTTTCCATTGGTAGTAGTTAGTACCAAAGAATGCAGTTGTTTGTGCCCACTTGTGCTTTGTGTCAGGAGATTTCTGATGCAACTCTCAGGACAGAGGCCACCAGTCCTGGCAATTTTCATTGGTGTAATCATACAGATGCCAGGGCAACACCCCAACCTAGGATGTGACTGCTTCCTTCAACATCCTTTCCAATCGACACTATATAGTCTGGGCTACTGATACCAGTGTTAAATAACTAAAAAAAAAACATATTAATAAGTAACTGAATTAATACTTCATAGCCAAAGTAACGGTTAACATATTGGGATTTATATATGATGTCTGGGGATAACTTTATCCCTCATGGCAATGAAAGGTTTTCACTTGCCTAGATGTAGATGAAATATATATTGAAAAATATGTACCAATTTTTACATTAGAAACAGACATTAGTGGTGTGATACTTAACTATGGATGTATTAATAATAAACAGTGTTAAATGGGAATTTATGTTGTTTTATCCCTGTTGAAGTGTGTTGTATAGTTTTTGGTATAAACCACTTTTACTTTTTTTCGATATTTTGAAGTACAGAATGCCAAGTAGTGATAGTGTCTGACAAATATTGGTCTCAAGGCAGCTGCTGAGTGGATTCTGACTGCAGGTCACTGGGAACATTGGAAACTCGGCTTGAATGTAACACAAGAAATAGGCAGTCAGAGTCTCACATGGAGATTGTTTACAATCAAAATGCACATTGATTTTAGTTGGGTGTTTTTTTTGTGATATTTTATATCATTAACTATATCATCATCATCATCATAATCATCGTAATCATCAGATTTGTTAGAACCTGAAGGTGCAGATAGTTAAAACCTAATACATGTATTCACACCAAATGATAACAGAAGTGCTTGTTTGCTGCTATACTTCATGTACAACTACCACATGATAGTGAAATGGGAAGGAATTTGAGTTATTGAAATCTAATGTGTCAAGAAATGGTACTAATATGACACGTAGAATGCATCGCTATTTTGACTGCTGAATGCACAATCCTTGCCTGTTATTATGTATTCAGATTGATTAGTGCCTTGTATACTTGGAGCTCAAATTAGTTGCCAGTTCAGAATATTTTTAATTTGTGTTCCACATAATCTGTGGTTTGTGTTGCTTATCAGATAAGCTGTAAGTTGGAATGGCAGCACATCCACATTTTCTGTTTGAATTTTCTAGACCAGGCAAATAACATAGGTGTGCAGGGTGATTTAAGACGGAGTGTCTTAACTTCAGAAGCTTATTTGTGATGCCATTTCCACTTGGTAATGTTGTAGACATGAGTATGAATCTCAGCAGTTACTATGTAATGGTTTGTAGGTTTACTGGTTCACAAATATTCTTTTTTTAAAGTTCAGGTGTCTGTAACCATTGAGATTCAGTGTATGATCATTTGACATTTCAGACTGGGAATGAATGACCTCTGGCCATAAATTTGAAGTTCTGACACTGAACTGGGAATCACCTTGTATATTTTCTACTTTCTTTGTTTAATGTCATTACCATATTACTTACAAAACTGAACTGTTAAAATATAAAGAAATGTAAGTTAATGGGGCAGTTTCAATATTGTAACTTGTAACTGGTAAAGAAATGTCAGTCACAAAAAAATTGTAAGACATGTTTGAAATCAGGGTCTCTTGTCTTTGTGTTTAGTGTAACTATTATCTGAATTCAGAATATAGCCCACTGGTTAAAGGAGTAGAACATTATGCATCAGATTTTGCCTGCTTTTGTGGAACTTAATTGACTTAAAAAGACAAGGAGTTACTGCATGACCTAACAAAAATCTTGAAAGTGTGTAATATTGGTAATCTGTCCAGAATTTCTGTGTGTTTGGCACTTATATTGTGTATTCTATTTAAGTTTTGAGTGAACCACTAATTTCTAAAAGCATTTGGTGAGTATGAACACAAACAGACCAAAAACTAATTGCATTTGAAGATTTTGAAGGCATGTGCAGTTTCTGCATGAAAAGGTCCAGCTACTGATGCCTGATCTTTTGTCCTAAATCAAGCCACTTTAAGTGGATGTATGGTAAGCTTTGTCATGGAATACTTTGGTGGTTGTGGGGTTGGAAATAATTCTGCTGACTAATCATGATATTGGTGTGTATGACATTACTGAATTGGCCTTGGATTTTGTGATTGATTTCTTACTTTGTATTTTCTTAACCTCTATACAGAGATGATGTTGACATTTACCTGATTTGTCAAGAAGTATATTTTCATAAAAATTGGTGTGTGATATTCAGTTGTCGTAAATATATGTAACTTTCACTTGAAACAGTTTGCAGTATTTAATGAAGTATACGGAAAAAGTAATTTGTTCTTTTACACAACATAGTGTTCCTACTGTTGATTGCCTGTGCTGATTCTTGTATTTTTATTAAATGCACAAGGTCATTGATGAGATTAAAAATCACAAAGAATTGCTTTTGGAATTCTGACTTATACCAGGCTTTTTTTTTTAATGTGTACGTCATACACAGTCTGTATCAATAGACCTGAAGGAAGTGTAGTTTAAAATTACCAGGAATTAGTGCCATTGATATCTACAAATTCTGTAAATTCTCTGAGTGAATTATGTATTTTTTCTCTGTAAATATTGTCACCATAACTATTTCACATAGCTGGGCAGATAATACGTAACCTTAGCAGTTGCCATTGTAGTTAAGTAGCACACTGCACACAGTCTTATAAACCAGTGTTTCTCAACCGCCGGGCTGCGGCCCGGTACCAGGCCCTGGCCTCAATTATACCGGGCCACAAGAGGTTCTGGAATTTGTCGTTTTAGTTTTCTAAGCATTTTTCATGAATAAATTCTTTATAGTGGAAATATTCTGAGGAGATTAATATTCGTGAATGTGTGATGTTGGCCTGAGGAAACTACAATATGCTACAAGACTTCATTAGTCCAGTGATCGATAACTAATTTAAATGTAATTTTATGTTTGTCAACATGCCACACCATATACATAAGTGTCTCACAAAGGTGACAAACACTGTTATAAATTCCGTGTTGGAAATCAAGAATAAAAGTTGGCAAGCAAAACTTGTTTTGGAGCATACTAGTCCAATGAAAGTAAAAGGTGGCTTTGGTTTTGGGTAATTGACTCATTGTACAAACTGTGGGTGCATGTTGTTACATGTAACTTTGATTTGTGACATTTTTCTTTATGGCATGAATGCAACAAAACACAAGGGTAGTAGTTTATTGCTCTCTGTGTTTTAATACTGTTAGTAATTATTAGATTTCACCTGCAGCAGATGAAGATCAGTACCACCAGGTTATGCAAAAATCACAAAGAATGCATGGGAATATTCGGTGTACATCATGCTACTCAAGTTTAATTAAGTGCACGGAATTCAAACAGAAGGATACCTCTTGAACAGACTGAAAGGTTAGGACAAAACTGTTGTCAAGAAAACCTGTTAGTAATTGAGACAGGGTTTTGTTGAGAGACTACATTTTGTCATTGGAGTTGTGCAGTTTATTACTTCTGTAATTATAATATGCATATATAAAATTGTTATTTTTTCTGGAAGGTATGTTATTGGGAATCACCTACTGTGTTGGTACTTTGTCTCAAACCTGGAAAGTGATGGTGTTCAGTGCCAGTATGATGGTATGGATCCAATCCAGAGTTTCACTGCTATAAAGTCCCTGCTTATGTGTGGGTAGGATGCAGGTCATGATTTGTAAAGCTGTAGATCCATAATCTGAATCTGTTAGTTTTACAATAAACAAATATAATATACCAGATAAATTCCCAAACATCAAATTAATTTGGAGGAAGCATTCCTGGTACCATGGTTACAGTTACAAAATGTGTTCTGAACTTGTCATGGGATATCTTTTCTGATAGTTGAGGGCTGATATTTTCAGCATTTCTTGCAGTAGTGAGTTATATTCAGAGTTGCAGTAGGAACAAAACTGTACGTGTTTTAAATTGCAGAGGCTGTGGGGCAGGTTATTATCACTGGCAGAATGTTTTTCATTACTTACCAAAGAATTCCATGCATAAGTTCATGCAGTATGTTAAAGTCAGTTTAAAAATCATTTGGCATTTTATAAGCACTAGTCTTAACTTATAGACACATTGACAAGATTTTTGTGGCTGTTTCTAATTTATGGCTTATTTTTTTAGGCTTTATATCTGTAAGGGGAACACGTGGTGAAAGTACTGTTGAGTTCCTGCAGTAAAGTACTGCTTGATTACGGTGGTGTAATTTACTGTAGTGATTCTAGCAATGCCATGAAGTTAGCCATAATTGTAATGCCATTGAATAAACCTCTCGATTTTGACATGGGTCAGTAATTGCAGTGTGTCGGAAGAGTTTACATGCAGTTGAACAAGCATGTTGAATGCTAATGTATGTAATTTTTGTCATCACATGAATACCAGAATTATGAATTTGATAAAAATGAGCTGAGTGCATTACTTCAGAACTGTCTACCTGATTCTGTTACCAGCAACATTAAACAATGTGATTTGCATGATAATATATAAATATATTGTATTTCTGAACATATATTAACAAATAAAATGTTGGAGTATGGAATGTGTTTTTTTCTTAATATTATATTTTGGCATCATGTCATGTATTCTGCTGTATACTGTTTGTCTCACAACAGTAAATGGAAAAGAATGCAAAGTGATAGCAAAAGAATAAGGGGCAGACAAAACCATGCACCTGATCAACAGTGCTAATGGCAGTATGTGTACGGACAAATGCAAATTTAGTTCATCAGAATGCTGTAGCTATCCTAGTGCATACCATGAAGGCATGGAAGGGGTGGAGGTATACTTCTGTGCTTTCTTAGCATTGGCACTACTTGGAGGTGAATGTTGCAGCTTCATGCCTCAACTGCTTTACCTCTGAGAGAGCCTGTAGTACACATTGTGTGAGAGGCTGGGCCAGCAGAGCTGGTCTGGACACCACTGCTGTGAGTCAAACCAGGATTCCTTGGGCAACCAGCCTGTGGCTTAGGCATTATGCTGAAGTATGCATTGGCAGTGTAATAATACTTTCATCAGTAACAGCAGGTAGTTACATGCACATGAATGTAAATGCACCCAATCAGTGACAGCAAGTTAGGAACTCAGTTTAAGAATAACACTGAAGAACAACATCACAAGAAACAGCAGTTAACTGAGGGACTTTCAGTTGAATTTCCTGTGACGTGGAATTTGAAGTTACTCTGAGTTTGCTTTAGTTTAGTTTCATATTGTTACATGCAACATTGCATGTGTAGACTCAGACATGTATATGTTACATGTTTCTTAAACTCTAATAAACAGGTAGGAGTGTGCTGCTTGTTTCCTGGGCTTTAGTGTTGTGTTATTTTACTATACTAATTCTTGGGCTGAAAATTTATGTTTTTTGGACATTGAACTGAGAGTCAAGTTTTGTTGCAGATCCTTAGGTTTGTCCATTCTTGTTATTGTGACAGAGCATTAACACCAATATTGGTTCTTTGGGCTCTAATACCTGTTACATGGCTGGGGTACTGGCTTTCCAAACAGGTTTTGTATGGTTTCTTTTCAGTTCCTTGAAGCAGATGTTGGGGGTAATACCATAAATTAGGCCATGACAGCTTCCCCATATTTTGCAGTTTGTTATTATCATCATCCATTTTTGACTTCATATAGTCTGAATTATTGACACCATTGTTAAAGGAATTACAAACAAATCCACCCATTTTGAACAACTGTTTTCATGACCATTCATAAATCTCATGCCAATGTAAGGCTTTGGTTGAACTGAAACCTTGCTGATTCCTTGTGGATTTTTAGTCCATAAGTGTGACTTCACAGCCATGTGCTCAATTTTCTTGTTCATAATAGGTCTTTAACAGTATGAGGGTGTAAATTTAATGTATTAATGACAACTAAATTTAATAATATAAAGAAATTTATTAATTTGTCTAAACCTGAGCTTTACAGATTGGAAATATTCATGAGGATAGAATATTGAAGTCCCAAAAACTGTCCTGCAGATTCAGTAAGTAATGGTCATCCTATCGAATGCCTGGAACAGGTTCATTTTGGAATGGTCATTCTATTGCTTGCTGTATGTTTCCACTTGGGAAAATATAATTGTGACGATAGATTAACTTTTGTCTTTTTGTTGTTGAGTGTGTACCAATTTATGCTATTTATTTTTATTTTGGGTTTCATTAGAATTTAATACAGAAATTACAGTTAGATGCCATGTAAATTATATGTAAACAATTACAATATAAATTACAAGTAAGAATTCAATGACAGATTCTCCTATCAGTTTCCTAAATGTAGTTACTGAAAATGATAAGAGGGAGCACTTTACAGAAATTGAGCAGTTGTCTGTGTTAGAACCCAGTTGTTTATCAAATTCGCCATGTACATGAATTCAGTCCATTTCCAAACTTTAATGCTGTACAACCATCTGTGCTTGACAAGGCTAATGAAAGTTTTATGCCTTTTTTGATACCTGCATAATGTTGTGGCTACTTGTGACGTGCTTGTATATGAAAACTGGAATGAATTATATGTTCTTAAATATTGCTGCATGGGAACCCATTTAATTTGAAACTTGTAGAGCTTTGTGAAGTAAACATGGTATATTCTAAAATTTTAGAAGATAAAATAGACCTTTTGTTAATTTGTATTTGTTTTATATTCTGGGATTGTGAATGCCAAGAAATTCCCTTGTGTACTCTTCTGCAGTGTTGTTTGTTCATGTATTGTTTATTTAGTGACACTGTCAGTAGCTGAGACTGTCGAATCAAGTGATGGGTGATGTATGAGTATGAATTGAAGGCTTCTGTCAAACTCATTTTTTTTTTCACAAGTGTGAACTTGCACCACCTAGAGATGGATACCCAAATTCTCCTTTTTCTAATGCAGTGAAATTAATTTGATCTTACTTGCATGTGACCGGACAGGTGCCAAATTACTGACTATTCCAGAATATCGGACGGTACCTATACTGATGTAAGTTCTTACAGGTAATTTTTTGTTACTTGAATTATACTTGCACTGTTCAACTAATTAGAGAAGTATCCCATTTGGGTATTTCTTTCATTTTATGGTTTCGGCATCATCGGGGTCCTCTTCTGTGTTTTCTGGAGACTTTATAGCTGACAAAGTCAAAGGAGTTGAAGACAGGGTTTCAGGAGATGCCACAATGGCTGATGTACAGACACCTTGGAGTCCTTTCTGAACATATCCCTCAGATCTGCCCATTTCATTGATGAAACTTTATGTTACAAAGCAAAACTTACAGTTACTACTCTCCTTTACTGCTGGATTATAAGGATTTCCAAATTATCAGATGCCAGATTAAGTGAATTGTGCTTTATATGCCAAAGTTCGCTAAATGTGTCATCTAGAGCGAGCAGAATCCTTTACTGTTCCATTTCTTGGTGGAAGTAGGGACTAGCTCACAGAGTCAGTGCGGAACAGGGCAACTTCCACTAGAATGATTTTGGTCAAATTTCATATTTGGAATTTTGACAAACACTGGGCAATTCACTCAGATTGACATTAAATTTGGGCAACAGTAACAGACACTTTCTGTGAAGATGTACATGCATTTGTGATCATATATAGCCATTATTTTTGTTTATAATCACAAATTTAAAATCTAGGGACAATATGTGTGCAGTGGAAGTGCCATGCCCTGTGGACATTCCAATCTTTGTTTTAGTACATTGAGCATGAATATTTGCACACTCATTTTCTTGTGTGTTTAGTTTGTAATCTCAAAATTAGAAATTTATTGAGAGCTTGGAATTTTTTCAGCACTTAAATAACTCTACTTGCTTTCCTGGCAGTGTTTAAAAATGTGGGGTAATCTCTTCAGTTGGAAAGAATGTGGAAGGAAGCTGTCATGACATGATCTGAGGTCTATACCAGCTTGTGCCTGGAAGAAGAGAACCTCAGACTAGGTTGTGTCCTGGCCAAGATTTAAACCCAGCATCTCTCAAGTGCAAATAACTTAGTAGTGTTATTGGGTGTGGCTAGTTCTTGCATTTGCTTCATTCACATCAAAATGAAAGTTCAATATTAGTACCATTTTGTTAGCTGGGTGGGAGGTAGTTTATTGTCATTGTGTGACCCTAGGGTAGGTCTTAAGAAAGCATTGCTGAAAAATTCCAAAATGTGAATTTAGAATGTTCATTTATTTTAAGGAAACAAATTCATAATGCAGAATTCCTTTGATATTAACAATGCAGATCAACATAACCATGTATTTTTTGGTTGGCTAGACTCAGGCCTATAGACCAAAAACTGCAAATGTAAATTGATATTTGTTTCTGTGTTGTACTGAAATGTCAAGACTTATCGCCAACCACCATTTTTTCTCCACTCAAAAAGTTGGCTTCGTTAGCTTCCTTCATGACACATTGCATAAATTACTGATTCCCTACTAAGGTTTGACACAGAAATGCTGAGCCTCAGCCACATGATCCAAGGAGTGCCAACTCCAGTGTTGGCAGTTCTGCACAAAAATCCCAATTTGGTTATTTGGTCAGACCAGACTTTGTGTACCAAAATGACTGACAAGATCAATGAATTCTTGTGCACTGAAACAGCCATTTCTAGAAATATGATGTATTTAGCAATAAAATAGTGTGAACTTATGTAAAAAAAAATAAATTTATTATCTTCTGCGTGGTCCATGATCAAAGGTTTTTCACAAGACAGAACTTCACACTGTCAAATTTTATGAAGATAAGATATGGGATGTGTGGGGTAGGTGGAAATCCTTATTATGGATGGGCAGAAAATGGCATTGATTGCACTATTTTGGTAACAGATAAATACCACTGAATACTTCCCAGGTTCTGGTTTGGCTAATATTTAAGTTCCTATTATGGTACTATTCAGTATTCCTTACTGGTATGGTTATCTGCTCTTTCAGAAGCTTTATTATCATGGGTGATTTGAGCAGTTACAGGCTTAATCTCCAAGCCGTACCTCATTAACACTTTTAATAGGCTGGATCACTTACCTTAGCTTGATGGTTCAGCTGACCACTTCACAACAGATTCTGTCTGATTGGAGATGATGAGTTGGTGTAAAGGAAATTTGTTAACTGTGGAGAAACACATTTGTTTTGGAGGGTGTTTGAGAATGGGTCCCTAAGAAGAATATTTTAACTTAAAAGTGGAGGAAGTAAAGGATACTGGGGCTCCTTGCCCCTGGGGCATGAAGCTGACCACTTGTTTCCAAATAGTGGCAGTGTAAGACTAAATGGAAGTATACCTGTACCCCCATGTATGTCTTCATGGTGTGCATAGGGACGGTTGTACCTGTAGAGAAGGATGGACAGAATAGGCCTAACTCACCTTTCACCTAATACAGTAATGCAATGTGGGAGAATAAGATGGGCTTTAAGAAGAAGAACAGTCAGGGAAACCTGAGGAGATATATTATGTGATGTAGGCAAAGAAGGAAGGATAAGATATTGAAATGGATGTGTAAATAGGGTGGAGAGTATTAACTGGTTTACATTGCCACATGATAGGGTCCAATGGAACTTTACAGCAAACACAAAATGAACCTTGGGTTCCCACAAAAGGTGGAAAGGTTTTGACTAACTGATTGACTTCAATAATGACTGCTTTATGGAGTAGTTAGCAAAAAGACTTATATTTAATCTGTTTTTGGGCCAAACATCGGTACAAACAAGGATTTTAAAGTTAAAGAGGGACAGATTTTGAAAATCAGTCTAGAATGCCATCACAATAATGTGGCTGTTTTAATTGAATCTTTTATACTTTAAACTGATGAAATTGATTCCAAATGTTTGCAAACTGCATGAATAAAGAAATTAGCACATTATACTTCTTAAAAAATAGTGTAGTTATTGTTTAATTATTTTATTTTGCTTGGTAGTTATTGTCTGAAATTAGAATAACTGAACAATAAAATCGTTATTCAACTTCTTGCAGTATTTATTGGAAGCTGGCTGGGGTAGTGATGGGAAGGTTATAGGTGTAACTGAGTCAAGACGTGTGGCAGCTACTACTTTGGCTACAAGGGTTGCAGAGGAAAAGGGATCATTGCTGGGCCAGACTGTTGGTTATAGCATTCGCTTTGATGATTGCTTTGATCCAGAGCAAACCAGGATAAAGGTAAGGTTAATTTTTTATTTTATTAAGGTTGAAACTTAAATGTCTGTATTTCTCAAGTTTTAATTGATTTAATAATTTCTTTATTGCAGTACATGACTGAGGGTATCCTACTTAGAGAAATGATGGCAGATCCACTGCTTAGGAATTACTGTGTCATCATGCTGGATGAAGTACATGAGAGAACGTTGTATACAGATATTGTAATGGGTCTGCTGAAGAAAATATTGAGAGTAAGTTACAGTTGTAGCAATATTAGTAGTTATTGAGTAGTGTACTACATTACAGATGAGTCAGCCCATATAGCCCCTTGTTGTTGGGGATTAAGAGTGTATTGTTAATCCAATATATACTCATATGTTTGTACAGAACAGATTTGGTAGTCATCTTTATTTTCCATTTAGCATGTAAAATTAAAGGTTGTGTGATATTTATTGAGATGGTATGTTTTTCTATTAAAACAGAGATGTTGCTTGTATGTTTTGTGTTTATGTTACCATTCAAGTATGTAATTCTGTATTATTTCATACACCAATGACTTTTGTTGTTACATATGTCATGAAAATCTGTTGCTGTGGTTAGTTATGTTATAGAATAAATAATTATTGCATGAAGTAAGTATTTCAGGACAGTTGAAGTGTAAAATAGTCATGCTTTTCACAAAAACTTGCACCATTGAAACTAAGATGAAGCGTAAATAGCAACCAAACAAAACAATGTGTCATCATCGCTGCCGTCATCGTGGCAGCAGTGGCATTGGTACGCGGGGGGGTTGTGGGTATAGGGTAGTGATGGGGCTGGGTGTTGTTGTGGTGCTGTGGATGGTGGTGGTAGTTAGTAGTAGTAGTTGTAGTGGTGGTGGTAGCAGTGGTAGTAGTGGTAGTAGTAGTGGTGGTGGTAGTAGTAGTAGTGGTAGTAGTTATAGTGGTGGTGGTGGTGATGGTGGTGGTGGTAGTAGTAGTCACAAATTTAAGAAAGAAAGCAACGAATTATGTTAATAGTCATTTGTTTAAATGTGACAAATATTAGTGTATTTATTTTCTATAGTTTAAATAATTCATGTAAAAAAGTCTTGATATAGTTAAGTTATTCTGTAGATCACATACTTGGAAGTCTATAAATATCTTGATTATGCACTGTAACACATATGTTTATTTAGTATACAGAATACCTAGGTAATCTGTGTAAAAGTGTGTATCTCATGCTAATGGTGACATGTACTTCATATGTAGACCTAGTTTAAGAAATGTAATTTGTGCTGAACTTGAAACAAATCATAATCAGTTTTTGGCTGTCTGTATCAATGTCTGGCTGTGGAACACATGTCGTACACTATACCACTTGCTATTGCCAGTGATCCATGCTAAGTTTGTTGTTTGTAGTCTGGATATTTCTGCTGTACAACCAGGTGCTAGGCTCTGACCCCCTTTTCCCAGTAACCCCCTGTAACAATCCTGAACTTCCTCAAAACTAAAAGTGAGAATCATTTTTACTCTGACTTATCCAGAACATCATTCATGCCAGACAACAAGGACCAGCTTTATAAGAATTTTGCCATATTTCTGAAGAACATTTCCTTTAAGTGAGTCTTTTATTTGGAAGTAGAACTGTTGGGCGGATGAGTGTTGGACATGTTTGCTTTTCCATCCAACTGATTCACCTGTTTGTGACAGAGCAGGTTTATGTAACAGAACACCTTTAATCATGCATTTTGGAGGTGCATGGGATACCAATTTTTGTGTTTGTTCTCAGGATAGTGTGTTGTTTAGGCTATTAGCGTTACCTTTCCAGGCTATTCCTGTTCATGATCCACCATTTATTTTGCCATTGATGCATATGTTCTGAGATATTTGTAGCTTTCTAGAATTTTGTGTGCAGTATGCCATTAAGATATGCTTCATAATACTGGTGTATATAGGCTCTAAATTGTGGAAAATGATTGTGCTGGTTGTGAGGTGATATATTCCTGGCAGTAGCAGTGAATATTTTTATACCAGAGGTTAAAGTACTTAAATTTGTTAAGTATGTATGTATGATTTATATTATGATTTGTTTCAGAAACAGAGAAACCTGAAGCTTGTAGTTGCATCAGCAACTGTAGATGCTGAACAGTTGTACAACTTCTTTAATCAAAATTCAAGTCATGATATGAGCAAGGACACTGCTGTTATTATGAGTGTGGAAGGGAGGTTGTATCCAGTGGACATACACTATGTGAAAGGTAATATTGTAAGCAGACATGCTGAATTTATGTATATATTGTGTGCAAGTTTTGTTATTGTTTTGACAAACAGTAATGTTCAGAATTTTGTTGCTGTTGTTTATCTACACTACACTTTAAAGAATATTCTTTGTTAGCGTGTCTCCTTGTTTCTATTGAATGGGTAGAATAAATAATGGAATGTTGTTCAGCTGTATTAATTCATCTCCTAACATAATTCATTGTTGTTAAGTATATATTTGTACTATAAACATCACAATATTCAGGAATTAATGCTGTTTTAACAACAGTATCTTCACATGTAACAAGCTTGTTGTATACAAATATCAAAACTGAACACAACATATTATTTCACTGCTGCTTTAACTGAAGGTTATGGAACAGATTCATTATTAAGAAGCTAATAGTTCCTCAGTCAAGAAATTCCCTGCATTTTATGGAACCCCAAGTTTCATTACCATGTTCACAAGAGCCTACCATTTATCCTTATCTCTGAGCCTATTTATTTAAAACCCATATTTGTTTTACCGTTCCATCTGTGTTTATCTCTGTTTCTTTCAGGTTTCCTCACTAAAACCCTGTATGCATGTCTCTTTTCCTTCATATGTGCCATATGCCCTGCCTATCTCATCCTCCTCTGTAATTTGCACAATTTGATTCTGCCTGGGTTCTTCATTTCAGAACCAGTACCTGATTACGTAAAAGCTGTAGTTGATACAGCTGCATTAATCCATGAACATGAACCACTGGGAGATATATTGGCCTTTCTCACTGGACAGGAAGAAGTGGACAGAGCTGTTAGTCTATTAAAGGAACAAGCAATCAATAACAAAAGCAATTGTAAGTTGTTTCAGTGTCAGCTGCTTTTTTAATATATATTTTGATGCCATATGACAAAATGTAATTCAAAACATTATGATCAACTGTTAAGGTATACCACTCCATGTTGCTAATTTTAGCACTGCTTTCTGCCTCAGGTGTAATGAAAGATGAATAAAATATTTTGATGTTATTTTGTATCTGTTTGATTGTTCATGATTGATTATTGATTGATTATTCATTCTGGTTTCTAGAGATCCTGACTGGTTCAGTGTCATTCAGTAGCCACAATCATTCCAATCACTAATAAAAGTTTTATATATGTATATATTCATTCATTTAGTAATCTGTCTTACGACAGGTCCAAAGCCTCTTCCAAAGGGAGTTCTCCACATAGTGTGATCTAGAGCTTCCTCCTTCAAATGAGAGTATCCTCTCCTTTCCATAAGGTCATCCAGTAGCTTCCTATGTCTT
>Ga0123353_10002331_pt1 | contig 23619 bp, 17 predicted proteins | sample TergutLab28metaG_3_FD_92763 | JGI IMG/M metagenome (GOLD analysis project Ga0123353, IMG submission 92763) | Labiotermes labralis P3 segment gut microbial communities from Petit-Saut dam, French Guiana - Lab288 P3 | ecosystem: Host-associated > Arthropoda: Insects > Digestive system > Gut ... | reverse complement strand
TGCTCACCGGCGACGCCACAGCACAAGACCTGTCAGACACGTCGACCCACGCAGGCCCCGCCAACTTTCAGGTGGGCACACCAGACCTGGCGGCGGCCGCAGCAGACGACGACGAACCGCACGACCTTGACGAGCACCACCAGTGGCGGTTACCACCACCAGGCACGGTCCACGTCAACGTCACCATCTCCGCCGCCTCCCTGCTCGGCGTCACCGACGAACCAGGGCACGTGATAGGCGCCGGGACCATCGACGCGGTCACCGCCAGGGCCCTGGCCCACGACGGGCCGTGGCGGCGTGTTGTCACCGACCCGCTCACCGGCGCTGTCTTAGACGTCGGACGCACCAGGTACAGACCACCAGCGGCCATCGCCGCGCACGTAGCCGCCCAAGACCCGCACTGCGTGTGCTCCACCTGCACCCAACCAGCATCAAGATGCGACCTGGACCACACCACCGAGTGGCGTCACGGCGGGACCACCGCCGCCTCGAACCTGGCACCACTGTGCCGCGCGTCACACACCCTCAAGACCGACGGGCACCTGCGCCCGACCACCACCGCACCGGGCGTGTACCAGTGGACCACTGCGTTGGGCGCCCGCCACCAGGTCGACACCACCACCGGGATCCCGCGTCGCAGACCAGTGCCAACCCTCCGCGACGACATTCCGCCGCCCTTCTGACCAGGCAAGACATAGGAACCGTCCCCTTTGTCCTGCACGCGGCGACGTCTACTACGACTGGACGCACACATTCGTGGCCGCGACCGGACGGGCGTGAAGTAACGCGACGGTCCCGGGCTCCCCTTTCTGATCGGGCAAGGTCGGATCGAACGACCTCGACCTCAAGGGCCACGGTATTCGGGGCGCTCCGTCGGGACAGGACGCAGATCAGGCCCGGGGCCGACCGGCACAACCCGATACGGGGCAGGCTGGGCAAAAAACGGCTGGCTGGATGGGACGAAAGTCAAGATGCTGGCGACGATTGCCGGCACGAAGCCGATGATGAGAAAAAACGCGCCCACCAAGGACCCCAAGAGCAGGACCCCCGTGATGATCCCAGTGATCACCGCGTGGGCCACCCGCGCGGGCGCTTGCCGCTTCTGCATTGCGAACACGCACACCGCGAAGACCAGGATCGTCGGGAGCAAGGCGACGAACGCGTACTGGTTCATCGTCTGCTCCAGCTTGCCGGTCAGCCCTGGGCGGGGGTCTCCCATCGCCACGTTCAGCGCCGCCACAGCAGACAGCACCAAGAGCGCCACCTGGAGCCATCCCAGGACGATCGCTACCACCATCGTCGTCGGCCACGGCTTGGTCGTCATTGCGCCAGTGTCTCATGCCGTCAATACATACCGGCAAACCCCCACAGGACCCTTCCCATCGGCGCGCACATTCGCCACACGCCACATATGACTGAGGCAGCGAGAACCGTCCCCACCGTCCTGGAACGGGGCAGGACAATAGGAACCGTCCCCACTGTCTTGCGCTGTCTTGGGGTTAGGTCGTCACTTGCCTTGGTTGGCTACGGCGGCGATGGAGGCGGCGGCGGCTTCGGGGTCGAGGTAGGTGCCGCCGGGGACTGTGGGTTTGCCGGTGGCCTCGTCGAGCTCGTAGAGCAGGGGGATACCGGTGGGGATGTTGATGCCGGAGATGGTGTCGTCGTCGATGTCGTCGAGGTACTTGACGATGGCGCGGATCGAGTTGCCGTGGGCGGCGGCCAGGACGGTCTTGCCGGCCTTCAGGTCGGGCAGGACGGCGGACTGCCAGTACGGCAGGACGCGCCCGAGGACGTCTTTGAGGCACTCGGTGGCGGGGATGGGTTCGCCGGCGTAGCGGGGGTCGGCGTCCTGGGAGTACTGCGAACCGGCTTCGATGGCTGGCGGCGGGATGTCGTAGCTGCGGCGCCACGACATGAACTGCTCTTCGCCGTACTCGTCGCGGATCTGCTTCTTGTCCTTGCCCTGCAGGGCGCCGTAGTGGCGCTCGTTGAGGCGCCAGCTGCGCTTGACCGGGATCCACAGGCGGTCGATGGCGTCGAGGGCGAGGTGACCGGTCCAGATGGCCCGGCGCAGCAACGACGTGTGCATGACGTCGGGCAGCAGACCAGCGTCGGCGAGAAGCTTGCCGCCGTCGCACGCCTCGACGATGCCTTTCTCCGACAGAGGCACGTCGACCCAGCCGGTGAACAGGTTCTTCGCGTTCCACTCGCTCTCGCCGTGGCGGAGCAGCACCAAGGTATATGTCATGGGGTCCATCCTGCCCGTGTATGGCTGCGGGTGCCAGGAGGTCACGCCGGGTGAGCACCGTGTGTCCCCTATGCGGGACGAACGGCCAGCAGGAGACGAAGAACGCGGCTGGGGCGTCCACGAATGACCGCAGCTACCAGGAGGTGACGGCGGGTTGGCACCGTGTGCCCATGCAGGCCGGGGCGGTCAACGGGAGACGAAGAACGCGGCTGGGTCGGCCAGGACACAACGCAGGGACGCCCACGCGGCACCGGTCAGAGCAGGCAGGTCACCAGCGGCGGCACGGACCACAGCGAACTCGGTCCACGGGGCGAACACCACGTGCTGGCGCAGCCCGGCCAGCACGTGGGGGGCCAGGTGCTCGGCCAGCGACCAGTACGCTCCGCCGAGCACGACTGTGGGAACGTCGGTGATGTGGACGACCGACGCCAAGGCCACACCCAGGGCCGCTCCGGCGCGGACCGCTGCTGCCTGGGCGGTGGGGTCTTGGGCTTCCAAGGCGGCGACGAGGGCCGGGATCCGCTGCGACGGGTCGATCCCGGCGGCTCGCAGCAACGCATCCGGTCCGGCGAGGTCGTCAAGGGTGCCGTCGGGGCGGGTCGGGTCGACCACGAGGTGCCCCAGGGCCGGTGCCCACCCGCGTTCGCCGGAGCGGACCTCACGGTGCACGACGACAGCCCCGGAAAGGTTGGACTCGCCGCACACGTACACAAAGCTGTCGTCGGGACGCACCCGCAGCTCGGCGGACGCAGCCAGGACCGCGTCGTTGGCGACCGTGGGGTCCAGGGCGGCCAGGGCCGGGTCGGTACGCAGCAGCGCGACCAGGTCGGCCTCGTGCCAGCCGAGGTCTTGGGCGGCACGTACCTGGCCGTCGCCGCCGACGAGTCCGGGGACGGCGACCGTCGCCCCGGCGACGAGCACACCCTCGTCGTGCAGGGCCGTCAGGACCGGGTCGAGCAAGGCGACCAGGCGGTCCACCACGACGACCGGGTCACCGCCACGCTGGTCGGTGTACTCCACGGCTTCGGCGAGCACGTCCCCGGCCAGGTCCACGACCCGCACCCCCACGTGCGCGCCGTCCACCTCCATACCGATACCCGCGACAGTCGCAGCGGCCGGGACGAGGGGTACCGCCGGGCGACCAGCCCGCCGCGTGAGCACCGGTGCCAGCTCGTCGACCAGTCCGCCTTCGACGAGCTGGTCCACCGCCACCGAGACCGTCGCCCGCGACAACCCTGTGGCCACGGCCAGCTGGGCACGGGAGGGAGGTTCGGCCGCCCCGACGACAGAGTCCAGGAGCAACCGCAACGAGCTGTCGCCTGACCGGTGCGAGCCCACGGCTGGCTACGCCCCACTCTCGGTGTCGTCCAGACTCTTAGGGTCCAAAGCCTCAGAGTCGTCTTGACCTTCAGAGTCGTCCAGACCCTCGGGGTCATCCAGATCCTCGGAGTCGTCCAGACCTTCAGAGTCGTCCAGACCTTCGGGGTCGTCCAGAACCTCGGAGTCGTCTAGACCCTCGGAGTCGCCTAGACCTTCGGGGTCGTCCAGAGCCTCAGAGTCGTCTTGACCTTCAGAGTCGTCTAGACCTTCAGAGTCGTCTAGACCCTCGGAGTCGCCTAGACCCTCGGAGTCGTCTAGACCTTCAGAGTCGTCCAGACCCTCGGGGTCGTCCAGAGTCTCGGGGTCGTCCAGGGCTTCGGGGTCGTCCACGGCTGGCACGACCTTCAGCACACCGGTCTCAGGGGTGACCACGTCAAGTTCGCCCCTGGGTACGACCTTGAGCACACCCGTGCCAGACTTCACCGGAACGACCGGTTCCGAGGGTGGGTCCGGCTCGGGGCCATCATCCGTGGGAAGTACCACAGACAATCCACCTGTATCTGTAGTCACGACGCCAGCTGGCTCGTCCACCGGTCGAGAGACCTGCCACACCGGGGGCGGGAGTGGGGTCGCAGGGGCGTCGCCTACAGTCGGCCCAACAGCCTCAGGGACGACGACGCGCAGAGCACCAGTGGTCGGCTCGACCGGGAACGGAGGCGGAGAAAACAGGCCAGCCGCAACAGGGGTGACACCCACGGCTGCCGGAACAGCCCCCGAGACAGGGACGACGGGCCGGGCACCAGTCGTCGGGGCGACGGGCCGGGCACCAGTCGTCGGAACAACCGGCCGGGCACCCGTCGTCGGAACAACAGGACGGGCACCCGTCGTCGGAACAACAGGACGGGCACCCGTCGTCGGAATAGCAGGGCGAGCACCAGTGGTCGGAACAACAGGCCGCGCACCAGTCGTCGGAGCGACAGGGTGGGCACCAGTGGTCGGGACGACAGGCCGCGCACCAGTGGTCGGGACGAGGGGGTGGGCACCAGTGGTCGGGACGACCGGTGACGGCTGCGACGACAGGCGCTCCGGACGCGGTGACAATGCGCGGCTCGACAGGATCTGCGGGACTGGCGCCTGGGACCGTGGTTGCGGGCTGCGCGGCGACCACGGCGAGCCGTGCGGACTGGTGGGTGGCGCCTCGGGGCCGAAGATGTGTTCGCTGGTCAGCTCGGCGTCGGGGACGAGAGCAGCGTAGGACTCCTGCCACGGTTCCATCCCGGCGGTCGCCCGCAGCGCCCGTGCCAGCCGCAACGGTGCGACGAACCGGCGGTTCTGGAGCCGTCGTGCCTCTTCGTCGGTGGCGGGCCGACGGCGGCGGCCTGAGTAGTCGACCACCTGGACGAGGTTGTCGGCGTCGACCTCACGGTGCGCGGGCAGCGGGAGCCCCGGACGCACCGGACGCGAGCCGACCACCGTCAGGTATGGCACAGGCAGGCGTGCGTCCAACGACGGGGCCAAGAAGAGCACGGGCGACGCCACAGCTGTGTCGATACTCGCCTCGACGGCCTCAGGGTGCACCAACAGGTCAAAGATCGCGAAGTAGAAAGCTCCCTGCCCGTAGGTCGCTACAACCTGCCCGATACCGGCACGGTTGCGGTCCAGCGGCACCGAAAAGACATCCCCCAGCTCCAGACGAGCCTTCATACCCGTCCCCCGTCCCACCGACCAACGGTCTCCATCGTATGGCACCCACGAGCGACCGCAGGACGCTGCCTCCACCCCACACCGGCCTCCACTCGTCACGAAACGCATGAGGCCCGGCACTGGGTGCCGGGCCTCGTACGCACGACGTCCTCAGAGTAGGAGACGTCTGCCAGATAACGCTAGTGGGCGGCCTCGTAGGCGGCCCTCAGCTGGGCGGAGATGCGGCCGCGGTTGGAGACCTCGAAGCCGTTCGCCTTGCCCCAGTCGCGCATCGCCTGCGCGTCGCCGCCAGCAGCCGCACGACGCCGACCACCCCGGCCCGCACGTCCGACCTTGCGTGCCGAACCAACCCACACGCCGATCGCGTCGCGCAGTTTCGCGGCATTCGCGGTCGTCAGGTCGATCTCGTACTGCACACCGTCAAGACCAAAGAGCACCGTCTCGTCAGCGTCGCCTCCATCGAGGTCGTCAACCAGAAGCGTGATCTTCCTCTGTGCCATCATCATCTCCATCGGATCGAACTGAACTTTGCTTACGAACGCAGATCATCACATGGTCTGTGTCACGAGTCAAATGATCGGACGGCGTTTCGGGGGCGAGCGGGTCAATTTCGGGGTACGCCTCTGGTCTCCGCAGGGTGCTTTGACCTACCCTGGCGTCCCTCAATCACGCAGAGCCAACCTGAGGGAGATTGGACAACCTCACCTGGGCATCGCGGTGCGATCACGTCGCCAAGGGTTTCACCAGGGGGAACAGGATCGTGTCACGGATGCCGCGTCCAGTGAGCGCGATGAGCAGACGGTCGATACCCATGCCCATCCCCCCTGAGGGCGGCATGGCGTACTCCATTGCCATGAGGAAGTCTTCGTCTACCGTCATCGCATCGCCGTCACCACCGGCGGCCAGCAACGCCTGCGCCTCGAACCGCTGGCGTTGGACGACAGGGTCGACGAGCTCTGAGTAGGCGGTCGCTGTCTCTACGCCGCGCACGTACAGGTCCCACTTCTCGACCAAGCCGGGTGTGGTGCGGTGGTCGCGCGTCAGCGGCGAGGTCTGCACCGGGAAGTCGCGCACGTACGTCGGCGCCCACAAGGTCGACCCGACATGGTGCTCCCACAGTTCCTCGACCATCTTCCCGTGGTTTCGCTGCGCAGGGGGAAGGTCGATATCTGCGCTGGTCAGAAGTTTGAGCAAGGTTGTGTCGTCAGTGTCGGCAGTGATCGGCTCCCCCAGTGCCGCCGACAACGAGTCGTACATCTTCACCGTCGCCCACGTTCCGCCGAGATCGTATTGCGAGCCGTCGGCAAGGTGCACTGTCGTGGTGCCCAGCGCGTCACGCGCGGCACTCTGCACGAGGTCTGTGGTGAGCTCAGCCATCGTGTCATAGTCGCCGTACGCCTGGTATGCCTCGAGCATCGAGAACTCTGGTGAGTGGGTGGAGTCCACACCCTCGTTGCGGAAGTTCCGGTTGATCTCGAAGACTCGTTCGACACCACCAACTGCCGCGCGCTTGAGAAACAGCTCGGGAGCGATCCGCAGGAACAGCGGGATGTCGAAGGCGTTCATGTGCGTGGCGAACTGACGTGCCGCAGCACCCTCAGGACGTACCTGGAGGATCGGAGTCTCGACCTCTAGATAGCCCCGCCGGTGCAGGTTGTCGCGCAACGAACGTACGACTCCTGCGCGCAGTCGTACCATGTCGCGCGCATCGGCGTTCACGACAAGGTCGACATAGCGCTGGCGCACCCGTACCTCGTCGCTCAGCGCGGCACCGTCGAACAGATTCGGCAACGGACGTAACGCCTTCGCGGCGATCTGCCAGTCGTCGGCAAGCACAGACAGCTCACCGCGCCGAGACGCAATCACCCGCCCGTGAACATAGAGATGGTCTCCCAGGTCCACGTCGGACTTGAAGTCAGCTAGGCGTTGCGAACCGACCTTGTCCGCAGAGATCATCGCCTGGAGGCGGGCGCCAGCACCATCAGTGAGCACCGCGAAGCACAACCCGCCCGCGATACGCACAAAAACCACCCTTCCCGCAACACCGACCACCTCAGATGTCTCCACCCCGGCGGGCAGCTCGGGATAGGCTGCACGTACTTGCGCGATCGACCGTGTCACCGGTACCGACACCGGATACGGCTCGACACCGTCGTCAAGGAGCCGCGCGCGCTTGGCACGGCGGATCCGGATCTGCTCGGGGGTGGAATCGGCTGCCTCGTCCAGTTCGCTCACCCGTGGAATCCTAGTCGTAGCCGGCGTGACTCACCGACTCCGGTCCACGACTGGCCCCAAGACCAGCTCGGTGTTGTCGATCAAACGCGTCGTTCCGAGCCGTGCAGCCACGACCAGACGGGCGGGGCCGTGCGCGCCTGCGGCCAGCGGCAAGAATCTGGCGTCGACCAAAGAGACGTAATCGACCGCGTCCACTGCTTCGGTGAGCACTGTGCGTGCCGCGACGACAACCTCAGGGGCGTCGGCACCCGCTTCGGCAGCCTCGCGCCCAGCACTCAGGGCACGCCACAACCCGGTAGCCCTTTCACGGTCATCGGGCGACAGATAAGCGTTACGGCTAGAACGCGCCAGACCGTCGTGCTCCCTGACCGTGGGAGCCTCGACGACGCTCACGCCAAGATCCAGGTCGTGCACCATAGCCCGGACCAACGCCACCTGCTGGGCGTCCTTGGCGCCGAAAACGGCCACATCCGGCCGGGTGCGTGCCAACAGCTTGAGCACGACGGTGAGCACCCCGTCGAAATGCCCGGGCCGTACAGCGCCTTCCAGGACGTCACCGACCGGCCCTGCGGCGACCTGCACCTGCGGGGGGCCGTCGGGGTACATCTCGCGCACCGACGGGGCGTACACCACGTCGTCGGTGTGCAGCACCGGCGCCAGGGCTGCCAGGTCTCCGGGAAGGTCACGGGGGTACTGGTCGAGGTCTTCGTGCGCCCCGAACTGCAACGGGTTGACGAACACCGTCACCACCACGTGGTCGGCACGCTGACGGGCGTGAGTGACCAAAGACAGGTGCCCGTCGTGCAAGGCTCCCATCGTCATGACGACCGCCCGGCGCCCGTCCTGCTCAGCCAGCGCCGCGGCCAGGGCTGGCGCGTCGTGCACAAGTTTCATCGTTCCTCCAGCTCATGGTCGGCGAGCGCTTCGAGCAGCCGGTGCGCGTGGGTGTCGTCGAGCAGCCCGGCGTCCAACGCCCGGAGGGTCGCCGACCGGGCCAGCACCCGGTAGGCCGCGACATGGTCCACCGCGCCACAACGCGCCGCCCAGGCGGTCAGCTCGGCCAGGTGGCCGGTGACGGTACCCACATCACCGCGGCGTACCGGACCGGTGAGCGCGGCGATGGCTCCGGGGCGGTCGGCTGTGGCGTCGGCGCCTGGGGGCGAGGCTTGGCGCAGCGCAGCGTCCAAGGCAGCCTCCAGCAACGGCCGTAGCGCAGTGCCTGCGTCGGCGACACCGGCCGCGGCGAGCGCCTGCGCGGCCTGGGCGACGAGCACCACCAGGTGGTTGGCCCCGTGGGCCAGCGCCGCGTGGTACAGCCCGCGGTCTTCCTCGGCGACGAGCACCGGTTCGCCACCCAGCTCGACGACCAGGGCCTGGCCGATGGGGGCGAACGGCCCGGGGGCTGTCACCGCGAACGTCGCCGACTCCAGGCGTGACAGGTCCAGGGATGTGCCGGTGAAGGTCATGGCCGGGTGGATGGCCAGCCCGATCACCCCGGCAGCGGTCGCCGGGGCAAGGACGTCCACTCCGAAACGTCCGGCGGTGTGCACGACGAGCTGGCCCATCTGCCAGGCCCCCAGCTCGGCCAGACCAGCCACGAGCGGCGCCAGGGCGTCGTCGGGGACGGTGAGCAGCACCAGCTCGGCGCGGCGCACCACCTCGTCGGTGTCCAGCACCGGCACCCCTGGCAGCAGCGCGTCAGCCCTCTCGCGCGACTGGCTCGACACTGCTGACACCCCCACCACCGGGTGCCCCGCAGCGCGTAGCGCCGACCCCAGGACAGCGCCGACCCTTCCTGTCCCCACAACTCCTACGCCCAACCGTGGTGGCGCCGTCACGGCATGTCCTCCTGTGCCTGTTCGCCAGGCTCGGTCGCCAGACCCACCTGTGCCGACGGGTCCGGCCGGACGAGCCACTGTTCGGGAGCGGCTGTGGCGCGGGCCTGGCGGGCGCGGACGGCCTGTTCGTGCAGCAACGTCGCAGCGACTTCCTGGTCGAGGTGCATCACCGACGCCCGCACCGGGCCGGGGGTGGAGTGCAGCTCGAACGACGCCAGACGCAGCGCCCGCTGCACCGGCCCCTGGGCGATGGCCAGCGACTGGGTGCGTTCGTGCGGCACGACGACCACCTGCCGCCAGAACCGTCCTGACCGTGCCACCAGGGCCCGTTCGGTGACCAGCACCCCTCGGCGGCGCCACCCCACCGGGTCGACCCACACCGCACGACGCGGCGCAGGGGTGAACGCGCCGTCGGTGCCGCTCGCGGTCAGGGCCGCGTCGATCATCGCCACCGGGTCGTCCACCCCCAGGTCCGGCAGGACGAGCCACAACGCGGTGCGCACCTGCTCGACGCTCGCCACAGGGTGGAGCACCGACTCGCGCTCCTGGCTGTCCTCCTCCAGGGCGTACCCGGCCACGTTCATCCGCACCCTCCACCAACCCGGTGCGCGCCACAACGGCCCTTGGCGGATGCTCACCGCCTGGACGCGCCCCGGCGGGACGGTCTGCGTCCGCGACTCGGTCAGCCCGTGCCGCAGACGTATCCCGTCCGGCGATGTCGCAGCCTGGAAGAACACGCCCCCGTTGACATGCGTCCACGCCGCCCCGGCCGCCCCGACCAGCACCGGGAACATGATGAACAGCCCACCGACCTCCTCGGTCACCGCGCTGACCACCACAATGACCACGCAGCCCACCAGCGCCGCGAACGTCGCCCCCGACAGCACGATCGACCCGATGAGCCGGCCTATGGGCACCTGGTAGACCTTGCGTTCAGGGGCGGTGGCGAACCCGGGTGCAGCGTCGAGGGCGCCGTCGTCGCTCGTCGTCGCCTCCGGGCGGCGCAACCCCGCCGCGAGCGCCAACAGCTCGGCCCGAAGCGCCTGCGCCTCGCCGTGGGGCAGGTACGCCAACGACACCCCCGACCCTGACCCTCCGGCGACCTCGAGCCTCAGCTCGGCCAGCCCGAACAGCTGGGCGAGCAGCGGACGGACCACGTCCACCGCCTGCAACCGGTCCAACCGTGCCTGGCGTTGCTGGCGGAACAGCACCCCTGTGCGCAGGTGCACCGCGTCGTCGGTGACCGCGAACCGGGTCATCCACCATGCCGCCCCGGCGTACCCGAACCCGACGAGCACGACGATCCCGACCAACGCCGCCAGGGCCAACCAGGTCGGACCCGGCGCCTCACGTACCCAACGCACACTGTCAGTCGTCTGGTAGCTGAACACCAGCAGCACTGCGACCAGCACTTTCCAGCCCCGGACGAGCGGGGTGACACGGTGCACCCGCCGCCACTGCCCTGAGTCCAGCGCCGGGGCAGTGGGGATCGGCTGGTCTCGGTCCACAGCCGGGGGTCCGGCCGTACCAAGGTCTGCCGCCAGGGGCACCGCTGGCTCGTCCTGGGTCACAGGCCCGCCAGCTTCGCCTCGCCGCGCGACGCCAACCGGTCGCGCAGCCGCGCAGCCTCGTCAGGCGCCAGCCCGGGGATGGACCCGTCCGTCGCCGGGGCGGCAGTGTGCAGCTGGACCCGTGCGATACCCAACCACCGCGCGACAGGACCAGCCTGCACGTCGACGTACTGCAACCGTCCGTACGGCACGACGACCAGCCGTCGGAACATGATCCCCCGCACGACGAGCAGGTCGTCGTCACGTTCGGCGTACCCCAACGCCCGCACCTGCCGCGGGACCAGCCACACCACCCACCCCATCAACGCCACTGCGACGCCGGTGACCACCCACACCCACGGCAAGGCCAGCACAAGCCCCGCCACCGCACCGGCCACCGCCGGGACCCCCAGCACCACCCCCGCCATCAGCAGCCGGGCCGTCACCAACCGGGCTGACACCCGCGTCCACGGCAGGTCCGCCAGCTCGAACGGACCAACCCCATCACTCATATCCCTATCCTCCCACTGCCAGGACCAGACACGGGTTTTCAGGCTGCGGGCTGGCTGAGCTCGCCGTCCGACGGTGGGGTGATACGGCAGTAACGTTCGACGACGAGCCCGACGACTGCCAGGACGATCGCTGCGGCGCCAGCCAGCGCAGCGACGACCGCACGTCGGCCGTTACCGGGGACGACCAGGTCGGTGACCAGGTACAGACCCTGCCCGCCGTACCAGCCGAGCAGGAGGGCGCCGGTGTAGCTCGCCGCTTTGGCCAGGGCGGCAGTGCGCGCGGCGCGCACAGGGTCCAGGTTGGGGCGGCGCCCGTGCTGGTACTGGCGCACAGTCCAGCCGAGGGCGAACACGACAGCCGCGATGAGCAGCTCGACACCGACGACGAGCCAGCTGGTCTCGTCGACCTGGCCACCGTGGCGCACCAGGGCCCAGGCACCAGCCCAGGTCGCCAGCGCCACGACCACACAGATCGTGACGAGCGTGGTCCACCGCGTCGGCGACATCAAGCCGCCCCAGGCTCCCGGGGGGTGTCGGTCAACCAGTCCAGGGCCATCCAGCGCACACCTTGGGTGTCCGGGGCACGCTCAGCGAGCTGGGCGACCGGACCACCGTTGGGGCCGGGCAGCACCGCGGCCGGGTCGGCTGACCCCCACGGCCCCAGGACGAACGCCCGTTGGTGAGCCTGTGGGTGCGGGAGAGTCAGCTCGTCGTCGGAGGCGACGAGGTCCCCGTACTTGATGAGGTCGAGGTCGAGGGTGCGCGGACCCCACCGTTCCAGGCGTTCACGCCCGGCTTCCTGCTCGACACCGGCCAGGCGCCGCAGCAGGTCGCGCGCTGACAGCAAGGTCCGGCCCAAGATGATGGTGTTGAGGAAGTCGGGCTGGTCGGGACGGTCGGTCGCAGCAGTGCGGGCCAACGGACCGACTGCGGTGATCTCCAGACCGGTCAGAGCGCCCAACCGGTGCACGGCCCAGCGCAGCGTCTCCTGGACAGGTCCAAGGTTCCCGCCGACCCCGATGACGACATCGACGAGCGTCGACGGCAGCTGGTCCAGCTCTGCAGCACCACCCGGTGATCCGGGTGCGTGGGGGTCAAAAGACAGGCTGGGCAGTGGAGGCGGCGGTGGGCCCGACCCAGCAGGGGCCGTCGTGGGAAGCGGCGGGGCGCCCTGCCAGTGATCAGCAGACGGATGCCATGGCTCACTCTGGGCTGGCCCGTCAGGTGACCCACTGCGGTGGCCACCGTGGTCCAGCTCTTCGGGAGGCCACACGATCGGAGTCCCGGAGTCAGACGGCCAGGCGATCGGGTCAGCCTGCGAGACGGCCTGTGCGACCGGCATCTGGGGCGGCCCGTGCTGGGCTGGCCCCGGGGAGGGCATCGCAGGGCCCGGAACGTCGGCTGGGGGCCAGGCTCCCGCACCAGGCTCAGCGATGGGCTGGGGCTCAGGCGGGCTGGCAGGTCCGTGGCCGGCGGACTCGTCCTGCCACGGCAGCGGTGTGGACAACGTCGACGCAGGAACGCTCCCGTTGGAGGGCTCTGCGCCAGGTCCGGCGGCTGCCTCAGGCCAGGCTGCGTCGACCGGCTCGGGGCTCGGCCACGCTTGGTCGTCGCCGACGCGCTCGGGTCCCGAGATCGGGACTGGGCCGCTCGGCCAACCCGTCACCGCTGGTGCCGACCACGCCTGCGGTACGGGGTCGGACGGCGACGGAGCCCACACCGGCTCGTTGGGCTGGTCCCACGGGGGCAGGGGCGCGGCGGCTGCTGGTGCCTCGGGGCCCGCAGCAGGTCCGCCCCACTGCGCCTCGGGGACGAGGCCAGGATGCCCCAACGGGTCGGGCGACGGGGCACCATAGCGGCCCCCTGACAGCTCGTCGGCTTGTGGTTCGCTCCGCGGCGGCTCGGGGGCGACCACATCTAGGGCTTCCCACGACCCTCCACGCGCCCGCATGTCACCGGCCGGTCCGGCCGACGACCCTGGTTCTCGGGCGTCGGCGACCGAGTCGGCCCACGGTGGCGCTGCCTCGTGCCGCGCTGGTGCAGGCACCAGTTCGGGGGCAGGCGGGTACGGCCTTTCTGAGACGTAGGCCGGGTCGCGTCCCTCGTGCTCGGAAGCAGGTGGGTACGGCCTTTCTGAGACGTAGGCCGAGTCGCGTCCCTCGTGCTCGGAGGCAGGCGGGTACGGCCTTTCTGAGACGTAGGCCGAGTCGTGCTCCTCGTGGTCGGAAGCAGGCGGGTACAGCTGTTCTGAGGAGCGGACCGGGTCGCGCTCTTCGTGCTCGGGCTCGGCCGGGGCTTCGTCTTCGTCACCGGTCAGTCCCACAGGGTCGACTTCGAACTCGTCGCCGACTGACGCCAGCTGGGCCACCACAGGACCGTGCCCAGGCGTGACGACCACTGCGCCTTGCGACGACGGCGTCGGCGTGACGGTGGCTGGCGGGATCGACGGCGGCATGGGCTCGTCCCACTGCGCCATCTCCTCGCCGACCTCGTCGACCTCGTCGACCTGGTCAGGCTCGTCGCCGGCCTCGTCGGCCACATCGCCACCAGCCTCGTCGGCGTCACCCTCACCGTCGTCTGGCAGGTCCGCGGTGGAACCGGCCCCCCGGTCAGCCGTGTCGCTGACGTCGTCGCCGTCAGCGTCGGGCTCGTCGACCGCGTCCGCTGCGCCTTCGTCGTCGGCAGGCTTGTCAGGAGCGACAGCCTCGTCGGGGCCGTCAACCGGGGCGTCGTGGTCGGCGACCTGGTCGTCAAAGCCCTGCGCGTCGGCGTCGGTGGTTTCCGCTGGGAGCGGCGCCTTGGTCGGCTCAGCCACCTCGCGCGGACCGGAGGCAGCGAGCACAGGTGCACGCCCGGCGGCGGCCCACCCAGCCAAGTGCCTAGGACGGTCCGGCACGGCGGCAGGTTCCACCACTGGTACACGGTCGCGGTCGCGGCGCACAGACACCACGACGTCGGCGAACTCCACAGCAGCGCTGACAGCGTCTGGCTGGCCCAGGAGCGGTGCGTGCGGTTTGTGGACAGTGACCTCCGTGGCCACAGCCTGCGGGTGGGCCAGCACCGTGGCCGCGATCCGTTCAGCCAGCGTCTCCAGCAGCGCGACCGGCGGACCGGTCAGCACCGCCACGACCTGGCTGGCGAGCACCCCGTAGTCCAACGTGCGGCGCAGGGCGTCACCTGCGGCGGCTGGGCGGGTGTCAGTGTGCACGACGACATCGACGACGAACCGTTGACCGTCACGGCGTTCGTACTCGTGCACACCGTGGTGCCCGTGGGCAGCCAGCCCACGCAGCTCGATCCGGTCCAAACCTTGCGCCCCGTCGGTGGTCATTGCTTCTCCTGCTCGTTGCGGGCTGCCCACCACATCTGTGCCACCTTGACTGCGTCGACCGACGCCCCCACCTCGTGCACACGCACCGCCCATGCTCCTGCGGCGGCGGCGAGGGCAGTGATGGCCAAGGTTCCCGCGTCGCGGTCGGTGGCCTGGGTACGGTCGAGCAACGTCCCGAGGAAGTGTTTGCGGCTCGCGCCCACCAGCACCGGAAACTCGTCGGTGAGCTCGTCGAGCCGGGCCAGCAGCGCCCAGCTGCGCTCGGGGTTCTTCGAAAATCCCAGACCAGGGTCGAGGACGATCTGCTCGTCGGCTATCCCGGCGGCACGCATCCCCGCGACCCGCGCGGCCAGCTCGTCACGCACGTCGACGACCACGTCGTACCCCTCGACGGCCTCACCGGCGTCGCGAGGCGGTTCGACGATACGCGCGACACGGTCGCGGCCCCGGCGCACACGTGAGTGCACAGCGACATAGGTCACGCCGGTGTCTGCCACCAGCGGGTACATCCGCGGGTCGGCCAGCCCTCCCGACACGTCGTTGACCATGACCGCCCCGGCGTTCACCGCTGCTGCTGCGACGGTCGAACGCATGGTGTCGACGCTCACCGGCACTCCCGCGCTGCGCAGCGCGACGACGACCGGGACCACTCGGCGCACCTCTTCGTCAGCAGGCACCCGCTCGGCGCCAGGCCGTGTGGACTCCCCACCGACGTCGACGAGGTTCGCTCCGTCAGCCATCATGGACATCGCGTGCTCGACGGCAGCATCGACGTCCACCCACTGCCCTCCGTCGGAGAAGGAGTCTGGCGTGACGTTGAGCACCCCGATAACCAACGTCCGTGCTCCAGGCTCCCAACCGACGACACTTGGCCTCTGCGACGAAGTCTTCACGCGTTGAGCCTAGCTGCCCGTGGAACCCAAGACCTGCGTTTCGCCAGAAATCTCCACGCAATCCGGCCCAGAAGGACACGCATCACAGCCGCCACACCACAGCTGACGCCACCTACCCCACACACGCGACGACGCGTGAGGTCACGAGACACGCCCCAGCACCAACCCCATGGCCTCGGCCCGGGTCGCCACGTCTCTCATGGCTCCGCGGACCGCCGACGTCACCGTCCGCGCCCCTGGTTTGCCCACCCCACGCATGGACATGCACATGTGCTCGCACTCGATGACGACGAGAACACCACGCGGCGCCAACCCTGCGACCAGCGCGTCAGCGACCTGCGAGGTGAGCCGTTCTTGGACCTGGGGGCGGCGGGCGTAGACCTCGACGAGCCGGGCAAGCTTGGACAGCCCTGTGACCTTCCCCTCGTCGGAGGGGATGTAGCCCACGTGCGCCACCCCGTGGAACGGCAGCAGGTGGTGCTCGCACACCGAGTGCACGGCGATATCCCTGACCACCACCATCTCTTGGTGGTCCAGGTCGAACGTCGTGGCCAGGACCTGCGCAGGGTCGGCGGCCAGGCCTGCGAACAGCTCTGCGCACGAACGGGCGACCCGGTCAGGGGTGTCACGCAACCCTTCTCGGTCAGGGTCCTCGCCGATACCGGCCAGCAGCTCACGCACCGCGGCACGGATACGGTCAGCGTCCATCGCGCGCCCCGGCTCGTTCGCGTCGTTCACCTGCTCAGAGTACCTGCGGCGTCCCGCCTGGGCTGAGCCACCCACGCCCGACGCGTGGCCACGAGCGAGCACTATCGGCGCTCGTCGACCACGGATGAGACCAAACGGTACCCAAGGTCCCAATCGGACCCCAACCAGACGAAACAGACATAGGCTGTATGTCGGCCTTGCCCTGGTCCGCGATGCCCCGCATCGTTGCTACCAGCACCTTCCCTCTGGCCCTCCCTCCGAGCAAGATCGGGCAGATCTGGATAGATCGCCCACGAATTCACCCGAAGGGGGGTCTGTCTTGGGTGATTTCGACACCTAGACTGCGAAGGTCTCGGACAAACCGGGACGTACCATGTCCTAGCGGACGCGACGGAAGAGACAGTGATGAAGATCGGATTGAAGGGCACGCTCACGGTAGCGGTGGCGGCGACAGCCCTGCTGGCCACTGCTCTGCCCGCCAGCGCGGGGAACCCCGACAAGGGTAGGGACGAGAAGTGCACCCCCAAGGCTGCGTGGGTCGAGGTCATCCCAGCCAAGGGCACCCCGTGGACGGTAGTGACGATCTCGCCTGCCGTTCCTGGCGTCGACGCGGTGTACCGCTACGTCGACCACCCGGCAGTCACCAAGGAAGTGACCACGACGACCTACCAGCGCTACCAGTGGAACCCCGGGGGCAACGTCGCCAGCGGCCAGACTCCTGATGTCACCGGCTCGAACCCCAAGGACAACCCTGGTGAGTGGCAGGCAAGCACCACCAACCACAAGAACGAGCCGGTCGGCGCGGCCTACTTCGAGAGCAAGGGCAACGGCGGCAACGGCGGTGCGTGGGTCTACTGGGTGGGCACCACCAAGACAGACACCGTCGTTGAGAAAGCGGCGTGGACCGAGAAGATCACGGTGACGCCCGCCGTCGCCCCGGTCCCAGCGGTGACCAAGAAGGTCAAGAACGCCAGCTACGAGCCCAAGCAGGTCATCAAGCACCAGGCCGTCGTTTGTGACAAGAACGGCAAGAAGGCCAAGAACGACAAGCCCCAGGGTGACCACAGGGCCAAGGACGGCAAGCCCCAGGGCGACCACAAGGCCAAGGACGGCAAGCCCCAGGGCGACCACAAGGCCAAGGACGGCAAGCCCCAGGGCGACCACAAGGCCAAGGACGGGAAGCCTCAGGGCGACCACAAGGCCCAGGGTGACCACAAGGCCAAGAACGACAAGAAGGCCGCCAAGGGTGACCACAAGGCCAAGAACGACAAGAAGGCCGCCAAGTGCGACCCCAAGGCCAAGAAGGGCGACCACAAGGCCAACTGCGACCCCAAGAAGGCCAAGAAGGCCGAGAAGTGCGACCCCAAGGCAAAGAAGGGTGACCACAAGGCCAAGAAGGGCGACCACAAGGCCAACTGCGACCCCAAGAAGGCCAAGAAGGCCGAGAAGTGCGACCCCAAGGCTAAGAAGGGTGACCACAAGGCCAAGAAGGGCGACAAGGCCAAGAAGTGCGCCACCAAGGCTCACAAGGGTGACAAGCCCGAGGCCGCTGCTGCCAAGGCAGAGCCCAAGGCTGAAGCCACTCTGGCCGCCACCGGCGCCAAGGCTGGCCTCGTGGCCCTCCTCGCGCTGACCCTGGCACTGGCCGGGACCGCAGCCGTCGTGGTCCGCCGCCGGTTCGCAACCCGCTGATCCCTACTCACCCGGTAAGGGGAGAGACCGTCAAGGTCTCTCCCCTTTCCGTTTGCCCACACTCCCCCGCAAGGGCTCCCAGCCCACCGTGACCGAGAACCTCTCACCTCACCCCAGGCACGCAAAGCGGACTCCGACCAAAGCGAGTGCCTCCCATCCAACCGCAACCAGGCGAACCGCAAGCGCTGAGAAGCGCAAACGGCGAGACAGGGACGGTTCCGAGTGTCTCGCAGACCTCCGCGGCAAGACGAAAACAGCGAGACGGCGGGAACAGTTCCGTCTCGCAGACCTCCGCGGCAAGACGAAAACAGCGAGACGGTGGGGACAGTTCCGTCTCGCAGACCTCCGCGGCAAGACGAAAACGGCGAGACGGTGGGGACGGTTCCGACTGTCTTGCGGACCTCCGCGGTCAGCGGGGGTCTCGCGAGACTGCGGAACCGTCCCCACCGTCTCGCCCCCGCCCACAGCCAACCGCCGACGTCCGGCACAGCCGGACGAGGCTCCCCAAATATCAGACGTCGAAAGGCTTGTCGGACGGCACGTCAGACGGCTCGTCGGTTTCGTCGTCACACGCCTTCTCCGCCGGGCTCTGCACAGGCGGACGCCCCGAGACCTCCCGGTTGTCCCCCGACAACCACACGTCCCGGTCAGGAACCTTGACGACCGCAGCGAACACCTCAGCGAGCTGCGCAGCGTTGAGCGTCTCCTTGTCCAACAGCTCCAGCACCAGCTCGTCCAGGACGTCGCGGTACTGCACGAGGATGTCGCGGGATTCGTCGTGGGCCTGCTCCAGCAGCGCCCGGACCTCCAGGTCGATCGCTGCGGCGATGTCTTCGGAGTAGTCGCGCTGGTGCCCGACGTCACGGCCCAAGAACACCTCGGACGACTCTTGCCCCAACCGCACCGCACCGAGCGTCGCGCTCATTCCGAACTGGGTGACCATCTTGCGGGCCGTCGCTGTGGCTTTCTCGATGTCGTTGGCCGCACCAGTCGTCGGGTCGTGGAACACCAGCTCTTCGGCGACCCGCCCACCCATGGCGTACGCGAGCTGGTCGAGCAGCTCGTTGCGGGTGGTGGAGTACTTGTCTTCGGTGGGCATCACCATGGTGTAGCCCAGTGCCCGCCCACGCGGCAGGATCGTCACCTTCGTCACCGGGTCGGTGTACCGCAGGGCCGCGGCGACCAGGGCGTGCCCGCCTTCGTGGTACGCGGTGATCTTCTGCTCTTTGACGTTCATGACCCGGGTGCGTTTTTGCGGCCCGGCCACGACGCGGTCGATCGCCTCGTCCAGGGCGTGGTCGTCGATGGTCTGCCCGCCTTGGCGTGCGGTGAGCAGCGCCGCCTCGTTGAGCACGTTCGCCAGGTCAGCGCCGGTGAAACCGGGGGTGCGACGGGCCACGGCGACCAGGTCCACACCCGGGGCCATCGGTTTGCCTTTGGCGTGCACGTCGAGGATCTGCTCGCGACCTTTGAGGTCAGGGGGTTCGACGGCGACCTGCCGGTCGAACCGGCCCGGGCGCAGCAGCGCAGGGTCGAGGATGTCGGGCCGGTTGGTCGCGGCGATCATGATGACGTTCGTCTTGACGTCGAACCCGTCCATCTCGACGAGCATCTGGTTGAGGGTCTGCTCACGTTCGTCGTGCCCGCCGCCCAGGCCCGCACCACGGTGGCGGCCCACAGCGTCGATCTCGTCGACGAAGATGATCGCCGGGGCGTGCTGTTTGGCCTGCTCGAACAGGTCCCGCACCCGTGAGGCCCCGACACCGACGAACATCTCCACGAAGTCCGAGCCGGAGATCGTGTAGAACGGGACTGACGCCTCGCCGGCCACAGCCCGGGCGAGCAGGGTCTTGCCGGTCCCTGGCGGTCCGTACAGCAGCACACCTTTGGGGATCTTCGCCCCGACGGCTTGGAACTTGGCTGGTTCGGTGAGGAACTCTTTGATCTCGGCGAGCTCTTCGAGGGCTTCGTCGACCCCTGCCACGTCGGCGAACGTCACCTGTGGGGACTCTTTCGTGACGAGCTTGGCCCGGGACTTGCCAAAGCTCATCACCCGCGACCCACCGCCCTGCATGTTCATCATGAGGAACCAAAAGATGGCCAAGATGATGACGAACGGCACGATGACGGTGAGCATGGACGCCCACCACGACTGGGACTCCACCACCGAGGTCCAGCCCTTGGCAACCTCGATGTCGCCGATGGCCCGTGCGACCTGCGACCCCTGCGCCGACACGTAGTAGAACTGGACGTTCTTGCCGCGGTCCTTCTCCTTGCCGTCGACCTTCTTCACGAACGGCTTGGTCAGCGTCAGGTCCACACGCCGGTTCGGGTCGGTGATCTTGGCCTGCTCGACCGTGCACGAGCCCGTGTCGGCCTGTTTCGCCTCGGCCGTGCACGCCGCCAGCAGCTTCAATCCGTCCGAGGTGTCGATACGCTTCGTCGACGACCCTTGGGTGAGGAACGCTGCCAGTCCGACGAGCGCAACCGCAACCACGATCCAGACCACGGGTCCGCGTAGGAGTTTCTTCACGTTCATGGGCGAGGGACGTCCCTCATCCTCCGCAAGGTAGAGATGCTCAGATCTCGAAGGTACACGTTCGGCCCCCCAATCCCGTACCCAGGCTCCCCCTGTTCACCCAAGGCACAGCCCACCCGCAACCACACCACGCGGTTCCCGCAACGTTCACCCCCCGACCGCACCGTCGCACAGCGACCCACCACTGGCACCACCCGGCGGGGCGGTGACGTCCACGATAGGGTGTTGACCTGCGGATCTAGACATTGTGACCATGCGGACGGAGGTGGGGCCGGTGTCTGCGTGGCGACCAGTCGTCAATGCCGCCGTGCAGGGCGTAGCAGCGTTCGGGGGTGCTGCGGCAACCGCCATCACCGGCGACCTGGCGATCGGAACACAAGTCGGGCTCGGCATCGCTGCTACGACTGCTGCCGTCGGGGCGCTCGGTGAAGACGCAGTAGACAAGGTCTTCATCCCCAAGAAGCGCGACGAGATCTCCCAGCAGGTCGACGCAGCCATGGCCGCCCGGTTCCCTGGGAGCAGCCGCAAACAGCTCAGTCCAGGCAGAGACCTGGCCCGCACGGTCCTGGAGAAGCACCACCTGACGTTGGAAGAGTGGGCAGCACTGGACTGCGACCCCACCCGGTCAGCCCAGGCTGTCCTCGCACATGCCCTCGCCGCAACGTTCGCCAATTTCGACGACCACCCAGCCTCCTATGTGGCCCACGCTGGTATCGAAGAGACCTACCGTGCGATGGCAGCCCACGAGATGTCGTTGGGACCTGCGGTCCGCGAGGCCCTGGTCCGCCTGCGGCGTATCCAAGGTGTCCTCGTGAACCACGCGACCGTGGTGGAGCGCCACCTCGACGACCACGCAGACCGCCTGCAGCGCCTCCAGACAGGTATTGAAGGCGTCCAGCGCAGCGCCGACGACCAGGCAGCCATCCTGCGAACCGCCCTTTCCTACCGACCTCCGGACGAACCTCCAGCTGCGGTGGTGTGCGGTGGTCCACCCCAGCCAGCGGTGGCTTTCCAGGACCGCACCGAGGCCGAGTCCGCCATTGACGCAGCCTGGGCTGCCGACGCCCGTACTGTCGTGCTCACCCAGGTGGTACGCGGCGACGGCGGTGTCGGCAAATCTCAGCTGGCCAGCAAGTACTTTGACGCTTCGTCCGCCCCTGTGCGGGTATGGGTAGAGGCATCCACCGACGACGCGCTGGTCTCCGGTTACGCCCAAGCAGCAATCGCCCTAGCCGAAGCCCGCCACCTGCCCCCTGGCTTTGCCCACGAGTGGCGTGAGAACACCCGCGCCGCTGCCCAGGCGTTCTGGCAGTGGTTGCACACCACCGGCATCCAGTGGTTCCTGGTGCTCGACGATCTCAACGTCCCCGCCGCAGCCCTGAACGACTGGTGGCCACAGGGCGTCGGCCGCACCCTGGTCACCACCCGCTTGGCCGACCACGCCTACGACGACTACTTCACCAACCTTGTCCCGTTGGATGTCTTTTCCCCCACCCAGGCCGAGGGTTATCTCACCGAACGCCTGGCCAAACTGCCACCCGCCCACCTGGTCGGAGCCGCTGACTTAGCCGCTGCCCTCGGCCACCACCCGCTTGCCCTGTCCCTGGCCACCGCGCTCATCCTCGGCCAAGGACGCACCATCACCGAGTACCTGACCCTGTTTCGTGAGGTCCCCCTGCCCAAGGCTCTGCCTGGCCGCGACCGCAGCGGAGTCGACGACGTCATCACCAGGACCTGGTTGCTGAGCATCAAACGCGCCGCCAAGGTCTACCGGCAAAGAGGGGGTCGCGAAGGTCGGTCAGGTCAACCCGTCCGGGCCCTAGCCAACCTCATCGCTTTCGGCCACCCCACCCAGACCCCCCGCTGCCTGTACTTCACCAAAGCCGCCCGCACCTACCTCGCCCACGCAGCCACTCCCGACGCCCCACCCCTGTCGCCCAACGAGACCTGGGAAGCCCTGGCCGTCCTAGCCGACTTTTCCCTCATCACCTGCCCCAACGACGACTGGTCCCCCGTCCCTGTCCACGCCCTCGCCCAACGCACCATCCGCGAACTCCTGGACGACGACCATCACACCGCAGCCGCCCAGGCTCTCGCCGACGCGATCGAGGAAGCCTGGCCCGAGATTGACACGAAATCCCACGTCTTGGCGACGTCTTCAACCACCAGCGGCACGCAGACCATAACCTCCGGCGCCATCCTGCGTTCCGTCGCCCAAGAACTTCTCCGCATCGCCGAACCAGCCCTCATCACCCCCACAGGAGTCCACCGCGTCGTTATCCACATCTCCGACTCCCTGGAGGAGGCAGGCCGAGCAGCCGAGGCCGTGGCCTACAGCGAGCACCTGCTCTCCCGCCTAGGTGCGCTTGATCCCGACCACCATGACGTCTTGACTGTCCGCGCCAACCTCGCCAGCTGCCGCGGCTGCTCCGGCAATGTCACCCAGTCCCTCATCGAATACCAACACCTTCTTCCCAACCAAGAGCGGGCTCTGGGCGACGACCACCCCGACACCCTGACCACCCGGGCCAACATCGCCAGATGGCGCGGCACGTCCGGCGACACCACCAGCGCTCTGACCGCACTCGAAAACCTCCTCACCGACCAGATACGCGTCGTAGGCGACGACCACCCCGACACCCTGACCACCCGGGCCAACATCGCCAGGTGGCGAGACGTGTCAGGCGACACCACCGGCGCCCTGACTGCCTACGAAGACCTCCTGACCGACCAGGTAGGCGTCGTAGGCGACGACCACCCCGGCACTCTGGCCACCCGGGCCAACATCGCGAACTTGCGAGGCCAGTCCGGCGACACCACCGGCGCTCCGACCGCACTCGAAAACCTCCTCACCGACCAGGTACGCGTCGTAGGCGACGACCACCCCGGCACTCTGGCCACCCGGCGCAACATCGCGAACTTGCGAGGCCAGTCCGGCGACACCACCGGCGCTCTGACCGCACTCGAAAACCTCCTCACCGACCGGGTGCGCGTCCTGGGCGCCGACCACCCCGACACCCTGACCACCCGGCAGGACATCGCCTGGTGG
>Ga0123353_10002330_pt1 | contig 23620 bp, 16 predicted proteins | sample TergutLab28metaG_3_FD_92763 | JGI IMG/M metagenome (GOLD analysis project Ga0123353, IMG submission 92763) | Labiotermes labralis P3 segment gut microbial communities from Petit-Saut dam, French Guiana - Lab288 P3 | ecosystem: Host-associated > Arthropoda: Insects > Digestive system > Gut ... | reverse complement strand
TTGGCAGCAAAATGGTTTACCGACGAAAACATCTGCCTCATCGTTATGGCGCCCGAAAAAACCGGTATGGTTATTCCTGCGGAAAGCGACTTGCTGCAAATCATGAAGGAAAGCAAACAGGTTCAACTGACGAAATACGTGGACGAAGTATCGGACGAACCTCTGCTGTCGGAAAAACCGGCAGGTTCCCGCATTTTTCGCCGCAAGGATGACGTCAATTTTGGGTATACCGAACTGTATTTCATGAATGGAGTGCAAATCATCCTGAAATCAACCGATTTCAAGAACGACCAGATATTGTTTGCGGGGTTCAGTCCGGGAGGCACTTCGCTTTATCTCGATGAGGACTACATGTCGGCAATCATGGCTACGAGCATTGTAGGTATGAGTGGATTGGGAAACTTCGACCAGATTGCGCTCGGTAAGAAATTAGCAGGAAACACGGCAAGACTTTCGCCGTATATCAGCGAGATTTACGAGGGTGTTACCGGTTCGGCAGCACCCGGCGACCTCGAAACCATGTTGCAACTCAACTATTTGTATTTTACGGACGTGCGCCGCGACGAAAAGGCTTTCAACACCGTGATTTCGCAACTTAAAAATCAGGTGGCAAACATGAGGGCAAACCCGCAATATGCCTACATGGATACGCTGTACAGAGTGATGACAAGCAACCATCCGCGCACCGTAACCATTCCCACCGAAGAACAAATTGACCAGATCCGTTTAAACAACGCGCTGTACATCTTCAATGACCGTTTTGCCGACGCCAGCGATTTCAAGTTTGTGATGACGGGCAATTTCAATATCAATCAGGTAACGAAACTTCTCGAAACATATCTGGGCGGTCTTCCGGCAAAACGGCGCGTAGAAAAATGGCGCGATGTAACCCCGCGTTTCCCCGACGGTATCACAAAAGTTGTATTTGCCCGCAATTCCGAAGAACAGAGCCATGTGAATATTGCTATGAAAGGCGCTTTCAAATGGGATTTGAAAGAACGGGTTTGTCTGTTGATGTTGAAAGATATATTGAACATCAGGTTGCGCGAGGCGATGCGCGAAGAGCAGGGCGGTGTGTACGGTGTAGATGTATCCCTTAGCATGAGCCAGCATCCAAGAAAGCAATATTTACTGGATTTTGAGTGGGGATGTTCGCCCGAAAATGTGGACAAACTGATTGCTACCGTTTTCGATGAAGCAAAGAAACTCAAAACCGCCGGAGCGACCGAAACCGACTTGAACAAGGTAAAAGAAAACCTCATCCGCGAACGCGAAACCGCCATGAAGGAAAATTCGTACTGGCTGCAGGCGCTGCTGAATACCTACCGGCAAGGCGACAAACTGATGACGCTCGATGAATACAAAAAGTTGATTCAATCGGTAAAAAAGAATGATATTCGCAAAGTTGCACAGCAATACTTCAACGAAACAAATTATGTGGAGGGGAGATTGATGCCGGATTATTCAATTCGTAATTGAAAAAAAAGATGTACTTTTGCGATGCAAAAAAAGTAGATGCAGTATTTTCAATATATCAAATCATAAACAGAAACATGAGCAAATACACGTTCATCACAGCCGAAGAGGCAGCAAATATGATTCATAACGACGACAATGTCGGCTTTAGCGGTTTTACTGCAGCCGGCAGTCCCAAAGCCGTTCCTGCTGCGCTGGCGCAACGGGCTGAGGCGGAACACGCCGCCGGACGTGCATTCAAAATAGGGATGTTTACCGGTGCGTCAACCGGAGACAGTATTGACGGCACTCTTGCTCGTGCGCACGCCATCAAGTTTCGCACGCCCTACCAGTCGCATGTTGATCTGCGAACAGCCATCAACACTCAGGATGCGCCATATTTCGACATGCACCTTTCGCATCTTTCCCAAATGCTACGATACGGATTTCTCGGTAAGGTAAATATCGCCATTATCGAAGCATCAGAGATTACCGGCGATGGCGAAATTGTTCCTACATGCGCTGTCGGGATTTCTCCTACTGTCTGTCTGTTGGCTGATAAGATCATTGTAGAACTTAATCACAGGCATCCGAAAGCGATACGCGGAATGCACGATGTGTATATTCCTGCCGATCCGCCTCACCGTGAGGCGATACCCGTTTATCAACCGTCGGACTGTGCAGGCGTCCCGTATATAAAGGTTGATCCTGCGAAAATTGCCGGAGTCGTTGAAACCGATCTGCCCAACGAAGGAGGTCTTTTCACGCCGGTTGATCCAGTCACGGCAAAGATTGGCGATCATGTGGCTAACTTTCTGGTTGCCGAAATGGCATCCGGACGTATTCCGGAAAGTTTCCTTCCGGTACAGTCGGGCGTGGGTAACATTGCAAACGCGGTGCTGGGCGCCATGGGTGAAAATAAATCCATTCCTGTATTTGATATTTACACCGAAGTCATTCAGGATGCAGCAATAAACTTAATGAAATCGGGACGGGTTAAATTTGCCAGCGGATGCTCTTTCACGGTGAGCAATCCTGCAATGGACGAGATTTATGCAGATCTGGATTTCTTCAAACCAAAATTATTATTGCGACCTCAGGAAATATCGAACAATCCAGAAGTGATCCGACGTCTCGGGCTGATCACCATCAACACCGCACTGGAAGCCGACATTTTCGGCAACATCAATTCCACGCATGTAACAGGCGCCAAAATGATGAACGGCATCGGCGGATCGGGCGATTTTACCCGCAACGCTTACCTTTCGATTTTTACTGCGCCGTCGGTAGCAAAAGGAACGAACATCAGCGCCATTGTACCGATGGTTTCGCATTTAGACCACAACGAACATTCGGTATCTATCCTCATCACCGAACAGGGTATTGCCGATCTGCGCGGAAAATCGCCTGTTCAACGCGCTCATGTCATCATCGAAAATTGTGTGCATCCTGAATATAAACAACTTTTACGGGATTATCTGAAATTGGGTAATGGACACACTCCGCACAATCTTCGCGCATGTTTCGCGTTTCACAATGCTTTCAATGAAACCGGAGACATGCGTCATGCAGATTTTGCAAAGTATGTTTAGCAGGATATATTCTGTTCGCTGAAAACCTAAAAAGAAAAAACCGCTAAATATTTTCCGCTATATTCAAACAGGTTCAAAATTGATTATTTTTGCAAAAAAATCTATATGAAGTTCAACAAAGAAATCAAAATAGCGGTCATCGTTTCCCTGATCATCCTGCTTTTCTTTTGGGGACATAATTTTCTGAAAGGGCGTAACCTGTTCTCTGCCTATAACTATTATCAGGCATATTACGGGAAAATAGACGGATTGCAATTATCAAACGGGGTAACCATCAATGGTTTTGCTGTTGGTTTGGTAAGCGATATCTATTTCAAAACAGAAAAATTGGACACTCTGGTCGTTGAAATCGGGGTTAAAAAAAGTTTTAAAATACCCGACAACAGTGTGATGATGATCACCAGCGATTTATTGGGTTCAAAATCAGTTGCGCTGATGTTGGGCAACAGCAAAACGATGGTGAATGATGGCGGAATGCTAACCGGCGGCAACGCTCCCGACCTCATAGGCTCCGTTGCCGACAGACTGCTTCCAGTGACCGACAAAGCCGGTCAACTGATGGATGCGATGGATTCACTGATTTATGCTCTACAACATACGTTTGATGAACAAACGCAACACAATATCCAAAGCATCGTTGCGAATGTGGAACAGCTGGTTGCCGGAGAACGAAGGAAAATCAGCGCGATATTGAACAATTTCGAGTCGGTTTCGGATAATTTGCAAAAAAGCAACGAGGATATATCGAAATTGATCGCGCATTTAAGAAGTTTCTCGGAAACGCTTGATGCATCGGATGTAAAAAATACAGTTGACAATGCCAATCGAAGCCTGTCGCAGCTGAATGACCTTCTTTCGGGGATCAATGAGGGACAGGGTACGCTTGGTAAAATCACCAAAGACGATTCGGCGTATGTATACCTGCAACAGTCGCTTGATGACCTGGATAAGTTGTTGATTGATTTGCGGGAGAACCCTAACCGATATGTTCATTTCTCCTTATTCGGAAGGAGAAATAAAAAATAAACGGCATGGAAAATAGCGCCTACTGCTGCATCAAATACCACAATTGATATTACGACGCTATACATGGCAGATTATTCAACTTTTAAATGACAGATATGCATATATTTTTAAAAAAGTACATTCCGATTTTACTGATATTTATTTTATCCTGCGCCAAGGAAATATACACCGATGAGGACGCCGCCAATGCAAAACGCGAAGCGCAGAAAGTAGGTTTGACCGTAATGATACGCGACGTCGGAAATCATTCGGCTGATTTGAGCGAATTCATGGTCGCAACTTCGCAATGCGGCGAGGATATCGAAGAATTTACATCCGCCGACGGCATTGCCAACCTGAAAGTGATACCGGGCGACGCCGTGCTGCAAATACGAAAAACCGGCTATATCGCTGCAACTGCCGTTGTAACTACCCGCACAGGCGAAAAGGAGCGTACCAATACAGTGGTGATCATTCCCGTCATTTCCAACACACAGGCATCTGGGACGCTCAGCGGAACGGTTTTCGTAAAAACACTCCCAACTGCCGAAGAACCTCTCGCAAATGCGCTGGTAAGTATCAATATGGATATGAGCGAACTGATGCGTCTTGCTTTTCAGGGTTTGAGCAGAGATATGGACAGGTACAGTCCAGGAATGTTAACCTACTCGTCTGCAAACCTGATGCAGCCGGTACGTACCAACATTTCCGGAGAGTTTCTGTTGAATATCCCTGCTACCATTACCGATCTTGCGTATACGGTCTGCGTCCACGAAACGGCCTGGATGCAATATACCTTTTGCTCAGCAAACCAAACCGTGATAACCAATGGCAAAAATAGTCCAATGGTGTATTTTCATTTGACGCCATACGAAAAATGAGTGTTAAATTTCAAGCGGTTATTTTTTATGTATTTTTACCATTACGTCTTTTCGTCATTGCGATCAATCATTCTCCTGCACAAAGACGCAAAGACGCAAAAGTATTCAGTGTATGTACATTGTTGATATTATCTACCGCCGCCCATGCAGCCCATCGCGACACAACGAATTTTAGTTTTGGAGGGAAAATAGGCGCCGGCATAACATATCTGACGCACCATCATCTGTACATGCTGGGCAGCAACAAAGCGACATTTACCATGGGAGTTACCGGCGAATACCGGTTAAAACCATGGTTCGCCGCACGGATGTCGGCTGAATACACACATAAGGGCGGATCAATGCTCAATCCGAAACTTTTCTACGCCAAAGACAATCCGATACTGGGCATTCCCGAACTTGACAAAATATTATACGCCACCAATCTTACCATTCATACAATTGAAATACCCATTGTTGCATGTTTTGCTGTTCTTCCGGCGAGTGGCGCTTTCAAACCGTTTTTACTTGCAGGTCCTTCTTTCGGACACAATTTCTACGCCCGCGCCGACAATTATTTTCATTGGGATTTTAGCGGCGCACCAAACGACCTGCTCAACGAAACATCTGATTTTATCATCAGGAAGATTGCACCATGGAATATTTCAGTATATATCGGATTGGGAACGGAAATTCATACGGCAAAAAAACCGGTATTCGAGATGGGGATCACTTTCCGCATGGGAATGACATATGAGGATCGGTTTGTTAATACACTTTTTCATAAATATAGCACAATTTCGAGTATGGTGTATGTTGGGGTAAAGTTTTAATCCTTTATAAGAAAAATCCATATTGTACTGATTGACAAAACAAAGATAACAACAATTCACTGTTCATTCTTAACCGGCACAATATCCATATCCTTCTCAAAGTCGTACAGCGAAAGGATTTTCAAGTTGAGCAGCTCTATTTTGTAATTGATAAGCGACCGCGTATAGGTTGCTTTTTTTCCCGACAACTGTGTTTGAAACTGGCTGATTTGCATTCCGTTGATGTCGCCTTCCCGGTATCGCGTCAGGTTGAGGTCGTAGGTAAGTTGGGCGTTTCGAACGTTTTGTCCGTCAATTTTGATTTGTGTCCAGAGGTTTTCGAGGTTTCGGCATACTTGACGAATGCTCAGTTCGATACCCGATTTATCTAATTCGTAATCAATCTGATTGACCTTCTGTGCGGCTTCCTGTGCGCGTATGCGGGCTTTCTTTTCACCCCAGTCGAAAATCGGAATGGTAAAGTTAATAGCCACTCGCGGATTTTGTGTAGGACTGCCGTAGATGCGTCCAAAGTTTGCATGGTCGCCAATTAGCCCGTACGTCAGCGTAACATCGCCTTTAAACTCATTGAACGCCTTGGTTTCGATCATCTGAAAATCAAGTTTGGCGCTTTCTATCTCTCGACGACGAAGTTCCATCCGCGACGCCAGCGCATGATCAATAGCTTTTTGCCTGTCTACCACCACTGGTTCAATATTGATTTCGGCAATTACAGCAAAATCGTCGGTCAAAGGCATATTCAGCGACTGTTTCAGCTTGTCCTTTGCGTTTTCGAGTGATACGTTGCTTTGGTCGGCGCCCGACTGTGCGGTAGCAAGGTTCAGTTCTGCCTGAAACAGTTCGTCTCTGGCGGCAAGGTCGGCTTCCACCTTGTTTTTGATGATGTCGTAACTTTGTTCAGCGTTCGCAAGTTCTTCTTTGCTGATTTGCAGATAGCTTTGCGCCATGTAAACATCATAAAACTGAGTGGTAATCTCTCGTTCGGTTTCAAGCCGCTGCAACGCATAACTGATGTTTGCATTTTCAAAATCGTATTCAATCTTTTTCAACTCCATTTGACGACGGTTGAATGTAAATACGGGCTGCGAAAGCTGAAGGTAAAGGTTGTTGCTGAATGCACGATTACTGTTGGTAATTCCGCTAATGTCGGAGTAATTGTCCTGCCATGCGAGACGGTTGATCAGTGAAATTGTTCCGTCGGTAAAAAGAATGGGCTGTTCAACCTGAAACATTCCGCTTGTACTGAGCGATTCGTTGGTGTACCATTCCGAAAGACGATTTTCAAACCGCCGTGTTTTGCTGTAATCTATCGGCGTCAGATTTAGCATAAACTTGGATTTCAGTGAAGCCCTTTGAGCAATCAGACTTTGCTGGTAGCGTTCGAGAGTAGTAAGCGAACGTTTCAGCACCGGGTTGTTTTCCTGAGCAATATCCATAGCTCTGTCAATAGTGAGCAATTGCTGACTTTGTATTGTTTCCAACGATGCGATGGCGAGCGCTGCTGCAAGAAATAGGGATTTCATTTTATTTATGTTATCAGTATTCACGTTTTTAGGAACGTATATTTAATAATGCAAAATTACACAAAAAAGATGGTATCAAAAAGAAAAAATTGAGAAGTCGGAATGTGATATGGTTTCTTCATGATTTAAAATATATAAAACTGCACATGGATGTTGGAGAATATTACTACCCATCAGAATATATTCCAGTTGTCGTACCGCCTGTGAGCGTATTGTTCAAATATGCCTGATAAAACCAACCATGTACGCCCCCGATTATCATGAAAAACCCCCGTAGAATTTACGAGGGTGGTGATTTTTTTTCGACACTATTACATCTTGGCAGTCAGCAGAATAAAACTAAAACGGGCTACCGAAAATTCTTTTTCTCAATTTTTTATATGACAAAATTATAGGAAGAATTCAGAAGAAAATATTTATTTTGATAAATGCTTCAAAACTTTTGATGAACACCTCAAAATTGAAAACGAAGTGTGAAAATTGTCTTATTTCAAAATAAGTTCAGCAATTAAAAATTTATTTGAACCAAATCAAAATATGGTTAAAAAACACTAATTTTGGCGCATGAAATTTTAAAAAACATAAGAAAATGAAATACATTCACAGTTTTATCATTCTGGCAATATCGGCAATCCTAATAAATGGTTGTTCCCATCAGAAATCGCCGGAGCCAACAATTCAACAGGTAATCATTTCGGAGCAACCCGAAGCGCTAACCGCTAAAGAGATGGACGGAAAACTTCTGACCCCGGAAATTCTCTGGAAATTTGGAAGAGTTGGCGAATATACCGTTTCTCACGATGGAAAAACAGTAGTTTTTAACGTTACACGTTACAGTTTGACTGAAAATCGCGGTCGCACTACCATTTGGAGTATCCCTGTCGAAGGAGGCGTTCCTGACTGTCTTACTGCCGATGTGGGTACAAGTTGCGTCAATCCGCGCTGGCTGCCTTCGGGACGTCTGGCATACCTTAGTTCCACGCAGGACGGGATGCAGATTTGGAACATGAACGCCGACGGTTCGGACAAACGGCAGGTTTCGTTTATCGCCGAAGGGATCAATGGTTTTGAATACAGTCCCAAAGGCGACGCTGTGATGTATCTGAAAAATGTTCCTGTCGGCGACAGCCCGCACGACCGTTACCCCGACCTTCCCAAAGCCTACGCCATCACATCCGACGATCTGATGTACCGCCACTGGAACAGTTGGACGGATTATACCGTGTGTCATATATGGATTGGAAAACTCGAAAACGGCGAACTTCGTTCGGGATTCGACATCATGGAAGGCGAACCGTTTGAATCCCCCACAGCGCCGTATTTCGATATGTCGGAAATAGCATGGAGCCCTGATGGAAAATACATCGCATACACCTGTAAAAAACTGAAAGGAAAAGAATATGCGCTGAGCACGAATACCGAAATTTACCTGTACAACCTCGAAGATGGAGTTACTCATAACTTTACCTTCGGGCTTCAGGGTTACGACAAATACCCTGTTTTTTCGCCCGACTGCAGCATGATTGCTTTTCAAAGTATGACTACTCCCGGTTACGAAGCCGACAAGGAACGTCTGATGGTGTATCATATAGCAACAGGAAAAATGGAAGACCTGACGGCAAACTACGACAACAATGCAGCAAATTTCGTATGGACTGCTGATAGTCGCGAAATAAACTTCATTAGTGCAGTACGCGCAACCTCTCAGGTATATTCGGTAAATGTCGCTTCCAAAGTCATCAAACCCGTAACATCTGGAAAACATGATTTTACGAATATTGAGATTGCAGGAGACCATTTGATATGCAGCAAGATGAGTATGAGCATGGCTACGGAACTATTTGTTGTTGATCCAAAAACGGGCGCTGAGCAACAGTTGAGCTTTGTCAACAAAAACATTTACGATGCTGTAAACATGGGCGATGTAAAGGAACGTACCGTGAAAACTACAGACGGAAAAGATATGCTCGTGTGGGTAGTGTATCCGCCCGACTTTGATGCTTCGAAGCAATATCCTGCGCTGCTGTATTGTCAGGGTGGTCCGCAAAGCACGGTCGGTCAGTTTTTCTCGTTCAGATGGAATCTGCAACTGATGGCTGCCAACGGATATATCATCGTAGCGCCTAACCGACGCGGCGTACCATCGTTCGGACAGGAATGGAACCGTCAGATTTCAGGCGATTATGGCGGACAAAACATGCGAGATTTACTTAGCGCTATTGACGCCATGAAAAAAGAACCTTATGTGGACGAAAACCGTTTAGGATCAGTAGGAGCAAGTTATGGTGGATTTTCGGTTTACTGGCTTGCCGGACATCATCAAAAACGATTCAAGGCATTCATTTCGCATTGCGGAATGTTCAATTTCGAAAGTCAATACGGCGCTACAGAGGAATACTGGTTCCCGAATTTCGATCTGGAAGGCGCTTATTGGGAAAAACCACGTCCGAAAAGTTACGATTTCTCACCGCATCTTTCTGTTGACAAATGGGATACGCCAATCATGGTTATACATGGAGTAAATGATTTTCGCGTGCCTTACACCGAAGGAATACAGGCTTTCAATGCAGCGCAACTTCGCGGAATACCGAGCCGTTTACTGATCTTCCCCGAAGAAAGTCACTGGGTGCTGAAACCGCAGAATGCCGTGCTTTGGCAACGCGAATTTTTCGGATGGTTAGATCAATGGCTGAAGTAGAGATCAAAAACAGATCATTGCTTTCATCACCCCGTCGCGATAATCAGCCACCATATCAAATGCCTCTTTTGTTTTTTTGAACTCAAAACAGTGCGTGATCCAGTGATCTATTGTTACGCTTCCGTTGGCAATTACATTGATCGCTTCCTTATCGCAACCATTCTGACGCCGAACATTCTGGATCGCAATTTCTTTTCTGCGCAGGTCATCCACAGAAAACGAAAATCTCGAAAATTCGGGAATACCTACAATCATCAGTTTCCCTCCGGGTTTTAACAGTTGGATGGCTTGATCGAGCGCGTCCTGTTGACCGCAACATTCAAACACCAGATCAAGCATCAAAGGTTCATGTTTTTGAATTTCCTTTATTATGTCCTCACACAATATATTATAGTTGTCGGTAGCGCCACTTTTTTGGGCAATTGCCAGACGTTCGTTAATCTTGTCAGTCAGATATACATTTCCGGCGCCAGCAAGTCGCACGCCCGACAAAACGCTAAGACCAATCGGACCCGAACCGAGAATAGCAATGTTTTTGTTTTTCACATTCCCTGCAAGGCATGTAGCATATAGCCCAATCGCCAATGGTTCGGATACAGTCGCCTGTTCAAAACTCATGTTGTCGGGAATTGGCAGACAGCTTCTCTGAGGCATCGTGATATATTCAGACAAACAGCCATCGGCTTGGCCGGGGCAACCGAGAAAACGCAACTTTCGACAGGTGTGCAGCCTTCCTGCATGACACTGATCACACGTACCGCACGGCATAGCCGGTTCAATGGCAATACGGTCGCCAACACGCAACGAATGTACGGCAGCGCCAACTTTTTCGACAATCCCCGCACCCTCGTGCCCTACAGGGAAGGGATACTGCACTACTTGCGAGCCAATTCTGCCGGTTGTATAATAATGTACATCCGAACCGCACACGCCTGTTGCCATCATTCGGATCAGCACATCATCATCATTCTTAATGTCGGGCTTTGGCGCATCAAACATTTCCATCTGCCTGATACCCGTTAATTGCATGGATTTCATATTTCACTATTTAAGAGGTTGTATCTTTTTCAGAAAGGCTTCTCGGTACATTTCGCTGATGGTGATGCTGTGCTGCCCTATTCGGATACGGCTTTTTTCAATGACGTCTATCTTGTTCAATGCCACAATGTACGACCGGTGTACCCGCATGAACCGTTCGGGAGGAAGTCCCTGCTCAAGCGTGCGCAGACTGAGCAGCGTGATAACGGGCTTGTCGGCAGTGTGCAGTTTCACATAATCCTTCAAACCTTCGACGAAGAGAATATCGTTCACATTGATACGGATGGTTTTATAATCGGACTTGATGAAAATAAAATCGCGTCCCTGTATTTGTATTTGCATGGGCGCCGGTCCCGGTTTTTGCCGCCTGATCTGTTCGCGTACCTTATTGACCGCTTTCAGAAACCGTTCAAAAGAAAAGGGTTTCAACAGATAGTCAACTGCCTCAAGGTTAAAGGCGTCAACTGCATATCGTTCCTGCTCGGAAACAATGATGCAACAAGGCTTGCGTCGCAAACTTCCCAAAAACTCCAAGCCGTTGAGCATCGGCATTTCAACATCGGTAAAAATCAGATCAACCTCTTCCATGTCTAAAAATTCGATTGCGTCGAAAGCATTGTCAAAAGTTTTGAGCAAATCGAGGAAAGGGATTTTGGCAGCAAAGTTTTCTACCATCTCCAGGGAATATACGTGATCGTCAATGGCAATACAACGGATCATGAGTATTTGTTTACAACTGCAATTTTACAATATTTTTTGGCAACAATCATCATTTTTCAAAAAAAATGCGTATCTTGCAGCAATAATTGAACTTTCAAATGATCAAAACATGAATAAAATACGAGTAGGATTAGCGTCATTTGGAATGTCGGGCAAAGTATTCCATGCACCAATTTTAGCCCATCATCCAAATTTCGAGTTATCAAAAATAGTGGAACGCAGTAAAAATGAAGTTAATCAAATTTATCAGGATATCAAGTCGGTAAGGTCGTTCAACGAATTGCTCAACGATGATCACATTGAGTTAATTGTGGTCAATACGCCCGATCACACTCATTTTGAATATGTTCATCAAGCGCTCGAAGCCGGCAAGCACGTGATCGTGGAAAAGCCGTTTACACAAACTGTCGGGCAGGGTGAGAAACTGATTAAACTTGCCGGAAAACAAAACAGAATATTAAGCGTTTTTCAGAATCGGCGATGGGATGGCGATTTTCTTACTATACGTAGAATACTGGAAAACGATTGGTTAGGCAGGCTCGTTGAATTTGAATCGAATTACATGCGCTATCGCAACTACATCCAGCCAAATACATGGAAAGAATCTGCTGTACAGGGTATTGGTCTTGCTTTTAATCTGGGTTCGCACATGATTGATCAGGCGGTAACACTGTTCGGAATGCCCGATGCCGTATGGGCTGACATTGACAGCTTGCGCACAGGAAGCGAGATTGACGATTTTTATCATATCAAACTGATTTATCCCGATATTAAAGTTACGTTGAAGGCGAGTTATTTAGTGCGTGAAGAAACTGCACGATATATATTACACGGAATAAATGGATCGTTTCTGAAATACGGCATTGACCCGCAGGAAGATATGCTGAAACTTGGCGGAAACCCGTCAATGCCCAACTGGGGAAAGGAAAAAGAAAGTCAATGGGGATTGTTGAATACAGAAATCAACGGACTGCATATACGCGGTAAGGTGGAAACTGTGTCGGGAAATTATGCGGCTTACTATGACAATATTTTCGACGTCATCCGCAACCACGCCGAATTAGAAGTCCTTCCCGAACAGGCGCTTAATGTGATTCATCTCATTGAAGCCGCTATGGAAAGTAACCGCAGCGGACAAAGCGTTGAATTGGGATGAACGATTTGAAATATAAAATCGGCATTGGGCTCATTCCGGGTATTGGCGACATACTCGCCAAAAAATTGATTTCGTATTGCGGTGGTGTAGAAGCTGTTTTTTCGGAAAAGAAAGCAGCGTTGATGAAAATACCCGGTGTTGGTGAAACGTTAGCAAATTCCATTGTCCATCATGATGGACTGGCAAAAGCCGAAAAAGAAACAGAATTTATTTCCAAACATCATATCAACTGTGCATTTTATTTAGATGATGATTATCCCTCGCGTTTGAAGAATTGTCCCGATTCGCCGGTTATCTTTTTCTACATGGGCGACGTTGATTTCGAACATCCTAAAATTGTGAGTATCGTTGGAACGCGAAAAGCCACAACTTATGGAAAAGATATCTGCAATAAATTAGTGGATGAATTGTTTCAATGTAATCATAAACCAATAGTAGTGAGCGGATTGGCATACGGTATAGACGTCTGTGCGCACAGAGCGGCATTACGCAACGGACTGCCTACCGTTGCCGTCTTGGGACATGGACTGAAACAACTCTATCCTACTGCTCATACCGCCACAGCTCGTGAAATCATTAGTAATGGCGCTTTGCTTACCGAGTTTCTGAGTGATACTCGCATTGAAAGGAACAACTTTGTGCGCCGCAACCGTTTGATTGCCGGCTTGGCAGATTTAACCGTTGTTGTGGAATCGGACATGAGAGGCGGGGCTTTGATTACCGCCGACATTGCCAATTCGTACTACCGAGATGTTTTTGCCTTTCCGGGACGTTTAACGGACGTTTTTTCTTCCGGTTGTAACTGGCTGATCAAAACCAATAAAGCCAACTTACTGCAATCGGTTGCCGACATTGAATATCTGATGGGTTGGGACAAGCAGCCCCAAGCGCCCGTACAGCGAGAACTATTCCCTGAAATATCGGCTGAAGAAGAAAGGATTCTGTGTTTCTTGAGAGAAAAAGTTGAATGTTCAATTGACGACCTGTGCTTTTCCTTACAAATGCCGGTCAGCAAAGCTTCGTCCTTATTGTTGAATTTGGAATTGGCAGGGGTAGTGCATAGTTTACCGGGAAAAGTATATAAGGCGGTGTAGGGATTCTTCAAAAAAAAGAAAAGAGGAACAGAATCAATTCCCGTTCCTCTTTTTTTGAATTGGATTAAATTAACGAATCAGAGTCGCTCCCATATTTTTTCGAGTCTCTCTTTTAGGAAAAATCTTTCTTTTAATTGAAAAACTGCCTTTTTTCACACTTTCTTCCTCGTTTACAACAACCGGCACCTTGCTCAGATCTCTGGTTCTGTTTTTTATCTTCGGCTTGAAAGAAGTTGATTTTTTCGAAGTACTCAGAGATTCAGGCGTGAATACAGGATAGTAGTATCCATCGCTATCAAGAAATTCGCCATCTTCGTCTTCTCCAAAGATGATATATCCGATAGCCTCACTGCTGGGCGCTAGCTGCAATACGCCATTTGCCATCCGTCTAAATGTCATGACGGCTGTTTCACTTACATCGTCATTCGGGAGAAAAGTTAATAAAACGGCATTAGTCAAATCAACATCATAATAATCGTCATAATAATCCGCTATATCCTGTGGGGCAATGGACATAGTACCACTGACAGGATCGAACGTTGCCGATAAACTTTCTACGAAATCAATCCCTGTTATGGTAAGAGTATTTGGTTCATCGCCTTCTTCAATAGTTACGGGCATATCGCCGGTCCAAGCGCCATATATCCATGAACCTGTAAGGATGTAATCTCCATAGAAATTCTCTATGTTCACATCAACAGGAGGAAAAATAAAAGTAACATAAGCTACTTCCTTCGCTTCATCCTCTTCATTAAAAGTAACAACAACATACGTATATACCCCTTGTACAGAACATGGTTTTGAAATAGACCCGCCGGTTTTAATTTCCTCGCTCTCTATGGATTCGTCAATGATTCCGTCTATGATAGCATCATCCCACTCGCCGGGTACTAAGGCAACTTTCGCATAAGCCACATCTTCGCCTAACGTAACATCAGCCAATGCAAAAGTCTTGCCGGCAGGATTGGTAAAACAACCTGTGAAATCTATGTCGGCAGAATAGTCAAAAACAGGTTCTCTGTCAGCCCAATCAAAATATTCGTCGTACCATCCGAGATTTGCCCCGGAAGCGCTGCGAAAATTGAAACTAAACATGGCGTTTTTGTTGTCTTTATCAAACCAACTCCAGTCAGGGTCAGGATCGAACCACACCCAATAAGACAATCCGGTTTCCCAACGGTAAAAATCGTCTTCGTTAGGTTCTACACCCGGCAGACTCATTTCACCGGTTTTTACATCTATGACGAACACAAAATCTTTTCCGGCTGTATATAACGAGGGCAATCTGTAGACTTCAATACCCAGCGATTCCACGCCTAATCCTTTATAGATGCTTTGCGACCATGACTCTTCAAAAGCATCGGATTCAAAAACGCCTTCAGCATAAAAAACCCACTGCGGTTGAAGCGTGAAGACTATCTGCTGCTTTTCAATTGCAATACCACCGGAAGTCTCCTGATTTGGAATAGAAAGTGTAACGGTATAGGGCTGAAACAGTTCGAATTTAGCCATGTCATACCGGATTTCAATAGGCGCTTTTTGATTGTCTTTGTCGAAACTAATCTGTGTTGGCGAAACGGTAAACAGACTTTCCGCGCCACCACAATCAACCGAAATAGTATATGTTGATGCTGTATTGCCTTCAGTCATGTGATACAAATAGACTACGAATTTCCCTTCGCTACTCGCATTGATTGAAATTTTTGCGGCATCGAATGAAGCATAATTTTTCCCTCCAAAATCAAACAACGTTTTTTTGTCATCCTTACAGGAATTGGTCATGAACAACAGCGACAATACGCTGATTAAATAAAATATCTTTTTCATGTTATGGTATTTTTATGATAATGTTTTATCTCGGATTTTGGTCTGCTGTGTTAATCTCTGGGTTGCTGTCAAATTCCTTTTGCGGAAGCAAAGTTACAAACCGTGGATCATTGGGTTGCATGGTAATCCGACTGGGGTGATTGGTGCCGGAATAATTGCGCGTGTAACCTAAGTTCAGTCGGCGCAGGTCGAAAGCGCGTCCCATACCTTCGCTCCACAATTCCACACGACGTTGAAACAGAATTTCATCCATAAGAGTACTAAAATCAGCGCGCGTATCGGTTTTCCATGTTGCTTCATTAGATCGTGCTGCCAGACGGGCGGCATAGTTGGGGTCGCGTTTGGATCCCAGTTCAAATAAAAGAGTGCGGGCGGTAGTCCAGTCGTTCTGGCGACATGCAGCCTCGGCTACAATCAATACGGCTTCTTCCGCACGAGCAAAAATTTCGTCTCCCACGTTGGTCGTCAAATCTGAGAAACGAATTTTGGTTTGCCAATAGCGACCATAATTTTCAAAATAATCAGGATCAGCAGGTTTTTCGATAATGAAACCCCACCAGCCGGTTTTTCTGGCGTCGGTAGCGGGTATCTGCTCATACAGCCATTTATCAATACATTGAGGCGCGCCTGAGCCGTATCCGCCTTCCGGATCCATGTGCGTCATGTAATATGAATACGGACCGGATTGATCGGTAATTACTTCAAATGCCCACAGAACACTCTTTGAGTTACGGTTGTTGAATTTGCCTAATTCGCCCAAAGTGGAAACTCTTTCCAATCCGGGTTTCTTCAGCGCTTCATTGGCATATCTGGCTGCATTGGGCCAGTCTTCCACGATCATGGCAGCCCTCGCCCACAGGAGATATGCCGTATAAAGGTCAATGTGCGAAGAATGTGATTGTGATGTGCCTGCCTCTAAGAATAAATCTATTGCTTTTTTGAAATCCGCATTGATTTGAACAAATACATCCGCCACAGCGCCACGCGGTTTTCCTTTTGTGGCGGCAGTGGTAGGTTCGGTATAAATGGGAACGCCCGGTTTACTGCTGTTAAGTGCATAATTCCCCTGACAGAACCATTCGTACAGGCAAGTGTAAGCCATTCCACGCAAAGCATACGCTTGTGCAACCACGTCTTTTCCGCCCGAACCCAGCTCGGATAATCTTTCTTCGTTGGCAATCACATAATTTGCCTGCGAAACAATGGTGTAATTGAAATTCCACTGGGAGTATTGACGTCCGGAGTTGCCGGTGTAGTCGCCATCAATCCAGAAACTATAATCATAAAAAAACCAGCCATTCCCCTGATCAGCCATGAGGTGATCTTCTCCATGCAGGTCTTTTACCAATGTCAAAGCAAAAAGTCCTGGATTTTCGGTAGACCAGTTGACAGACCAGCCCGGCTGATGTAATGCTCTGTAAATACCATTCACGGCTACCTGAGCGCCTTCAACCGTTTCAAAAATCACTGTAGCGGAAACCGCATCGGTCGGCGCTGTATCCAATTCACAGGACGAAAAGAGGGAAACGGAAACCCCTATAAGAAATAAATATATGAATTTTTTCATCTTCTTATTATTTAACGGTTTAAAATTTTAAATCAATACCCAGCGACACAATCCGGGTTGGCGTATAAACATAATCCGTTCCACCTGTAACACTGTACTGAGGATCCATTCCTTTCAGATGAGTGAACACATACAGATTATCAGCAACTCCATAAATTCGCAAGGATTTGATACCCATCTTATTGACGATATTTGATGAGAATGTGTATCCTAAAGTGATATTCTTGATGGAGAGATAAGAAGCATTGATCAGCATATCATCGGTATATATCGTTGCAGCGCCAATATCGTAACGTGGAACATCAGTAATATCGCCCGGTTTTTTCCATGCCCTGGACAAATCCTTATGCTTCGCTTGCGATGCATAATAGAAACTCATCAATTGCGCCTGATAAATTGCGTCAATCATTTTACCGCCCAAAGAGTAATTGGCGGCAATCGAAAAATCAAACCCCTTATAGAGCAATTGGGTGCTGAGCGAACCGAAAAAATTGGGAAAACGGCTGCCGGCTATGTAACGGGATGCATTTGCATAAACATTGTTGCTGGTAATATAAGGGTCCAAATCATCTTTGTCGCCATCGGATGTTGCCCAATAAAGAGGACTTCCGGTCATTGGGTCTACTCCAGCCGACCGGCAAACAAAATACGAATAGTAAGGTTCGCCTTTGCGGATAATGCGATTACCGGAGATAATATCGTTTCCTTCGTCAGTTAATTTGAGCACTTTATTTTTAAGGGTAGATCCCATCAATGTGGCGCTCCACAGCAAATCCCGTGTTTTGATAATTCTACCGGTCAACGTCATTTCGACGCCGGTATTCAACATGCTGCCCGAGTTGCGTGAATATCCGTCGAAACCTGTCGAAAGCGGCATTGGATAATTTAATAACAGGTCGGATGTTTCGCGCCGATACCATTCCAAACCCAATTGCAAGCGAGCGCCCCAAAATGAAGCGTCTAATCCGGCATTAAAGATGGAACTCTTTTCCCATGTTAAATCCTTATTTTCGACAGAATTTACCAAAGCGCCCGATTCATTGGCATTTGCCCATCCCAAGTCGTACATGGCTTGCCATGGATAATAATCTCTGCCGCCGTTTGATTTTACGATGTTATCGTTACCTTGATGTCCGTAACTGGCTCTCACTGCCAGATTGTCTAACCATGACGAAAAGTCGAGCATAAAATCCTCTTTCGATATCCTGTAATTAGCGCCTACGCTCCAAAACGATTTCCACCGGTAATCTTTGTGAAAACGCGATGAAGCGTCGGAACGAATGCTTGTAGAGAAATAATATTTGTCGTCAAAATCATAATTGAAACGTCCCAGAAAAGATTCAATCTTGTATTGATCCGAATATCCTGAAATATCGGTTACTGTAGATGCTGCATCAGGTTCATACAAACCGCCGAAAGGAAATCCGGTTTTTTGCCCTTCAATGGTGGAGTATTTAAAATCGTAATATTCATGAGCCGCCATGACATCAAAATGATGGTTATTCAATGCTGTTTTGTAACTCAAAATTTGATTGGCGGTATAGCTCAATACGGAGCCGCTTCTTTTAGTTACACGACCATTGGAATTGGCAGCATTTCCGAAGAAAGGGTTATAATAAGTTAATCCGTCGTTTTCGTAATAGTCGAAACCCAGACTGATTGAAAATTTCAACCCCGTAGCCCAGCCTGTATCGCCAAAATCAATATGACCGCGACCGGAAACGTTATTAATATTATTGGAATATTTATCGTCGTATAGCGTGGCAATAGAGCTGAAATTGGAGCTCGATCCTGCGGGACGGTTCGGACCATAGTCGAACATTTTATTGCCAAATTCATCTAACAGGAAATCTCCTGTCGTCGGATTGCGCTGATATATCGGAAAGAGCGGAGCCATCAACTGTGCTGAATACCATACATTGCTGGTTGCCGATCCGGTAGCGCCTAACGAATTTGCCTGTGATCTTGCAAAATTGGAGCCCATACCGATTGACATCCATTCCACAGGTTTTGTTTCGATATTGGTTCTCCCTGTATAACGTTTGAAATCTGTGGTTTCCAAAATTCCATTGTCGTTCAGATAACCAAAAGAAAGAAGGTATTGCATTTTATCTAATCCACCGCTTACATCCACAGTATATTCCTGACGATATGCGTCACTGCGTGTTACTTCGTCCAACCAGTTATCTTCCCATAACAGTCGGGCGTCGCTACGAATCAATCCGGTTTTGGGATCAATCAACAGTGCAACAGAAGGATCAGCGCTGTATACGGGATAATTGTAAGGATTGTACTGTTCCTGACTTCCAAATATTCTTAATGAGCCTGTTGACATTTCTCTTAAGGCATTTTCGCCTGCCTGATCGGGATGAACGCCATTTAGTATTTGTCTATTATAGAAAGCAGAAAAATTTGATTCGATAAATTCTTTCGAGTTCATGGTTTCATAGCGGGGAATTGACCGACTGGAAACGCCGAAATTGGCTTTAACGTTCACTTCCGAAACACCGCTTTTTCCTTTTTTGGTAGTGATCAGTATTACTCCGTTTGCGCCACGCGAACCATACAAAGCGCCAGCCGAAGCATCTTTCAACACGGTCATGGATTCAATATCGTTCGGGTTGATCGCATTAACATTACCATCGTAGGGAATCCCGTCCAATACATACAAAGGAGTATTGGCAGCATTGATAGAACCTAATCCACGTATATAAACGTTTGATCCTGATCCGGGCTGTCCACTGCCTGAAGTAACCTGAATACCCGGCGCCAAACCGTCTATTGCTTTTGTGATATTAGATACTTTTCGTTTTTCCAAATCTTCAGATTTGACGGTTACCGCTGAGCCGGTAAACGAACTTTTTCTTACCGTTCCATACGCAACTACAATAACTTCTTCGAGCGCCTGCGCATCAGCCTGCATTTCCACATCAATTACCTGACGGTTTCCGACCGCAATTTCCTGCGTCGTCATTCCCACAAACGAGAACTGCAAGGTTGCATCAGTGGGAGCGCTAATTGAGTATCTTCCATTCATATCCGTTATAGTACCCTGAATGGTTCCCTTCACAACCACCGATACTCCCGGTAAAGGTTGTCCGTCTTCGGCTCCGGTTACTGTACCGGAAACCTGCACTATTTGGGCAAGTGTGCTACTCCATCCCAAACATAAAATTACAATTATTGTTAAAAATTTTTTCATAGAAAGATTTTTGATTTATTTATTTGTTTTACATATTGATACCGAAAATGGCTATATACTCTTGCCAAAACCGGCTTTTTCCTTAAATGTCTTTTCAATAGATTCAATTCATAGGCTAATACATTTAAATTACTAACAATTACATTTTTAACTTCGCAAAGAAAAATAAAAAAAATTAGTTGGCAAAAGAAATATCATTTTTCCTCAATAATAGTTCTGCCATTTATCAATAAATTTTTCTTTAATTTCTTTTCGGTATCGAAAAAATACGGGTTTTCATTTTGAGTAACAACAACTTCTGAACCATCTGTTTTGAAAAGGATAGAATGGTTTTGCCCGACAGACCTGATATAATTCATTAGCACAAAAGCCTTTTCTATTCCGTCGCCGCGACCGTAATTCCATACTTCGTCGGGTTGCGCAAGGCGATCGCCGCTGTAGATGGATTCGTCGGGCAAATTGGTTAATATTTGGTAAGCTTCATCTATGGATTTGCCTGATAAGCCTTCTATACAGACCGGATTGCGTTCAAGAGCAGCTTTAGTGAACGGTATCCAACTGATGTTTTCCATTTCGCGATAAGCATACCAGACAAGTTCTGCAAACTCATTTTGCGAAGCCATTGCGGCAAGGTGATCCATGATTTCCTCGCGACTTTGCGACGTGCTGATTTGAAGACGCGGTGTCGCCGCATATTCCTTGTGTTCGTCGGGCATGCGCGGCTCCACTTGTATGAATTTGCGCATTTCTTCGAACATTGCGCGCATTTTACTGCAACGATCCGGAAGAATGTTGTTGATGAAATGATCTTTCTTCTCATCATAACTTAAATTCTTGTTACGATTGAGAAAATCCTCAAAATCGTTGATGATAATTTTTCCTTCTTTGGGTGAGAAATAGAAATCGCGCGGGTCAATCTCTTCAAACAAAGACTTACGGCTATCGCCCGTGAATTTGTTTTTGCTCGAATGTTCGTAACTGAAAATGGTTCGTAATTCGATGTAACACATTTTGTTGTTGCGAATGTGACGGTATTGAAAACATTCCCAAAACTCGTTTTTGGTGCGCAGAAAATTTGTAAACAACTCGAAATTGAACTCTGTGGATAAAAAACTGCGCAGACTTTTCCCGAAATTTTTGTATGCTTCCGGGTCAATGGTCGCCTTTTCGTACAGCGTATGAATGTAACCTGTCAGGTGCGACACGATTGTAATTTTCTCATTTTCAATTGCACGACGCGCTTTCGCAGAGATTTCTGTTCCGTTGTACCACATCGTTTTGGTAACAATACGCCGGTTGTTGGTAAGCATACCATCGCGTTCGGATATGAAATTCTGTGAATGTAGAGGAGTAGCAATCAGGAAGATTTTCTCAAGTGGAATACGTCCTACAATGAACATGGCGGCAGCATAGAGCGACGAAAGTGATACACATTCACCCGCCCCGTCTGCAAATCCTTCTCTGTGGCGGAAAGCCATCATTGCTTCAACGGTTTCGGTTTTCCAGTACGGAATGATGTTGTTCGTATACTTGTCTAATCCGAAATGTCTGCGGATATCAATATCGAAATAATATTTGTCTCCCTCATAGCCGAACAGGGCATTGCTTTGGCTTAAACTATCCGCATCAACAAAATCGCTGAACCGTGCCAATTCCGTATCCTTATCGGAAAGTCCCCAGGTATCAAGGTCGAGGTTAAACGTAAAATGCTCCATGATGTATTGCTTCACACGGTTGATTTTGTAGGTAAAGGACTTGTTTTCGATATTTTCAAACCACGGATCGTTGCGCCATTTCCATATTTCGGGCGACATGATATTGGCAAGTACCAGCGAATAAAACAGTTCCGGAAAAATAAAAATCTCCATGTCGGATAGGGTGTATGCCGAAGAATATTTTTCTAAATCTCTGTGATTAAAATCGTTAGAATTCATGTGAAGCATTTATTGGACAATTTTTTTAAGGCACAAATATAAATAAATTTGAAATTTCACATTTCATATTTATCTTTGCAGCGCTTTTTGAAACAATCGGGGTGTGGCGCAGTTGGCTAGCGCACTTGCATGGGGTGCAAGGGGTCGAAAGTTCGAGTCTTTTCACCCCGACTTAGAAAAGCCCAGAAAATAGTTTTTTTACTTTTTATGATCAATTTATAGAAAAAATTATTCGAGTTATTGATAATAAAGAGGCTATTTTTGGCATTAGCTGTGAAATCCCGGAATTTCAGGGTATTCAATCTTAACAAGGTACAATCCCTGTGCTGGCGCCGAAGCGCCTGCAACCCCTCTGTCTTTTTCAAGAATTATCTTTCGCAAATCTTCAGGGTGATATTTTCCAACTCCTATTTCTATCATCGTGCCGACAATCGCACGAACCATGTTGCGTAGAAAGCGGTTGGCAGTGATGATAAACAGCAGTTCGCCGTTGTTATCTATCCATTGGGCGTTTTGAACATGACATAAAGTCGTTTTGGTGTCTGTAGGCAGTTTGCGAAAACTCGTAAAATCATCATATTCCAATAAAATGGCTGCCGCTTCATTCATTTTAACCACATCTAACGGACGATAAAAATGGTATGCCCAATCCATCGTAAAAGGGTTCTTTCTTGTAGCGATTTTGTAATGGTAGGTTCTCGAAACAGCATTAAATCTCGCATTTGTATGAGGTGGAACGGCAAAAATTCCGTAAACGACAATTTCACGGGGTAATATTCCGTTAATTTTGTTAATCAATGAAGTATCAATGTGTAAGTTATCCCGCGAAGCATCAAAATGCGCCACATAATAAAGAGCATGTACGCCTGCATCCGTGCGACCTGCACCTGTAAATCGTACCGGTTCGCGTAACAACACTCCAAACGCCCGTTCCAATTCCTCTTGAACGGTTTTACCGTTGGGTTGCCACTGCCAGCCGCAGTAAGGCGTTCCCTTGTATGCTAATTCAATAAAATAACGGATGATAGATAATGATTAGCGATGAGTGATTTGGTTTCAATAGATAGACATACACAAAAGACGACTTCAATGGCTACCCTTTTTTCTGTTTAAGAG
>Ga0123353_10002329_pt1 | contig 23623 bp, 21 predicted proteins | sample TergutLab28metaG_3_FD_92763 | JGI IMG/M metagenome (GOLD analysis project Ga0123353, IMG submission 92763) | Labiotermes labralis P3 segment gut microbial communities from Petit-Saut dam, French Guiana - Lab288 P3 | ecosystem: Host-associated > Arthropoda: Insects > Digestive system > Gut ... | reverse complement strand
TGTATGCCTGCTTGCAACCGAAATATCAAAAAACAGCCTCTAAATTCTTCGGTGTTCCACATGTCGTTTTAGTGTCTTGGCTCCATTCGCTAACCAATATCAGGAATTTGTGCGCTCACCATTCTCGTTTATGGGATCGCAGCTTGAGTATTCCGCCGAAAGTTCCTCATAATCTTGTTGAATTTCAGTATTTTCAGCAAGATGGAAGTACGTGGCGGTTATTTTTCGTACTCTCGATCATCCTATTTTTGCTCGACAGAATTAAAGAACGCACCAATGTTGATATTGAATGGAGGCAGAGAATCGTTGCCCTCTTAAACAATCGCCCATCAGTGCCTAATTTTGAACGGTTTTTTGGATTACCTGACGATTGGCAACAGATGGACCTGTGGAAGCAATGACCGCGACCCTTTGAGTAGTTTCTGATAAAATAACTTTTTCTTGGCGAATTGAGCACAGCTTTTGGAGGGAATAATGGCATATGTTTCGGTCGGAAACATTTCAGTTGGCGACAATCGTCCTGCTTATATTGTGGAGCGGGACAGGAAAGAGGCGGAGGCAGCTCAGCGGCGGGAAGCGAGCCGGCAGAGCGGGGAGGAATTGCGCAAGATTGCAACGGCGTTTTGGACAGAAGCCTACGCAAGGGTGGCCGCAGAGGAAGCACGACAGCGAAAGGCTGCGGCGGCGCGGGAAGCCGAGGCTAAAAAAGAGGCGGCCGTACAGGAGGCAAAGAAGCCAGCCACGTACCGCGGGCTGGATGAATTGCTGGCATTGGTCAATGAGAACAAAGAGGCAGAGGCTAAAAAAGAGGCGGAGGTGGCGGTTTGTGATGCGCCGACGCATTGCTTGCTACCAACCAGTTTTGGTGGGGCCAAAAAAGAGGCGGGGGTGACGAGGTTACTCCGCGCGGCGAAGGCGCTAAAGAAGGCACCGGTACAGAATGCAGCACAGATTAAGAATATTGAGAACCAATTAAATATAGGGCTGAATAGCCAAAATGGGAGGTCCCGGCTACACCAATGGGGGGATCGCGTGCCTTGGATTTATGATCCGAAAAATAGAGAGTCTACGGATAAATTATTGCCAGGGTTTAGAGAGACTCAAGGGTACTTCGTAAATCAAGTCAAATCGCTGCGGCCAGACAGCCTTCCGACAAAGCTTGATTATGATCAGGTGCGTCGATATATCCAGCAACTGACGAGTCAGCATGCCCTGGATCATGGGAAACATCTAAATCCGAATATACATAGATCAGGCTATCCAAAGGTCAACGGTCCTTTGTGGCACGGTGATACGGTTACTGAAAGCGGTCTCCCCGCAACAGTGCGGATATACCCCAACCCCTCTAAGGTATTCAATGAGTGGCAACCTGCGACTCCGCCCCCGCGTAAGAACACAGCTGTCGTTTGGCATGAGGCAGTGGGGCACGGGTTGGACCCTGTTTTGAATCGGATGAAAGATGTATCCGGTATGCAACAAAACATCCTACGGGATATTGGAGTAGGGCCATCTTCCTATGGTCGTGATTGGCACTACGATTTGGTTAACCGCCTGGCTCGTGAAAGCGCGGAAACACGAGCAGATGCGGTTGCAGTAAACGCTGCAGCGAATCCGGCGAATGTTTTATCGTTGTTAAAGCGGCCTTTTGGTAAACCGGGGACAGTGACTCCTGGGACATTAGAGCATCAGCACTTGTCGGCGATGTATAACGGGTACGGTGGTCTCCTAACAGGGACACGAGTACCGGAGAACTATGTTCTCAACGCCACAGGTAATCCGCAAAGGGATGCGGCGACTCTGTTGAAGGAAGTAGGAGTGCATCATTCTTTTAATCTATCGGACTATTTTCGGGATAATCGAGAGCTATTACAGGCTATGCTGAAGAGACTTCGGGAGAGACGGGAACAAAGGATATTGGCGGCACAGGCAGCGGCGCAATCGGCGGCGCAACCATCAGCTCCGCCCTTGTTGCAAGGTCTAGCCCGGTTTTTTGGCTTTGCGAGGTAAAAAAGCCCACGATGTGGGCGAAATCTAATATCGGAATGGCGGCGGATAATACCATCCGTCTTTGATCATGTACACAAAGGTTGGGTCGGGGTCCTTGAGTGTGAACTTCCCTATCTCCCGATCACGTCTCTCTTGCTCGAATATAGGATGGTCATTTGGCAATTGGGCTCGATATTCCTCAGATAAGTGTTTATCTTTGAACCGTTCCTTACTCCCCGACTCTTCCCGCCATTTTTGAACAGCATCGTATTTCTCCTTAGCCAAAGCGAGGAAGGTTTCTTCATCCGGTGAACTTGGTTCGGGTATCTCTCTGTCCATCGCAGCAATAACGTCTCGTAGCTTTTTCGCTAATTTGTTTTGTTTTCGTTTTGCTAGATACGTCATAACCCACGAGTAACCTCTCCTAAGTCCAAAGCCACAAATACCGATTATACCCAGGCAAATAATTGCCCACATCACATAGTATGCCGTCATAATCTCCTCCTTTCTTTATTCATTTTGCCGGATTTGCCCGGCTTAGGCAAGAGGGGGCTAGGGCACCCTCCATAGGAATATAACGCAGAAATGGACAGATTTCAGTTTGCAAGATGTCCTCTTCATGGCTATATTATCGGCAGTTTGATCCTGTTTTCTTTTAGAGCTTAATTTCTGCACTTTTTGCGTTATATGAAAGTGGAGGCAATTAGCCTTCTTCTTCTTTTCCACCGATGGCTCCACGAACGGATGTTCTTGAGCTGTCGGTGGTTTATTTTTACTGGGCGACTCATTTTTCTACAATAACCCCATGGAAAACAATTTACTTACGCTCGAGCAGCGGGCTAATCGGCTTATTGTCTACTGCCCTAATCAGACCGCCATCACGGACATTACATCATTTTTAACTTTTAAGCGGCCCACTGCGGACAGGTCGCGGGGACAGGTGCAGTGGAAGGAGGTTGCGGAGCCGTGTTACAAGCGAACCGACCTTTACAATGCCATTGAATGCCCGATGGGATTTTGGCAGCCCATCATTGATAAATTCCGTAAACGCTACGACATCAAACTTATTGAAAATAGACCCAAGCGGATACAGGAAAACTGTATCCCAGACTGGTCACGTCTCGATCCGAATGTCCAATTTAGGGCGGGGCAGCGGGAAGTTTTGGAAAAGATGCTTGAAGCAGATCGTGGGCGGATCATAGTTCCTACGGCGACGGGTAAGAGCTTTTTGATCTCGCAGTATGTCAATCTTTTACCGAAAGCACGGATTATCGTTACGACAAGTTCGCAGGCTGTTCTACTGCAGCTTTGGGAGGACATCAATAAGATTCTTCTTGGCAGGGCAGGTATCGTTTGTAGCCAAAAGAAGTTTAGTCCGGCGGCAAGGGTTGTGTGCGTAAGTACCGGCACACTAAAGAATTACGTCAGTCTTGCTGGCGAGCAGGATATTGATGTGGTGCTTGCGGATGAGCAGCATGAGCTCGGTTCCAAACTCAGGATTGAGCTTTTTGAGAACATCCGTGAAGCCAAGATGTTCGGATTCAGTGCTAACGCCACACGGCCGGACAAGGCGGAATTCAGGATCAATGGATTGTTCGGTCCCTTATTGGCGACGATGAATTATGATGATGCCGTGGACAATGATTTGGTCACACCGATCTGCGTGGTCTGGTGCCCGGTTCAAGCACATGTTGACCCTACCGCTTATTATGATACCCCCATCGCTAAGGAGAAACATGGTATATGGCGGTATCACAAACGGAATACCGCCATTGCTGAAGTAGCCAAGATGTTCGGCGAGGAGGAGCAGGTCCTGATTACGGTTAAGACGATTGATCACGCCTTACATCTGCATAAACTGCTGCCGGATTATCAAGTGGTCTACTCCCCCAAGGACTACAAGGAATTGAATCGATTCCGATATTTGCAGGGGGTCGATCAGGTGCCTATGTTAACCAAGGAAAGATTGACCTATATCAAAAAACAATTTGAACTGAATCGGATTAAAAAGGTAATTGCCACTGGCGTATGGTCACGTGGGGTGAACTTCCCATCATTGTCGGTGCTGATTCGGGCGGATGCCTCGAACAGCTGCATCGCGGATACCCAATGGCCGGGTAGAGCGGCAAGAAAACAGGATGGAAAAGAAGTGAGCCTCGTGTTTGACTTCACGGACGAATACTGTGAGCAATTCCAGCGAAAAGCGTTAGCGAGAAGAAAGCGGTATAAGGGGTATGGATGGGAGCAGATGTCCCTCAATCAACTTCGTTAGCCGCCAAATGAAAGGAGAACAAACCATATGTGTACAGAACAGCTAGAAAAACAGGTTCAGGCGATTGGCCAATTACTGGAGCAGATCGCCGATGATAACATTTTCCAATTGTGCGTAGGTCACGCTGGCAGTAAAATGTATGACCCCGAGGGGATACTTCATGCCGTCGCCGAAGTAGATAGTGACATATTGCTTCAAGCGATCATCGAAAGCTACGATTGTACAGCTAATCACGAGGAACCCCACAGCGCAGAAGTGGAAGCAAGAGAGCTTCTCAGTCTCGATACAACCGACCCAGACAAACCAGATAAGGTGGAGAAATTTTTGGCTCGGTTCATTGAAGGCTATTCGATTGATGAGGTCATTGAGATACTACTCGATCAAAAGCATATCTCACAGGCGACGATGCACGATTATTTTGAGCATGTTTATGATGTCGAATATCGAATTGGCAGGACTGGGGCTCTTCTAGGCGTGCGATTTTTAGTTGCTGGCGGCGGACCGACCATTTATGTTACAGATAAAGGGGTAGAGGGCATTTGGGGCGGTGGTAGGTACTCTTACCTGCTCACCTATAAAACCATGGGTGCCATCAACCAATATGGTGAAGAACTATATAACATCAATCGGTCCAACTTTTCCTGCTAACAATGAGACATGCGCGCAGAAACAAATCAACAGATATTCGAAAGGCCAATCAGGCGAGGGAGACATTCGGCAGACTATACGATGTTTTTAGACGTCGTTCTGGTTTTGAGGACAGGTTTGAGGACCACCCCGGATTTGATCATCGGTCGGGGGCGGACAATCTTTCACCTTGGGATCGTCTTGTTCGAGTCACCGATTCCCGGCAGATTTACCTGCCGGCTTACCTGTTCGTCACACTAAAAAAGTTGATGGAGGATGAGAACACTAAAGAGCTACACCCTCATTTTCTACTGAAAGCAGAGTATCTGGACAGTTATCAAAAATACTACCCGGAGCTCTGTGAGAGCATTAGGATTAGGTGGCGGGATCAGACGCTGATCTTCGAAGCAGCGGTAATACAGGCAATGACAATGCCGCTTTACCACCTCAAACAAAATCAGCAAGAGGCGGAAATGTATGTTTTGCTTGCGGAGGATAAACGGTTTTCCGACTTGTTTGTTTTCTGTAAGGCAGTGTGTAGTGGTTGTGCTGATTTAGCGGACGAAGTTATGGACAAGGCGAAATTTGAGTATTTTCTTTTCGCCCCTGTGTACGATTCGCTGATCACCAATGAACATATTTTAGAATTTTTACAGGAGAACAAAAATGAATTTATGCGTAGTTAAATTGTTTGAAGACAACTTTCAGGTTGGACTGGCAGTCACAGCTTCCAATTGGGATGAAGCTTATCGGGCAGCTGAAGAATTTGCACTCGGAGAATACGAGGCAAGAAAAATAGACGCCAGCGAGGATCCCACGCTGATTCAGCGTATCCAGGAGGACTTCCGGGAAGACAATTATCATTTCATCGACGGTGAACTGGGTGAAATTGGCAAAGGGGTGGCGGTGCAAATTATCATTTTGGAGTAGTCACGCGAAAGGGGCGCAACGTGAAACCGAGCAAGAAAGTTGAGTTCAAAAACGTACTCTCCAAAAATCAGAAAGACTCCATTTTCCAGTCCGCTATCCGCGATGAGTCCATTTATCACCTCCTTACTCAAAGTGAGATAGGTTCGGACCTTTTTCACGAGTTTGACCTTTACCTTTGGTACATCTGGGAAGTGGTGCATACTTTTTATCAGCGGCGGCGACGGTTGCCGACGAGAAAAGAATTGCGGCTGGAATTGGAGCAGCGTATTGACGATCCAAGCGATTACCTAGAGGAAGATATTGTTGAGGAGATCGCTGAGTTTTTACAGGGTCTATCTTCTACCGCTTCGCTTATTGAAAAGGACACAGCGGGGGAATATCTGCAACAGATGTTTACGGAAAAGGTGTGGCGCAGGATGCAGCAGGTCTCATCTTCGCAGCAGAAAATACCGACATCGGTTACGGATATTATGGATTCCGTAAAATCGGATATTGCAACTGCTGCCACACTGACGGTCCAGCCCCTTCCTTCCCCTTTCGATCAGAAACAGTATGATCCTGTCGGGGGGAAAAAGAAGCTGGTTCCCTTTGGTGTCCCCTTTATTGATGCTTATCTTGGGGGCGGCGGTGTAGCTGGCGAAGTCTATTTGTTACTTGGACCGAGCGGCTCGGCAAAAACGAGCATACTGCAACAGTTATCCGTCAGTCTTGCTTCTTTGGAGCGGGCGAAATGGGAGCAAAGCAATAAGCGGCGATCCCTTGGGGTGTCCTATTTTGTCTCCTATGAAATGCCGGGATGGGAGATTATGGCAAGGTTCTATGCGAATTTTGCCCAGATTGAACAGCGGAAATTTTTTGAGGGAGCGCCGCTATTAGGACCGGGGAATTTATCGCCGCAGGAGCAAATTCTTTTTGCACGAGCATTGAGCTACGGTATCCGCATCCCCAGTGAAAAGGAGCGATACGATCACGCAAGAACATATTTGCGGCATAATTGGCGGCTGCTGGATTACTCTGGACTGGGCTTGGACGAGGATGCAGATCCTGACCCTATGATTGGGAGCGGGTTGTGGCCTGAGATAGCCGCCCACATTGCCGCCGATTTGGAGTACGCGAAAAAACGAGGACAAAGGAGGCATGTGGCAGGAATATTTCTGGATTATGTAGGGATAATGGCGCTTCGCCATTGCCAGATGCACGATAAAGACCCTAGCCGCCACCTTCGTATCCTGTGTTCAGCTGCTCCGCAGAACTCCCGTACCTATCTGTCACATCGGTTCAAGTGCCCGGTATTCCTTGCCCATCAGCTCAATGCGCAGGCAGGAAAACTGAAACCGGGACAACTTGCGGATAAAACCGATGCGCAGGAATCTAAGACTATGGCAGATAACTGTAATGTGGTCTTCGTGCTGTCAAATCCGACAGAAGACGAACATCGTCTCATTCGGATGAACCGGCAAAAAGGACGGCGTATGCCTGGAATGGGTCCCTGTGTGCTGCAGGTACAGGGGCAGTATGCCAGGGTCAGACAGGTGGAATCACTGTGGTCGTGGGACGACCTCACCCGTCAATTTATTCCTCAGTCCTCTATGGATATGCCGTATCATGCAGAGGATGAATTGGAGAAGAAAACTGTACGGTTCGACGGGCAAGAATTTGATATTTTCAAATTACCAAACTGATAGGGGGCAACATGCTGATAGCAAAAACAAATATACTCACTGCCTTGCGGCATACGGTGGGATCTTTTCTCACCCCTACCAAGGAAAAACGCATTGTCGGCTACGACGGGTATGACGAGAATGATGACGGTACGATGAATATCCGTGCCTACTTTATGGGGCGTAGACATGGCTTCCATTATGACGAGCCCCTTTTTGAGGGGCGGCTCGTGGATGAAATAAAAAGAACAGAATACGCCACCACGCTTACTCGGCACTATTATTCGTACCCTACCGAGCGAGATATTGTTTCTCACACGCTGGTTCGAAAGTATGAAATTACCAGTTCAGTTTGGCCGGATATTCTGGAGATTGTAACCATTGAGAAGAATACGATTGGGGACGTTATTTCCAGCGATATAAGGAGAACGATTGAACGTTTACTCGCTAAAAAGGACATCGATTTTGTCCGCGTCGACGCATGAGAAACAAATTACTCTACAACAAATTAACAGGATTGTATGGCGATGTGCTGATCGCCAATGAAGGCGGCGAGGAAGAGGATTATCGGATTTGCTGCCCATTCTGCGGGGACACACGGCATCGGCTTTACATCGGCTGTAAATGGGGTGTTTTTGATCCTATTACGTCACGGAGTAACGAACATTTAATCTATTGCTTCAATGAAAAATGTTTAAATCCCGACAGCGGGGACATCGCGACCGTGGATGAGCGGTTAGAGCGGCGTAGGGATTTTTTGTGGCATGTTTATCGTGGGCTCAATAATTCCGTGAACCTCCTGCCTGCTGCGAAAAAAACGATTCTAGCAACAGAGCCGTTATCGTGGCCGGGGAAAGTTATCCGATTGGACAAGTTGGCTGCCAAGAAGCCCAATCACCCGGCAGTAACGTATATGCAGGGTCGTGGTTTCGACCCTAAACAGCTGGGCGAGGAATATGGCTTCGTTTTCTGCGATAAGGTGACCGATCAAACATATGCGCCCGCACTGGGTACTATTTTGATGCCGATTTATCGGAATGATGTACTGTATTCCTGGATAAGCCGTCGTATTGGTGACGGGTTTGAAGGTACGGCAAGAAAAGTAAAAAAATACTACAACTGCCCGGGGCGGCCTTTACAATCTGTCGGCTACAACCTCGATACCGTTCTTCAGTACAGCACTATTGTCATCGTAGAAGGAATTTTGGATGCGGTTAAAACAGGCCCCTTTGCAACCTGTCTTTTTACCAAAAGTCTTAATTTAGGGCTGAAAAAGAAAATCGTGCAAACGATGCAACGGCAGCATGGCGATTGTGCCGTCGTTGTGGTAATGCTGGATCCGTATCAAGACGAAAAGGAACGATGCCGCGGGTCTAAGCACCACATCGAAGTAGTATCTGATGCCTTTACTGGATATATCCCCAACGTGCTCCGCGTATATTTGCCATCGGGTTGCGATCCCGGTAGTATGACTGCCGCTGAAATTATGCAACAAATGCAAAAGGCGGCAAGGAAAGCAAGGATTAGGCTCAATTTCACTCTTTAGGTCATCATGCAAACACTTCCACTTAATTGGCAAGGTCTAGACCCGCCGGGTCCTGACCTTGTCCGTATGTTACGCACACGGGAAGCAGCGGATTTAGCTTCCCGACTAGAAACAAAAAAGAAAAATCTAACAACTTCGGTCACGGAACATTTTCAGATATCCGAAGAGATAGAAAGCGATATTCGAGAATGGATAGCAGATATTCTGTGGGGTAGACAGGAGAACCTCACACTCAAATACAAGAATAATTATGTCCCTTGCCGGTCATTACCAGGGCATCGTTGGGTTTCCGATAAACTGGGACCCATCCAGACGGATGTAATGGTAGTGAATAAACTCTCCTACAACGATGATATCGAAGTGGGTATGGCCTTAAGCGGGGACACGGGGGTTCAGTTTTTCGAGTATTTACATTCGAGAGGCATCAACCCAGAGGGCTGGTATGTAACCAATTTCATAAAGACCCAGCACCCGGAATGGGATATGAAATCCACCACACTCACCGCCGGGATGATCGCGGAATTCAAACCAATACTCCAACAGGAGATATTGCTGGTTCAGCCAAAAGTTATTCTTTGTCTTGGTACAGAAGCATTAACAGCGGTATTGGGGAAGAAAGTAACAATGGCATCGGCAACTGATGTAGTGTACCGGGTGCCGTTTTACTATCCGACAGAGACCGAAGAGGGTAGGGTTCGGGGGCGGGAAACAGAGGTCGCTGTTATGGGTATCCCCCATCCTCATGCGATATTACGCAAAGGGGATAGCGGCTCACTGGATGACCTCAACGCCAGCATTGCATTTTTTCTAGAGCAGTTGCGGGGTCTTCTTCGCGGGCAAGAAATTATTCACTACCGGGAAGAGGAGCTCGATCATAGGGTTATTCGCACATTGGGGGAGCTGGATGATCTTGTTGCCGAGATCGAAGAAACTTGTGAGGACAACCTCATAGCCGTCGATTCCGAATGGAATGGGACGCACCCGCAAAATGCCAATGCCTACTTACGGTGTTTTCAAATGTCGTGGAAGTATAAGACTTCTGCGTGCATCGCCTTAGCCCCGCAGACCGAAGACTGCGAACTTTCTAGAACCTGCTATTACAAGGGAAAAGATCTAGACCGTCTGCTTAATTCTGTACGTCGTACAGTAATGGGGCGACGGGTAGCAGGGCATTTTATCGAATCCGACCTTGAATACCTGATCCCTTTTGGTTTGGATTTACAGGAAGATTTTGCGGTTCCTACTTCTTGGCAGGAGTACCGGAGGGCGTGGAAGAATCAGCAACCTTGTGGTTTTGACACGGGTCGTGCTATTCATGCCCTACAGGAGACAGCTGATTTTTCGTTGAAGGCACAAGCAAGAGAGCGAACAGAAGCCGGACGATACGACAAGGAATTGGATGACTGGATTGCGGCGAATACTGTTAAAAGCGGTGGAGGCGGCGGTGTCAAAAAGAAAATGAGTGGATTCGGGATTATCCCAGATGACCTGCTCTATGCCTACGCTAATTATGATGCTGACGTTACCAGAAGGCTTGCGCTCCTTTACGGTGATATGTTGGATAAGGATACCTTTGGTAACAACTGTTGGCAACCCTTCTGGCTTTCGATGCGGGCATTGCCGGCCATCATTGAAATGAACTGTACAGGGTTGCTCTTCGATAAGGGGCGGCTGGAAGAACTGACGCAACAGTATTCCCGCAAATCGGAACAGCTCATCAAGTGGATCCGCGAGTGGGCAAGGTGGCCGGAGTTCAATCCCAGATCTGCTTTCCACATGCGGGAGCTATTGTTCGGTGTAAAGTACAACCGTAAGACCCTCTCCAAGGCAGAAATACAGAAATTACCGCCTGGCGAGATACCGCCGGAGTATGTACGTATTCGGCCGCCAAAGGCGAAGTCAATGGATTTGTTGCCCATCTTCACGACGGGGAAGTATCCTCGAAAGTGGGAAGAAATGGTCAACGCCAAACGGGAGCATCTTGCAGTCCCCTCTACGAACAAGCACACACTAGCACAGCTGCTATTTTTCCAACATGAACGGGAAATAGAAGACAGTCAAGGGAATCGTCGTACACTAAATTTCAAACCGGTTCTAGAGAAATTACGGAATTGGAATACGGTCGCCCAGACTTTACGCTACGTGTTGAAACCACCTGTGAGGGACGAAAATACAGGGGAGCCCATCCACGACGAGGAAGGCGATCTACTGTATGATGCCGGAATTCCTTCGTGTATTTGCGACGATGACAGAGTGCGGACGCATATCTGGCCTACGAAAGCAACAGGACGATGGAGTTCGGCAAACCCCTCTCTTCAGAATTTGGGGAAGGGGGTAGAGAGTGTACTTAAGGATATTTTCAAGGAAGAGTACAAATACCCCTTACGGTCGCTTTTTCGAGCACCCGAAGGACATGTATTCATTGAGGCAGATTACATTGGCGCAGAAATCGCCAGTGCTGCTTTTATGTGCAACGATCAGCAACTGTTGGAACATGTTCGCCGTAATCAATTGCCTGAGTCTCACCCTGATCACTATGACATTCATAGTCATGTCGCCGTAGCCGCTTTCAAACTTAACTGCGAACCTTCTAAACAAGGGCTCAAATCTATAGGGAGGGGGGCGTTACGGGATATTTCCAAGCAGGTAAAGTTCGGCATTTATTATGGCCGAAGTCCCCGGGCGATTGCCGAGGGGGCGCGGTCGCAAGGATATGTGGTCTCTGAAGAAGAAGCTATTGCGATTGTTAATCAGATCAGGGCAATGTATCCCCAGTTACTCCCCTTTTTCGATCAGTGTGCCAAGCGGATTACAAGCCATCGGTGGCTTGCGAATGCTTTTGGCCGCTATCGACGGTTCCCAGAGCCGCTAGATGACGAGCAAAGGAAACGATTTGAGCGGCAAGCAAAGAATTTTCCTATCCAGGGATTAGTTGCTGATGTTGTCAATCAAGCTGTTGATCGTCTGTATACACTTCGCAATCAATGGGGATTGCGGTCAAAATTGGTATTACAAATCCACGATTCTGTCATTCTGGTAGTCCCGGATGATGAAGTAAAAATCGTGTACGAAAAACTGTTGCCCCGAGCAATGGTGAAGCAAGTACCCATTTTTCACACAGACCTGAGCGGTCGATCCTCGCAGAATGAAATCCCACGGCATCTGGGCATTGATATTGTTGTTTCAAGAGAGTGGGGTTGTCCCCTCGAAGATTTGTCTGTTTTCGGAATTACTTAGTATTCTTTCGAAATGTAGAAAATCTACTATTTTGTTAAAAATAGTTATATTTTGCTCGACATTCATATCGGCGTATAAGATAATACAGATATGAAGTTGAGTCAATACGCAAAAAATCTTGGATTGAGTTACATGGCTGTTTATAAGCAGTTTAAATTGGGGCTAATCCCGAACGCGTATTGTTTGCCAACCGGAACCATTATTGTCCCGGACAAAGTGGCGATTATCAGGCCAGAGCATGTAGTCGTTTACAGCCGTGTTAGTTCTGCTGAGAATAAATCAAATTTGGACTCGCAAGCAGACAGGCTGATACAGTTCTGCACGGCGAAGGGGTGGCAGGTTCACGAGGTCGTTAAGGAATGTGCTAGTGGGCTTAATGATAATCGACCTAAACTGCAAAAACTCCTGAAGCAACGGAAAGCCACAAAATTAGTGATTGAGCATAAAGACCGACTTACACGATTCGGATTTGAATACATTAAAACGCTCTACCCCGAGTGCGAAATGATCGTTGTCAATCCGTCCGAGGATAAAGACGACCTAATGCAGGATTTTGTCAGTTTGGTTGCTTCATTCTGTGCTAGACTGTACGGACAACGCAGAACTAAACGAAATACCGAAAAACTCATCAAGAAACTCAATGAAGATCATTCGTAGTACAAAATGCACTACGCAGTATGCGACGCAGAATAAACAGGAGCAATTATCCTTGTTCCTGACGGAATATGTGCGGATAGTTAATAAGTTCATTGACCTATTTTGGGGTAATCCCGACATCGCTGAAAACAAGCATCTTGTGAAATCTACCCTTTCAGGCTGCGGCCAGACATGGCTTAGCGAGCGGGCTAAACAATGTGCGGCTAGGCAAGCTTTGGCAAAGTGCAAAAGTACGAAAGCCAGTTTCGCCACATGGCGGGAAAATGGGGATACCGATAAAACTACGTGTAAAAAACCCAGAATCAGGAAATTGAAGGCTTGCTTGTCCTCACAATGTGCTGTACTGGAAAAGGCGAAAAAACAGGGTGTTTTTAATTGTTGGCTCCGGCTGTCCTCACTCGGCAATAAACTGGGACTGCGGATACCCATCAAATTGCACAAACATTATTACAAACTACTGAAAAAGGGGAGACAGTGTACTTCCTTTGAGATCAGCGAAGACACGGTAAAAATTTCGTTTGAAATGGAAACAGGCAAAAAGCTGGAACCAACCGGGGCTATTGGGCTAGATACGGGTATTAATGCCCTTGCCTCCATTTCAACCGGGGAGCAGATCGGTACAGAGGTTAAAGCCCGAATCGAGCGAATCAAACGGTGTAAACACGGCAGTAAGGGGCAGCAACGGGCTCGGACTGCCCTACGGCAGTACCTCGACCTTGCCTGCAAGCAGATTATGCTGATCCAAGGGCTGACCTTGCTTGTTGTGGAAAAGCTCAAAAACATAACGAAAAACACGAAAGACCCCAAACGGCGATTGGGGAAAGATATTCGCCGATCTATCGGTGCGTGGAATGTTCGGTACTTTCACGGCAGGCTAGAACAACAGTGCGAATGGAACCGTGTTTCATTCCGCACTGTGCCTGCCTATTACACTTCCCAAACATGTCCCGCCTGTGGCTGTCGCCGTAAGGGGAATAGGGATGGATTGCTTTTCAAATGCCCACATTGCGGCTATGCCGACAATGCGGATATCAGTGCGTCCAAAACTATCCTGAACCGTTTCCTAGATGGGAAATATGCTGATGGTGCCGCCGGTCTACCCGATAGGCGAAATGCCGATGATATGTCGATTCTTCTGGAAGGTCTGTTTAGGCAACAGAATAACGGGACTACCACAAGGAAGCCCAGAAGATTTCGAAATCGGCAAAGTAGTGCAGGAGTATTAAAATCTCGCAAGAGAAATATAGTCCCTGTTTCAAAACGATAGATCTATAACAAAATTATAGATTTTTAGTAACTATCAGCCAGGAAAATAACGAAAATCTATCATTTCGGCACTATCGGAATAGAGCCATAGATTTTTGTAGATTATCTGAAAGGGATTTATCCCCATTCGGAATTACCTAAACCTTTACCTTTACTACACTTATGTCATTAACAAGTCGAGCAATGGCTCCTCGGAGCGAGTCCAATCCTGTTACAAAAATGCGAAATCGTGTTATCCGTGCGAGAGGAACTGCACAGACAGCAAAGGATTTCGGCCCTAAAGATTATTTATCCGTCCGTCTTTTGGATCCCAAGTGGGAGAAAAAGATTCACCTTTGGTTTCCTTCCGGCAAAAAGACATTTGAAACAGGGAAACCTTTCATCTTCCGTTTACTTCCCGCCTTGTCTGTATCCTCGGATGACCAGGATGAAGTGGCTCAATTTGTGCCGGGACGGGATCCCCACACTGGCGATCTTTCTGTAGAAATGATCCGAACGGTGGGGTACATGGATCGGTTTGGGAGCGGGAGTCACCAGGTTGCCTTTATGCCCCATATCCCTTATCAGCCGGACGAGGGTTATGAAGCCTACACAGGTCCCGCGGATAATCCGCTTGCCCTTATTCGTAATGGTTTGCGAGCAGCAATGCGGACAAATTCGCTACCGAAGAAGTGGTTGCCCTTGACTTTCTCTAAGAAGACCGCAGATGAGGCTTTGGCGGATGCTGGTATCAGAGCAAAGTATAGTAGTGTACTGCTGCCCCCTGTAGTCCCAAAGTTTCTATGCTATTGTTGGATTATTGAGGGGTTTGACCGGAAAAAGGAACAGGCTGTCCGGGCTCCTGATGAGCCCATTGGTTCATTGCCGGAACATGGGCTGCAGATTGCGGTGCTCGGTGAGCAGATATTTTCGACGTTGGCACATTCTTACCAGCTCAAGGAGACGAAAAATGCCAGACGGACGAACAATTTTCAATTCCCTGATCCGGCAAATGAGGCAGAAGGATGCTTGAACTATGCTTGGAATAAGCAGGAACCTAGCCCTATTGACGGGGTCGTCGCTCCCTCCAAAGATTTCGGCTATACCGCTGACGTGAGCTTGGACTATTATGAGAAGCCGAATAAACCTTTGACGATTGATTTGGCAATGTCATCCTCCTTTGCCGATTGGTACTATGAAAATTGGCAGTGGTGGGAGGATATTCTTAAGCCGGTCACGGGGATAGAGCAGGTGCAACTGATAGCTGATTTCTTCCCGGAACTAGGCGTGGTCTGTAAGCAGATGTGGGATGGCCACGATGACCTGTTACAGGCTTGGGAGAAAGCCCCTTTTAGTCGCAAGGATACCGACTTCTTTGAATTGTTCTATGCTATTAATCAGCCCCCGTCGAAGACTTTGCGGGGCATTAAAGTAACAGACTCAGATGGGCTAGATGAGGAGGATTACGAGCCGCAGGGATCTGTGCGGCGTCCATCCCGTCCAGCACAAAGTCGTACCTTTGAAGTAGATGAAGAAGAGGAAGAGGAGCAACCGGTCAGCCGAGCACGATCACGGAGATTCGAGGAGGAAGAAGAGGAGGAGGAGCGACCCGTTCGCCAATCCCGTCAACGGCAATTCGAGCCTGAGGAAGAGGACGAGGATGCTGTGATAGTTGACCAGGACGAAGAGGAGGAGGCACTGCCCCCAAGAAAGGATGTGCGTGCTGCAGCCAGGGACAAGATGCAGCAACAAAGGACAGCGGGGACAAGATCTGCGGTACAACGTCAACGATCTACCTCAATGACCACCCCAGCAGAGGAGTACGACGAGGAGGATTACGACGCAGACAAAGACGCGAATGCCGCATTTTCCCGCACCACTCCAGCGAGGCGTCGTTAGCTCACTAGTGTTGCCCGGTCGTCGCTGACCGGGCAACCCGTTCTTGTCCCCATTTTTCCCCTCATTTACCATGCCCCTTGTAAAATCTAAAGAACCCGATCAAAAACCGGAAAGAAAACGAGTTATCCGTCGCTCGAGCAATAAGCCTGCCCTGCCGACGGTCGAAGATACTGATGTAGCCCCAAAGGCTGCAAAATCTGCTACCCCTCCGCCGCCGAAAGCAGTAACGGCTAAGCCGGCAACTAAGAAGGCGGTGAAAAAGCCGAGCAATCTGCCTAGAGTTACGGCAAAGGAATTATTCCAGATCAAGCCAACGGCGAAGTTTCCTATTGAGCCATGGCAGCAGGGTGCTGCGCTGGGTGAAATGGATATGCCGGATATTGGTGTTGCCTTTCCTTCATTCTGCTGGGAAATGTTTGTCGGGCATTCCGTTCTTCCGGTATCCGCCTGTTATGCTTTAGCTGGTGAAACGGGTACTTACAAATCCCATCTTGTCCTTGAAATGGCAAGATGGGTGCTCAATAGCGGCGGGTACACGATTCTTGCAGAGAATGAAGCGAAGTACAACAAGGATATGGCGGAGGCTATTATCGGTACTGCTGCGGAAGACATCTATATCTACAAATGCTTGAACTTTAATCAGGTGCAGCAATCGCTCATCGCCTCTTTGAAAAGTGCCAATGCTGAAAAAGAAAATCCTTTGTTACTTCAGATTGTGGATTCCATCGTAGGCAATTCAACGAAATCCAGCCAGGATAAGACGTGGAAGGCAGGGGAGAAAGAGAGGGACTATCCCGCCAATGCTCTCGCTGCCGCTAATTTTCTGCCTGATTATATGCCCCAGCTTAATAACAGACCTTACATGGGTGTCTGGGTCACGCATTCAAAGGAAGAAAAGGAGGATATGTACCACCCAACGATCGTTACCCTTAAAGGCGGTGGTACGTGGAAGTACCGATGCCGGATTGCTTTTATTCTGAATCGGGTATCCGTAAAACCGGAATGTAAGAATCATGTCTGGAGAGTTCGTTTGAGATTATCCCAAATAAAGGATATGGCTGTTCGGGGTTTCCAGTTACCGTTTACATTACGCTGGGAGCATATCCAGACTGTAGATGAGAAAACAGGGGAAACGAGCGCTAAACGAATTGTAAAATTCTGCTGGCACGCCGCCACACTGGATCTTTGGAAGGAGCCAACGAAGTACGGCTATGCAGACTACTATTCTGACGTTATCAAGGATTTAACTGGATTTGCAGAAGTGAAACTGAAAGAAGGGAGGGGCTTTATTGCCCCGAAAATCGGTATTGGAAAGGAAGAAGCCAGCCGTGACCCGAAGGTTATCCTAAACGCCCTTTATGCGGATACCGGTGTTTTGGATCAGCTGCGCGCAGAACTAGGAATTCAGAAAGGGCTGGAAATCAATCCCGATCTTTCTTTTGAGTCAGCGTTGAAGCAAGCTAGAATTCTCGCTGCCCGGCGGGCTAAGCAGGCACAAGATACGGCAAAGGTCACGATCCTACGCCGGGAAGAATTGGCAGAATTCGACTAAGCTCTACAATCGGCAAAGTCCGCCCCAATTCTGTACGTCGTACAGAATTGGGAATCTATTTTACGGTGCTTTTGTTCAATCTCAACCCAAACTCTTCAATGCGGTACACAGATGAAAATTATCAGCCTGAAAAGAAGCGGCCGGTAGGAGCCGCGTTCCTGAAGCCGGCCGAGGTAAGGATGCAGAGCCGAAAAGCCACCGAGCGGACAATTGTGCGCTTACTGGCGAAAATTTTCCATTTGGACCTACGGCTCATCGGGGAAATGACCCGGCAGGAGACCGGAAAATTTGATCAGTTGTTGCTGGGTGTCCACCAAGCTTACTCCCCGAAGTTTCCGGCGGACATTTTTGTGTCCAACCCGACAAAGGGGAAGGGTCAGGTATTTACCCTGAACCGGCTGCTGCGTTACCCGGAAAGATATTCTTTGATTAGTCAGTTTTTGGCGCTTTCCCGTAAAAATTTGAAACAGCCAAATCGGTTTGCTATGCTCGCCAGTTCCCATCCCCGTTTAGGTTTACTTGCCGTTACGGACTTGATTATGGAACCAGATATTCTTTGTTTTCAGTTTTCGGTGAATTTAGACAAGGAGGGAAACCAGAAACCAAAAACCCTAGTATTGGCGGACATCAAGCATCTACTACTGGCCTTTCGTCGGCAGGAAGTTTGGATGCCCGGTGCTCGATAGCCCGCCCAACCCCTTATGCTCGTTCAAAGAGAAAAGCAAGTGTTGCGCCCTTCTGCGCCCACATGGAAAAAGATCCCTCGTAAAAGATCCGAGGAGTATTGGGATTCACAGGTTCACATCAGCAGTGAAACACCCATCATCAGGGACTCGTGGCTTTATCAGTGGACAGCGTGTCCGCCGAAAGCCTTTGTCCACCATAAAACGATCTTTCGCTCCTGCACCCCATTGGACATTGTCCAGAACGGTTGGACATTACTGAAACCAGCGGTTCATGACATTGCGGGCGTCTTTAGTCTGCCGGTCCCGGATGACGTGGACGACCAAAAAGACCTTACTATGCTGAAGTGGCTTTCTTTGAGCCATGTAGGTGCGGATAAAATGCCTTTTTGGAAGCGTCCCTGTTCGATGGGTATTTACGGCGATGAATATGTTGTGGCGGCAACCCTTCTGTCCCGGAAGATGCCGCCGTTTATTCCTTTCAACTTGTACCTCAAGTTGAGAGAAAACAAGCTGTGGAGGAACCTACGGTATCGCGCTGGGTACCAGATGTTCCAGGCCCGTTTCGATACAGGCCAAACCTTCTATACTGAGCAACAAAATCTATTTTGTTCCGTTAGGTATGGACTCACCTCTGATATTTCTGATTTCACTGAACGCAGTTATCTGTGGGCGGTGCTGGATATTGAAGGTGTTCTTTTGCCGACCCCTTGTCGGACGTGTATTGCTCCCGATTTTTCGGATTTGCCCGGAAAAGTGGAACAAGTCACCACCGATTGCTATAGTTTTGTTCGACGGCTCGGCGCTGCGTGGCTTCGTGAAGTGGGAACTTACGAAGTGTACAAGTGGCTGCGCCGCCGATTGAGCGAGAAGGATTTACCGGAGCACATGCTTACATCGCTTCGGCAAAGTTCCTTACTCGATAAATGTCTGAACCGGCTTGATGTTCTTCGTGCAGTAATGCAGATGATGAACCTGAAATCGGATGAGGATATTCCCCTATACGTCTCGCTTGTCCAACGGCTGGCGAGCTAACCTCTAACCTTCTGGAGATAATTGTATTCCATTGATGAGAAAGAAAGCTGTTAAGAAAGTGGTGAAGTCAGTTGCAACTGACTTAGTTCCCGCAAAGAATACGACCGTCCCCGCTAAGAAAAGCTCGGGACAAGAAAGCATTCCGGTGCCTATTCGTAACAATCCCTTATCGTTGAAAATCTGGGAAAACGCTACGGAAGAGGAAAAACTTGCCGGGGCGTTGCTCTGTGAGTTCCAAGCTAAGACGAACAATGTCACCATCACCCATTATTTCGATTTTGCGGACAAATGGGATGAGAAATTCCCTAAGGAGAACAAGAAACGTTATGAATTCGGCAGGCAAGCCATTGAGAAGGGATCGAAGATGGCGGGTATGTCTAAGGAATCGGTTTGGTCGATTCTGCGGACAACAAAGTTTTATGGCCGTACAGGCTACGAGTCGCTGAATAAGAAAGCACAAGCGAATGGGGTCACCATTTACTGGTCGCATCTGCGATTGCTTTCGGACAAGCTGAGCCACGATAAGGCGGCACGGACCAAAATTGAGCAAGCAATGGTGCAGAGGCAGATGACGGAGAAGCAACTGATTAGCCTTATTGAGGGGGTTGCTCCTGACGCAGTTCCAACGAAGGAGATCGCTGGGTCTGGGTCTGACCGATCGCCCCTGCAAATCTTCTACTCGCTGAACTCGACACTTGGCAATCTCGCTAAGCAACGGGCGAAGTTCGAAAGGGCTATCAGTGTCGTCAATGATGAGTTCGATGGCGATGTGGAGGAAGCGCAAATTATCTTTGAGCAAACCTCTGCTTTTATCGCCCACTGTCAGGAAGTTATTGACTTCATCGAGGAACAAAATGTGTTGGTGCACCAGATGCACGAAGCAGCGAGCGTCATCGTCGAGGGGGAAAAGGTAAAAACCAAACAGAAGGATGACGCAGCGGCGATTAAGTATCAACTCGCCCAGGAAAAGGCGGAGCAGCAGAAGAAAAGACAAGATCGTACTGAAGCACATGCTGCAAGAGGCGATATAGCCACCAACGCAAAAGTCAATGTTGAAGGGGAAGAAGAGGAGGAAGAGGACTACATTGATAGCGACGAAGATAGCGTAAGTGTGGACGACGCAGATATCGATGTTGCGAGGGTGTGGGATAAGATGGGCAAGGTTGTTAATCGGTGAGCCTTCTTATTCCGATGGCTGGCGGTCATTCTATTTTTTCAAAGGGGCGGGCGACCGCCCCTCCTTTGTTTCTATGGTTACTGTAACAGAAGTGAAATTACCTTACTCCGTTGCTGACGTTTTGACACAGCAACGGAAGCTCACTAAATGTTTTCCGTTCCGAACCTATACTGGTTCACGGTTGACAGAGGAGGATATTCAGACGCTGGCGATTTATTTCCAGTGGAAATTTAGCAGGCTAGACGTTCCCGCTGCATTCTTCCTGTCGTCATTAGATGTTTTTCGGCATCGCACTATTGATAGGCCGACTTTAGTCCAATTCTTAAGCCAGATGACGGCTGTGTTGGCGGCGGAGGAGCAACCAGCACACCCGGTTACGCCGTGGCTTGTTCAGGAAGAGGATGAATGGGTACCGGTCGAAGTGCTGGCGGTGGATCAGAAAGATAATGCTACCTATGTATTTAAGTGCCAGGCGTTAGGCAGCAACATGTGGGGGCACATTTTTGATTATCGGGTATCCATGAAAATGGCATTCCGTATGGCCAGCCGGGTCGGTTTTAACCAACGTGATGAACTAAAGCGGATGAATGATCCGCTGCAGTTCACCGATTTACGATTGGTGCTGCGTATCGCAAAAGGCTCAACGCCGGGAAGGGTGAAGGTGCTGGATTGCGGGGAGCATGCAGCTACAGCCGCCTATAATCAAAAAATCAATAAGAAACGGGATCCAGAATTCCGTAAATGCCCTTTTCAACAGAAGACCACCTGTTTTCGGTGCGGAAAGGGCAAGGACCAATGTAAATTGGCGGTTATTCCGAAAACAGAATGAAAGCAGAACAACCAAGAAAAATTGTGAACCGACACGGCACAGTGGTACAAAGGCGTGATGCGAATATGTTTCCTCGGCATAGATCCAGGCGTGACAGGGGCAGTCGGTGTTATTTGCTCCGATCCACCAGGGTGTAAGGCAGCGATAGCGGACCTGCCAGTGACGGCAGAGACCTTTTTGGCGAACCAGTCGAAGAGCCTCGATATACCGGAGTTTGCTGCATTGGTGGAAAATGCGGTGCCGCCTAATTGTGATTACGTGGTTCTGGCTACAGAGCAGATGCAGAGTATGGGCTTCAAAACCCCAGCGCGCACACTGACAATGCTGGCGGAAATGGCAGGGAGTATTGAAGCGGTAGTGCGGATGGTTTGCCGACAGCGGGGGATCCCCTTGTTCATCAGGAAGTACCAGCCAAAAACATGGATGCGCTGGCTGTTCCCCGATGGGAAATCAAGGATACACCAGAAAACGGAGGCGAAGAAGGAATCCTTAGAGAAGGCAAGGGAATTGTTCCCTGGTTTCAAGGACGACCTTAAACTTCAAAAACATCACGATAGGGCAGAAGCATTGTTACTTGCCTTTGTCGCTTTGGCAGAAACACAGGGATGCGGGATCGATCCGACTATCAAAACGATGAGTCAACTTGCCGATGTGTATCTGTCCCATAAGCAGGATGCGAAGGAAGAGAAGGCAGCAAAATTCACAGATGTATTTGAAGCTAAGTTATCCCTGCCAAAAGAAATAGATACCGAAATCATGCTAAAAAAATGTCAGAACTCATAGATGTTCAACAAATCAATAATCTGTCCCAGTCCTACTCCCCCAAGCAATTGTTTGGGCGGCTTAAGACATTAGAGGCATTAGAGGAGGTCGTCTTTTACGTCCCCTTTGTTTATAACTTTGTCAGGGATAAGCAAAGGACGGCGTACACCACCGACCTGTTCTCCCACTCCTTGTCCCAGATTCTGGGGAGCCATCCTTTGATCGTTACCGAACTGGAATCTAAGGTTTTTGACGCACAGCCGCCTATCCTTCTGACATCAGACCAGAAAGCGGCAGAAAGGGTACTTTACATCACACCAAAGGAAGCGTGGTCTGCCTTAGAAGAAAACCTTAAAATGGTGACGGCTATAGACCAGTTGACCCATCGGTTCTGCGTGTTCCGTATGTACGAAGAAGAGATCCCTTGCCCGTTAGGATGCCACGCTGACCGAGTCATAAAGGTTTGGTACTGCAGCCTTTACGGCAATAAGGAGACTTATTACTTTACGAAGGGAACGGATGATACCGGGCGGGTAAGGATGCAGCTGCACTACTCCCCGCCCATCAAGGAATTTGTAGAGTTAGGGGATAAACTGCTGGGGCTGCTGCATGATAAGTTGCCCATGGAACAAGGCTTTGAAGTCTTTGCCTGCGAGACGGAAACAAATGCACATTTGCTTGCCCTCAAGAAAGACGTTAAACTGCAAGAGAAATTGGCTGCGAAGCCTTTGGAAGAGTCACAATTATCTACAAAACAACGGGCGGATTGTTACGAAATGATCCGTTTGTATCACCAACTTTATGGCACCCATGGGTAAATCTATACCGGAAAACACCAGCGATCGAGCATCTTCTAATGCGATTAAACATGTGTCCGAGAGGCATTATGACGAGAATTTCGAGAATGCCCAGGCGTATGACCGATTTCTCGACGAACTCGAAAAGGAAGTCATGAGCGATCGGGTTGAAATCTATAGCAGGGATGAACATGGCATCCCCATTGAGGCAGAACCGAGGATAGTGTCACTCAGCGCGTATTTGGATCAAACCAATGAGGCAATGTCCGAATCAAAGCAGGATACGGCTGAACCAGCTGGTGCGGTTAGCACTGTGGTAGCGACCAAGAACCTCTCCCTGTTTCTGAAAGAAGTAGGGCTGACGTTCCTGACTGATCCGCCCTCCTCGCCGGGGCGTACCGTGAGAATCCAATTATCCGGTCCCGTGAAATTTGGTACCTCGGTCGCCTGCCATGACGTAGTCGTGGTGGACCGATTGGTTATATTGGTCACAGACACACGGGTAAAGAAGGATATCCTTGAATTATCCTTCGAGGATCACACTATTGAAATGGCGATGATGGTTACGGATAAGGAGGGGCAAGAAACAACCTATAACGTATACCCGCCGATTCCAGAAGCACTGACCTATGACATCGGGGTGCTGCGTCATTTCATTTTCATTCGGCGAAACGCTGAGGAAACTACAATATCGTAACTTATGTACGTCGTACAGAAATCTCAAAATG
>Ga0123353_10002328_pt1 | contig 23623 bp, 20 predicted proteins | sample TergutLab28metaG_3_FD_92763 | JGI IMG/M metagenome (GOLD analysis project Ga0123353, IMG submission 92763) | Labiotermes labralis P3 segment gut microbial communities from Petit-Saut dam, French Guiana - Lab288 P3 | ecosystem: Host-associated > Arthropoda: Insects > Digestive system > Gut ... | reverse complement strand
CTCGCAGCTTTCGCGGACGCTTTTGCCGCGTTGCAGCTCGAACAGTATCTCGCTGTCCAAAACTACGTTGGATAAGCCGTCCGAACAAAGCAGGATGTATTCTCCCGGTTCCAGATTAAGGAAAAACACGTCCGGCTCCTCGTCGTCGTTCGTTCCGAGGGCACGCGTGATCAGGTGTTTATTTGGGTGTCTGCGAGCCTCCGCACGCGTGAGGTCCCCTCTTGTGATCATATCTTCGACGACGGAATGGTCCCTGGTCACTTGTTTTATGCCGCCGGATGTGACATGGTAGACCCTGCTGTCGCCGATGTTCACCACGACTTCCCCGCTGTCAGTCGATATAGCCGCCGCGAGCGTCGTGCCCATCCCGTAAAGCTCCTCGTCACCGGCGCTTCTCTCGTAAACGGCTCTGTTGGCCGTAAGCACCGCGTCAGCCATTTTCATAGCGATATCGCCGGGCTCCCCGACGTCCTCGATATACTTTCCAATGCTATGCATAAACGCTTCAGCCGCGAGCGCGCTTGCAATGTTACCGGCCCTGGCTCCGCCCATGCCGTCGCAGACCACCAGCACGGCTGTGTTTCTGTCCTCATCGAACAGGATTTTAAACACGTCCTGGTTCTGCCGCCTCACCTTACCGCTGTTCGTCGTTCCCCAAAGATCCATTTTTGCTCCTCATCGAGACTGTTTTCGCTATCCCTTTTGCCTCCGTCTATTATCCGGCAGGCGGCAGGTTACCGCCCCTGCACGTCTCCGCGCGCCTCAGTTGGCCGCACGACGCTGAGATATCCCCGCCCAAACTGCGGCGGATTGTGCAGTTGACTCCCTTTTCCCTTAGAAGGCCGTAAAAGGTTTTTACCTTTTCGTACCCGCTCCCGCGCAGCGGTAGTTCGGGCACGTCGCTGAGCGGTATGATGTTCAAATGGCAACCGGAATTCTTCAACTTGCGCGCGAGAAGCCCGGCGTGGCGCGCGGTGTCGTTTACTCCGTCAATCAAAGCGTACTCGTACGACACGCGCCTGCCCGTCTTCGCGAAATACCGGGCGCATGCTTCAAGCAACTTATCTACCCCGCCGACACGGTTCACAGGCATTAGCAATGAGCGCGTCTCGTCGTCGGGCGCATGTAACGAAACCGTTAGTGTTAATTGTATATCATATTGCGCCAATTTGTCAATCTTTTCTGCGATTCCGCATGTCGAAAGTGATATATGACGGGCGCCGATATTCATTCCGAGCGGATGCGTTATCAGTTCCAGAAACCGCACAACATTATGAAAGTTGTCCAGCGGCTCCCCAATGCCCATCAGGACGACATTCGACAGCCTTTTCCCCGCGTCGAGCTGGGAGTACATGACCTGGTCGAGCATCTCAGAAGCCGTCAGGTTCCTGACAAAGCCGCCGATAGCCGAGGCGCAGAACGCGCATCCCATTCGGCATCCGACCTGCGACGAAATGCAAACCGTGCTCCCGTGCTCGTATTCCATAACAACGCTCTCGACAGCGTCGCCGCCGCGCATGCCCCACAAGTACTTTGTCGTCCCGTCGAGCCGCGACACCCGCTTTTTCAGCAGTTCGGGCCCTGTCAAACAGAACTGTTCGTCCAGCTTGCTCCGCAGGCTCTCCGGGAGGTTCGTCATCCCCCCAAAGGACAACGCGCTCCCGTGCAACCAGCGGAAAACCTGCTCCGCGCGGAAACGGCGCTCGCCTATCGATTCGAAGTATTCGCCCAGTTCTTCGAGCGACATTGATTTTATGTCTTGTTTCATGTTCTCCTGAGTTTGCATATAAAGAACCCGTCGGTCCCGTGGATGTGCGGCCAGAGGGTTACCATACCGCTTTCGATATACCCGGTATTTGGCAGGGTGAACCCCTCAGGGGCAAAGCGCCCGTTTCCTTCCAGGAACCTTTTGACGACCTCCTCGTTCTCCTGCCTCAGCACGGTGCAGGTCGAATACAGGAGCGTGCCGCCCGGGGCTACATATTCCGACAGCGCCGATAGTATCCTTTCCTGAATCTCGGGCAGTCCGGCGATTTCCTGGCTGGTTTTGTATCGTATCTCCGGTTTTTTTCTGATAACGCCGAATCCCGAACATGGCACGTCCGCGAAAACCACGTCCGCGGCTTCCTTGAATTCGTCGGAGCGCGCCAAAGCATCCTTATAGATGGCGTCTATGATCCCGATTCCAAGCCTTTTCGCGCCGCTTTCGAGGTTTCTTAGTTTTGCGGCGTTTATATCTAAAGCAGCGATTCTGCCCGAGCCCTTCATCGCTATGGCAGCCGTAAAGGACTTACCGCCCGGAGCGGCGCATCCATCGATCACAAAGTCCCCCTCTTTCGGCCCTGCCGCTATTACTGCGAGCCGCGCGGCCGCGTCCTGCACATAGATATACCCCATGTCAAAGGCTTCCAGCCGCGTAATGTTGCCCATCCCGCGTATATCAATGCTGTCGGACAGCCACTCATGCCTCATGGCGTCTACGCCGTCGTTTTCCAGCAAGCGGAGGACTTTGTACAGATCGGTGTGCAAGGTGTTGACCTGCACGGTCACGGGCGTGCCTCCAGCGTTATTTGCGGCCAGCAGGTCTTCCGCTTCGTCACGGCCGAGGGTATTGCAAAATTCCCTGACAAGCCAATCCGGGTGGCTGTATTTTATTGACAGCCTGTGTATCGGGTCGCCCGCTATCTCAGGCAGGGCGCCCCCTTCGGCGGCGCTCGCTATCTTTCGCAGCAAAGCGTTTACAAAGCCCGACGCGCTCTGGTTCGAATACTTCTTTGTAAGGGCCACGGCTTCGTTCACGGCCGCGCTGTTCGGGACTTTCGTCAGGAAAACGATTTGGTAGATCGACAGCCTCAGGATGTCGAGCACCCTCGGTTCCAGTCTCCTCAAATCGATCGACGAAAAATATGCTGCATAATAGTCGCAAAGCGCCATGTTCTGTAAGACGCCGCCCAGTATCTGAGTGGCAAGCGCAGCCTCGAGCCTGGGTAGGTCGGCGCTCCTGAGCAGCCCGCTCAAGGCAAGCTCCGACCACGCCTTGTCCCTGCGATACAGCCCCAGCGCCTTGAACGCAACTTCACGCGCCGAAGTATTCAAGTGTTTTTCCTGCACCGTCATCCCCCCAATACGACGAAATTCTACACTACTATCGGATTCCCCAGCAGGTAATCCGCCGACGCCATGCGCTTTCCGCCGGGCGTCTGTAGTTCCTTTATGATGACCGAACCGTCAGCGCACGCAACCTCGATCCCGTGCCGCCCCGACGACACTATAGCCCCGGGTGCCTTCGTCCCCCTCATGGCGCCCGCCACTGCCCTGAACACCTTATATGTCGTCCCGGCAAGCTCTGTCGTCGCGACCGGCCATGGATTCAAGCCGCGCACCTTGCATACGATGTTATGCGCCGTTTCTGTCCAGTCGATCGGGGACATTTCCTTTGTGAGCTGCGGCGCGAAAGTAGCTTTGCTATGGTCTTGCGGTATAGGCATGGCTTCGCCCCGCGAAATCGCGCCGACCGTTTCGGCCAATAGTTCCGCGCCGAGAACAGAGAGCCTGTCATACAGTTCCCCCGCGGTTTCGGCCTCACCTATCGCCGTTTCTTTCATATATAGTATATCACCCGCGTCCATCTCCTCAGCCATGTATATCGAGGTAACCCCTGTCTCCTTTTCACCGCGCAGCACCGCCCACTGTATCGGAGCGGCGCCGCGATACTTAGGCAGCAGTGAACCGTGGATATTGACGGCGCCCAGGCGCGGTATATCCAGCACATCCAGAGGCAGGAGCTTCCCATATGCTACAACGGCTATGAGATCGCATTCGAGCTTGCGCAGGAGCTCCGACGCAGCGCCGTCCCGAAGCGTTTTCGGCTGATGAACAGGCGACCCGCGCGACAGCGCCAATTCCTTGACGGGGCTGCAACTCACCTTCATTCCCCTGTTACTGGGTTTGTCAGGCTGCGTGAAGACGCCCGCGATATCATGCCCTTCGCTGTATAAGCGTTCGAGCGGTTTACGCGCGAATTCCGGGGTCCCCATAAAAACGATCCTCATATATGACTACCCCTCATCCTCCTCCTCACGCTCCTCACGCTCCTCGCGTTCCTCGCGTTTCGCCCGCATTTCTTCCAGCTCCTCCTCCGTGAGGAAATGGTCTGTCAGCGATGTAAAGACAACACCATTCAAATGGTCTATTTCATGGCATATCGCGCGGGCCGTTAGGCCTTTGCCGCACATCACGAATGATTTTCCCAGCCGGTCCTGCGCCCTGACCTTCACCTGTTCGGGGCGCGAGACGAGGCCATAGACCCCCGGTATGCTCAGGCACCCTTCGCTGCCGGTCTGTTCCCCCGCACACTCTATTATTTCAGGGTTTACAAGCTCGACTATCTGGTCTTCAAGCGCTTCCGTGTCAATGCTGAGGTCTACGACCAGCACAGCTCTGCGCAAGACGCCTACCTGAGGCGCCGCAAGCCCAAGCCCGTTTGCCTCCAGCAGCGTTTCGCGCATATCGTCGAGCAAAATGTGCAGCCGCTTGTTAAAATCGGTCACGACCCGGCTCTTTTTCCTGAGCGCCGGATCCTCCCCTTTTAGAATGTTCCTTATAGCCATGAAATAACGCCCTCATTCATTGCACATTACAGTCCTCATCAGTTTATTCTACAACAGAACTCTCGATAATTCAATCTGCTTAGTTGTTTTTCCTGCAGAATGAGGACAAAAATCTCGACAGCAATCCATAATCGCGGCACTTCAACTCTCCCCAGCATAGCTGGGAGATTAACCAGTTCAATCAGTTTATTTATACGTAGTATCAGGATTGCGACAGTCGCTAAATGTGTTGATTTTCAACCATTTATATGGTAATATTATGCACGAAAGAGCAATTCTCATGGGCTGTAAAGCATAAAGCAAAAACCGGCAGAATAATCTAAGGAGCGTAATACACCATGAAAAAGAGACTTGTCCACCTGTTACTTGCAATGTCGTTTTTGTTTACAGCTGCATTCATTCCAGTTTCCGACGCCGATGCTGCCTGTGCTATTCAAAGGCGAGCTACAGTATCCGGCGGTACTTCCCATTCTATAGCCCTCCAAGAGGACGGGACTATCTGGGCTTGGGGCTCCAACCAGCAGTTACAGCTTGGTATGGATCGCGAAGTGACGGAGCAAGCAGTCCCTACACAGGTGGAACTTGATGAAATCTCATATTTCGTATCGGTAGCCGCCGGATTCGACTTCTCCCTTGCGCTCCAATATGACGGCAGTGTCTCTGTCTTTGGCGAAAGAGGTGACGCGCCTGTGTATAAAGTGCCTTTGCTGACCGACGTGATAGCAATAGCGGCAGGGCAAACCGATGGGCTTGCGCTCGATACTAACGGCGCAGTATGGCAGTGGACCATTGGCGAGACCCCAAGAAAGGTTTTGACCCTGGACGGGATAGCGGCAATAACGGCAGGGGGCGCCCATTTCTTTGCGTTGACGTATTCGGGGGACGTATGGGGCTGGGGAGCCAACTGGAGCGGCCAGTTGGGAGATGGAACCACGATAGACGAAGGCAACCCGAAAAAACTGGCAAGTTTGGCTAACATCGTTTACATTGCGGCGGGATACTCCCACTCTCTCGCGATATCCCATAACGGTTCCGTATATGCCTGGGGTTCAAACACACATGGCCAGCTTGGCGACGGGACTACAGAGGCGCGTTCCCTTCCGGTAAAGGTAGACGGAATAGAAGACGTCGTTCAAGTATCAGCCGGAAATGAGACGTCTATGGCCCTGACGAGACGCAGTGAAATCTACACATGGGGGTATGGGGAATTTGGCCAGTTGGGCAACGATACCTTGACCGTTGCACAGGACAAGCCCGTCAAAATTGAGACTATTGGTGATCCAATAGAAATTGCTTCGGGCGTTTACCATTGTTTCTACATTACTGAAGAAGGTGAGCTGTACTCCTGGGGGAGGAATAGAAATAATATGCTGGGTACAGGGGATAAGATAAATAAGACAAAGCCGTCCATGGTGCTGGCTGGTATGGCGCATGATTCTATTGGCGGCATAAGCTATCCGCCACCGCTGACCGGCGTCAGCCCGTGGGCCATAACAGAACTCACAGGCTTATACAAGCTGGACATACTGCCTCCTATGCTGTGGGGCAGTTACCAGAGCAACGTCACCAGGGCGGAATTTGCGGGATTGCTGGTGAACTTGTATGAGGCGCTGCGCGGAACCGAGATAGCTTATCCGGCATGGACGAATTTCGATGATATTGGCGATCATGTCTATGAGATAGAAATAAGAAAGGCATACGAAATCGAGTTGGTGTCCGGGATATCCGAGACGCAATACAATCCTGAGGGGCAAATAACCCGCCAGGAAGCGGCAAAAATGATTAGCACGTTTGTATGCATGGTGGAGGTTTTACCGCAGCCTATCGGGGTCGGCTACATACAGATGATCTACAAGGACGCGGCAAAGATCGCGGTATGGGCCGCGCCCTTTGTCTGGTTTGCCTATGCTAACGACGTCATGCAGGGTTCAGGGGTGAACTTCGATCCCGTTTCCAACCTGACGCGCGAGCAGATTCTGGCTATGGTCTACAGGACGATACTGAAGTACGACTGGGTAACGGGTGATTCTGACAATCAGTAGAATAGACAATAGATTGGGGGCTAGCCGGAGTGTCTGATCAAGGCGACGTTTTGTGTCCTTGGAGTGGCTGGACTCATGTCAAGCTTTTGGGTCAGGGGACTTACGGAAGGGTTTCCCTGTATAAGCGGGAGGAGTATGGAAAGACATACTTCACCGCCATTAAGCATATCTCGATCCCTTCACACCCAAAACAGCAAGACGACCTTTACGCCGAAGGGCTGGCAACGAGCAGCGCTACTCTGAACACTTATTGCGCGCAGTTGCTGGAATCCTTTATGAGCGAAGTCAGCATCAACGTTGAGTTGCGGGGGCACACTAATTTTGTTTCCTATGACGATCATCAGGTCATACCACGTAAAGGCGAGCCGGGATATGACATTTACATTAAAATGGAATATCTCACCAACTTGAATGCTTATTTGCAGCAGCACCCCCTTACGCTGGAGGACGCCCTGCGCATCGGCGAGGACATTTGCACCGCTTTGTCTGCGTTGCAGAAGCGGAACCTGATCCATCGGGACATCAAGCCGGAAAACATTTTCATCAATAACGACGGCAACTTCAAGCTTGGCGACTTTGGCATAGCCAGGTCCCTGGACGAGGCCGTGACCAGGATGTCGGCACGGGGGACGCTGGCTTTCATAGCCCCTGAACTGGTTCGGCGCGAAAAAAGCGATTTTCGTGTTGATTTGTACTCGCTTGGCTTGGTTTTGTACAGGCTGCTTAATGGCAATCGCGCCCCTTTCCTGCCTCCATTCCCTGTACCGGTAGCGCCTTACGAGCTCAACGCGGCGCAGGATTTGAGAATAAGCGGGGAACCCTTGCCGCCCCCTGCCAAGGCGGACGAAGAACTGTCCGGCATAATCCTCAAAGCGTGCGCTTTCGAAGTGAGCCAGCGGTGGGAAGATGCACTACAGATGAAAGAGAAGCTCCAGGAATACGGTTTCTCGTTGAGCGACGCGCAAAAGCAAGCCATAGTGCTTGACATCAGCACTTTGGCCAAAGATCCTGACCTGAGCGAAACTTTTGGCACAGAATCGCAGAAAACTGTCACCGGCGACAGGCTGATAAAGACCCCGAAACCAACGACACCAGTCAGCCAAGGGTCGAAAGCACTGAGCAACGGCAAGGCAAAGCATCAGCAATTACTGCTATTGCTGCCGGTGCTTTTTCAAACAGTACGCAAGAACCTGCGGTGGGTTGCGGCGGCTGTTGCGGCTGTCGTAATAGTAATAGGCTTGATCGCCTTTTTCCAGTCCCCATTGTTTGACAGAACAGGCTCCGGCGGCAACCAAGGGCTGTCTGCGAATAAGCCCCCGGACACCCCCACGCCAACTATAGCCGAATCAGCGATAGCACCAATGCCAACTGTTACGTCGGCGCCCACAGCTACGCCAAGGCCCACAGCCACGTCAGCGCCCACGGCTACGCCAGAGCCCACAGCTACGCCAAGGCCTACAGCTACGCCAGCGCCAACAGCCACGCCAGCGCCAACAGCCACGCCAGCGCCAACAGCCACGTCGGCGCCAAGGCCCACCATTACGTCGGCGCCCACAGCTACGCCAAGGAACACAGCTCCGTCGGCGCCCACAGCAACGCCAAGGCCAACAGCTACGTCGGCGCCCACGCCCAGCCCAATCCCCACTCTTACACCTGCGCCGACGCATTCCACAACACCACCGCTCCCTGAAAGTATACGCTTGGAGCCGTCGAGCCTTCTGATGGAACCAGGCGACACGCGCAAGCTAACAGCCACTGTTACCCCCAGCGGTGCAACGGAACCATTGCATTGGTCCAGTTCCAATTCTTCGGTCGCCAGGGTAGACGCCAGTGGAAACGTATCGGCAGTCGGTATCGGTTCCGCCACGATTACGGTGTCGTGCGGCGGGAAATCAGCAAGTTGCAGTGTTACCGTCAGCTAGCAACTTAAAGCCCGATAACGACAAGAAGGACACTTTCGTACGGTGTATTTTTAGACCTATAATTGTCAAATAAAAATTGATAATATTGTTAAGTGTTCCCTTGCTTTCCCCATTCCAAATCACCTTCAGGTTGAGTTATCGTAGATGGCGCCGTCCAACACTGCTCCGGTGAAGTCGGCGCCATCCAGTATTGCGTCGGTGAAATCCGCGCCGGTCAGGTCAGCGTCGGTGAAATCCGCGTCAGTCAAGTCGGCATGGCGGAAACACACCGGTAAAAAACCGACGTGCCGCCATTTTTCCTTGTTCGGCAGTCCCGCCCGCCCCCGTGCGTTTACAAAGCTCGATTTTCTTAGAATAGCGTGAGAAAAATCGGCTTCATAAATAGCGCAATTGTCCAAACAGCAATTGACCATTTGCGCGTTGCGAAAGTTAGTCCCAATAAGCATGGAGCCATTGAATCCTGTATTGTTAAGCGCTGAACCCTGAAACCGTGCATAACGGAAATCCGTATACAAAAAGGCCTTGCCTGAAAAATCCAAATTTGAATAATCTTCGAAAACATACTTATCGGAAGGCTGCTCGCTGAACCATTCAATCAGCTTGTCAGCATTTTTAGTTTTGTGTTCGACGTAAACAGGCTCGGTACTAGCCATATAGTTGCCGACATTCACCGAAAACCTGTCGCCTTTAACAATGTCCGCATATGGGCTTTTATCCATCTGCTCCATTATAGAAAACCTGGCAATGTTAGTAAGGTATGAATAAAACTTTGGAAGTGCTTCTATCATAAAAGCCGTGATATCGTGGGCAGAGACCTTGCCCACATAGCGTTTTCGTTCGGAAAGTAGATAGTCCCAAAATTCGCTAAAGTACACGAACATAAACGATAAATCGTACTCGCCAACAAAGCGCTGGTTTTTGTCCAGGCAACTCTTTTCGCCATACACAAAAACTTCAGCAATGTAATGGCGGTTAATGAAATTGGTTAATAACATTGTATATTCAAGAAATGATATGTCGGGTAAAGTTCTCTCCGCTTGCCATTTTTGTATAGTGCCGCAAACTTCGCAAAAATTCTCGGCAAAGTCGGCAAGCCAATTATTCTTGCTTGCCAAGAATAGAACCTCGGTTTTAAGGAGGTATTCGTTGAGTTTGATAGCAGCGCTGCTGTAAAAATCCTCGCACATTTTGATTTTCCTAAATTAACGATGAAGATTTAGAATAAACGACCATCCTTTGTAATTAACCTCCCACCACAGGAAACGTCTTCATTGAAGTTGTCTCCTGTTACGGCGCCTCGGAAAACACTGGTGTAGCTACTCTGGAAAAACGCTGACTTTAGCTGGGGAGCTACGATGCGTCGGCGCTGTCGCTGGCCTGCTCTGTGATAGCTCCCTTTTGGTTAGCTTATCCTCCGGTACATAGAAGTAAAAAATCTTCGGATACATTCCTGGCGCGTACCCGCCCTCACTTTTTTTTAGAGGATCGCTATCCCATAATGCAATGTATTTCTCATCTCCTCCTCTTACACTAAGTTTATAGATCGAAAGCATACCGAAACTAATAGGAAATCCACCAGTTTCAAATGGTCTACAAGACGCTGGGAGACATAGTGAGTGTTCTCGCCGAAGTTTAGCATATACATGGGTATACTTATTGTCACCTTTCAACCCCAATGTTGGGTCGTAATAAACCCCATTCTTGCAGCATAAGATATGGTTTACGCCTTTCCTAAACATCCATCCTCCCTTTGCTTCTGTGCCGAGATTCCATTGGTAAGGGTCTATCTTTGTACCGTTTATATCCCCACCAAACGATTTTCGATCCGGTTTCATCATAAAAATGTCACAATTGTTCAATTCTGGATCGCTTGTACTAATGGATACATCCACGCCAGTATCTGCACGAGTGCCAAGCAATTGCCCAAGAATATTTAACAACAAAGCAGCGTCACCACAATTGCCCATAAACCCTATTTTGCCATTACCATGAGTTATGTGATTCTGAATTCTCCCCTTCTGAGATATACCGCTAAAAGATCCATATCCATATTCTCCATTCTTAGCATCGTTATAGATTGAAGAGTTAAGCTTGCCAAAGGATTGGTTCTCCCTTTCATTCTTTGTACCTGACAAGTTGTTTAGACTGCTATCAAGCCAAAAAACATTCACGCCTAATGCAGCATATTCGAGGCATGAACTAATTGGTATACCATAAGTGACATAAGCAGTGAGGCTTATGCTTATGCTTCGGCTGTCTTTTCGAATTACCTCATTACTAGCATTTCTTAATTCAATGTGCCTGACCTCGTCTTTCGACTCAAATTCTAGTTTTAAGGTATAGTTCCCTTCAGATGGGGGCGTGCTGATTTCAATGTCTTGTTCACGCTGTGATGCGCTTATTGTCGTAGCGCCGTTGACGTTGGTCCCTTCAAAACGCCAACTATACTCTAACCGGCAGGAATAAGGGGAACTGATAACTTTTCCCACATTTATCCTGTTTTTCCTGCTGGCTAGCGCGATAACATTCGCGTCAGGAGAGTCAACAATGCTAACAAAATCTTTATTAACATCAAATGAACCACTATCTCTCCTAAATAGACCGGAGAACAGTGAAATTTTGAGAAGAGGTAATATTTTACCTCTGGGTGGCCTCCTAATCGTATGGACCGGTTCAATCCCTTGCGCTTCCGTTTGACCAGACACCGTCTTCCTACCTTTCATACTATTTACCATAAAGCTTAATTTTCGAGTATTATATCGGAGGGGGTTAATTGTCACCCACAAATATGAAAAAATAAGTCAATAATCAAATGGGGGGAGTTTATCATGAATGCGCGCCACTTTTTGGCATTAGACCTTCCGCCTCAGTTCTCCCTGATCATGCTGCCCTTGATGTCGATCCCGCTGGAGTCAAGCATTATCGAGCTGCCGCCGCACGCTATCTCGATTTTCTTTTCGGCGCCGCTGAGGAGGTTGCTGCCGCTGTCTATCTTCATGTCTTTGCCTGATTTTACGGCGATCTCCTGCCTGCCGTCGATCAACGCGTTATTCTCGCTCAGCAGCTTGAACTCCTTGTCCGTCGCAATAGATATGCCTGCTTTTCCAAGCTCGTCGAAACTCATGTGATTGCCGCCGCTTACCATTATAATAGAGTCCTTGGCTTCGATGTACAGCTTTTTCTCCGTGATGATAGTCATGTCGTCTTCGCTCTCGATATTTATGGTCGAGCCGCTTGTTACCAGGATGCGGTTCGGGGTTATTATCTCGATGCCGGGGTCCTTGTCTTTGTTGATTCGGATGTAAGTTTCGTCATCTACGGTGGATATCAGTATTTCGTCCTTGTCCATCTTTATTTCACGGCCATACGACGTGCGCCAGTATTTGACCATGTGGTCGAGCGTTCGCTCTGTCTGATCGCGCCTCACGGCCGACGTGGCGTAGGCGTACCCTTCGTCCTCGATGGGGAACAGTAACTGCACGGTGTCGCCTTCTTCAGGCATAACGTACCATCCTGTGTGTTCCTCCATGCTGTACCCGGTGGCGTACTTGAAAAAATACTTGTCCCCGGTGTCCTGCTCTACGCCCCGCCCCGTATCGTTGCTCAAATCCAGCTTCAGCGTGTCGTTTTCAACTTCCACCACATTCCCGTCCAGCACAAGGCCGGTTATGGCGGGGTTGTAGAACTTAGGCCTGGAAACAGCCTTTTTCGGGCACAATGTGTATACCACATTCAGAGCAGAGTGCTCATAGGACATCGACAAGCGGCACACATATAGACTGGCATCGTTGAAGTTCAGCTTTTCGCCGATGTCGCAAAGATAGTCGTCCGTCTCCACGCAATACAGCGTAACGTCGGCGGCGGTCATTTTTTGCGAGTCGTTGCCCTTGCCCTTTTCAATACTGCTGTGTGTACTAAACCACCTGATTGCGCTAAATTCTTTTGAAATCGAGTATTCGCTGGAATTCAGCTTGGCGCCTCCTATGTCGGGTACGCCGAAATGGAAGGCAGGCTTGTCGTCCACGATGGGGATCAATACGTCGTTGGTGTGCGAGGCTAACCTTTTGGCGAACTCCCAGTCGGTTTCGTTGTATTGCAGTATTATATTTTCTACGTTCCTGGCTATTGCGTTGTATGTCACGGCGCCGTTGTTGTCAGCGATTATCCTCTCGACAATCGCCTGGTAGTTCTCGCTGTTGTCCTGGAAAGACCGCTTGTGCCGTACGGTATCCAGCAAAATCGTATTGGAAATCGCGTGTACTTCCAGACGGTAAACCGTGCCCTCACAGGTTACTTTGACGCTTTGTATCACGCCCTTGAAGTATATCTGGCCGTCGTTCTCGCAGCTAATTTTCACGCTTTCTGTTTTGTCTGTGGCGGGCGTAAACTGTTTCTCCTCCCTGACAGTCCCGCAGACGTACAATGTCGAATGTTCGTTCAGCTTTTTTTCTATTTTTATTTCTTGTATGCTATAGAATTCAAACGGCGCAACAATGATCTTGCCAATGTCGATGAGTTTCAATGTTCTTCGCCCTCCTGTTCCTCCCCGTCCTTTTTCTGTTCTTTCTCTCTTGATTCCAGTTCTTCCATCAGCGCCATAGCGTAGATGAAATTCTCATCCCCATACTCTTTTTCGTCCATCGTTAGTCACCTCGACAATAACCTCTTCATATGTACGCATGTTCTTAATAGTATCCTTCTTTTGCCACAAGAATAGACTCAACTGAGTTTGAAGGTGCATAGATACCAAGTTGAATTTTCCTACTCGTTAAACCACTTTCATCAATCTCTACGCTACAATCAGCTTCCTTTACTCTTGCTTTGAGACTATCGTAGTCTAGTGAGAACAAATCCTCTCCATTGAAAAAGATAGGCGTTCCGCTATCGAAGAACTCAACTGCCTCACATTTATTATCCATGTCGTAGTAAACATGGCAAAACCCAAAATCATCTGTCGTGTTTTCACTGAACCAGGCTTTTCTAAACTCGCTATATGATCCCAAATTGCTTCGAACCTTTCCACGATCTTCGCCAAAAAACACATTCCCGATACTAACTAGCGGAATGAATTCAAAAACTTTCATTACTTACCCCCCAGTCTGTGCTTGGAAATGTATGCCTTGTATTCAGCAAGCGCATCATTGTACTTATTTCCAAACTGTCTTCGAATATCATCTATGTCCATTTGAACAGCTTTTCTAAACTTCCCCTGTTCAACAAGGGATTGCTGTATGCCTCTGTATCGCTTTGCATCTTTTGAACTTCCACAGCTTGCTGTTTTCCTATGGTCTTGTTTTTTCATTTTTATTGCTGGTCCGTCGTTATAGTCCAAACCATTAATACTAGCTGGCGGCATATGGTGTACTTCAAAGTCCTCGCCACTCTCATTTCGCTCTGCCATGTTATCGCGAATATCTTTATAACTTCCACCTTTTGTTCCCTTAACAGTCTCCCCAGGCGGCGGCTGGCCGAACTCCTGCGGGGGCTTGGGAATTATCTCCGGGGGCCTCTCTGGCTCCGCTATCTCTGCATTGTCAACGATGACCCTCTCAAGGCCATCTTTCGAGTCCCCCTGCCCGCTGTCCGTTATCTTTATCATTCCCGCGCCAAGCGGGCACACCGCATTGTCTGTATCCATGAGCGGGTTCATGCCATCGAGCAGATAGTCCGTTTTGCTGGGGATCCATTCGGAACATGTCGGCGTGCAAGGCACCGGGGTCAGCTTGCCGCGATTCGCGGCAGTGGCAGCGGCGACCGCCGGGTTGGCCAGGGACTTGCACTTGCCAAAAGGCGGCACGTTAATGATGGGCTTACAGTCGCCGATGTTGGCCTTGAACTTGCCGGTCAGTTTCACTCGGTGTACCGGCAGCACCACGAGGTTGCTAGAAGAGCTCCCCATACTGCATTCCAGCTCCGCGCCGTCAACGACATATTCCTTTGGCATTAGCTTCGCCTCCAGACCCGACCGAATCGTAAAGAGAATTGTCCTCTAGCAGCGAATCCCTTGCGTTACACAATGACCGGGCCTCTCCCGCGCTGCTTTTCCCGCCGTTTGATGCCACCTTGCGGCAGCAACTCCTCAAGCTTTTCGTAGAGGGCGTCCAGCGAGTACTCTTCGTATGGACTGTCCGCCTTCTTTGCGATATGCCATTGTATGCTGTTTTTGTGTACGACTCCCGCGTTTAGGCACATAATCGCAAAAGCAAGATCGTCCGGTTCCTGCGAATATGCCAGGACAGCCTGCGCGAACGTTTTCAACACGCGGGGGTGCAACGTCGGCGCGCCATAGCCCGCGTACGGCACGCGCGTAATGTCAAGCGTGTTCTCCGGAGTGCGCAGGTCGCTAAATGAGTCGTACTCCGAGCGCAGGGCCGCCCCCGAATTTATGCAAAACCGTCCCAGCTCGATTTCGTTGTCCGCCCTCGACTCGCCACGGACTGCTTTAAGTTCCATTGTACGGACTTTATGGTCCGGCGTCTCGCGGCATTTTCCAATGGACAGCACGATATATAGAAGCACTCCATATTCCGTTATCTCTATGGCGCTGTCCGGCGCCATTATTATGTCTCCCTGGTATTTGAGCGCCCCCTTGGAAACATGGATGCAACCTTTGTCATCTGAAGATTTTATTGAAAACCCTGACAGTATGCCGTCGGAGTAGCCCTCATATGCCAAAGTTGCCAAGTCATATGGAAAGTCGCGCAAATATTCGACGCTTTCTTTCTTTAGTACCCGCCCTTTAGTGAAGAGCGGGAAGAAGCCGTTCCTCATAGCTCCCCTACCTCTTGCCGTTAAAGAAATTCAGTTCCCACGCCGTGCTTTCGAACGGCACGAACTTTTCCTCGCCGCATAACAGGTTCCCGTCGTTATTGGCTATCCCGAGCCATTTGAACCCCCAGCTCTCGTCGTTGCTGTAAATGAACAGGCGCACTTCGCCGTCTTCGATACGGTCCACGTCCCCCTGCTTGAGCCAAGTATAATGCTCGAGGAGTTCTTGGTAGTCGGTATCCCTGTAGTTCCTCACGTTCACATCGAACTTCAGTACCTGCAGCGTCACCCTGTCGTGGTCCTTCAGGTTAAAGACTATTATCCTGGTCTCGTAGGTACGGTCAATAAACGAGTAGATTTCCGACAGTAGTTGCCCCTGCGTGATGAGGGTCTTTTCCTTGGCTTCGTCGAATGTCTCCACCGTGAGGTAATAGGGCACGATAGCCGGCTGGTACTTCAGTGTGGCGCGTATGCGGCCCAGCGCCTTCGCGCCGTGATACGCCACAGCGCCGTTTATGCACCTCAGTTTCTTTATGTAGCTCTGTTCAAAGGGCGCGCGCGCCTTGTGCCCCGCTATATACTCCTTCAGCACGTCCCGGAAGAGGTCTATTTTGGTCGTTTGGCCCGAGAGCATGATGTCCGTTATTTCGCTCATGGTCTCGTCTTCCAGATAGTAGGGCTCTATGAACTTCTTGAGCAGGTTGTATATTTCCGGCTTCAGCAGAAGGTTGATCTCGTCGCGCAGGACGCGGATGGGCGGGCACTGCGTATAAGACGTATACACGCCCCTTTCGCTCCTGTAGGAAAGCACATACTGGCTGTTGCTCTCCTTCAGCTTTTCAAAGGAGAACTCGTAGGCGCCGGTGCTGCTGTACAGGTCTATCTTTATACGCTCGGCAAGGTTCCACAGAAAATAGAAGTTCCCCCTGACATTGTAGTACACAGTTTCGGCGTCGTTCACATAATCGCTGAAGTTCGTGGGTATGTAGTAGCCGGCCTTGTGGTACGCTTCCTCGAATTTCTCGTATGTCTTCGCTATGCCCCAATTATCGACAAAATCGAATACGTCGTGGTACGTTATGCTCAGCAGGTCGTCGATTTCGGGCATGGGTAACTTTCTGTAGAAGTGCGCCAGTTTGATCTTCAGGTACTGCAGTATGCGGTAGGTCAGGTTGTTGCCGCCGAAGTTCGTGTCGCCGTTTGCGTATCCTACCGACATGTCTATGTTGCTGCGCTTCTTCTGGTGGCTTATCATGTAGTTGCACTTGACCATGTCGCTGGTGCTCCCGCCGCAGTCTATCAGCAGCACGCTCCTTTCATAGCCGTCCTCATACCTGAGTTCTTTGACGGCCGGCGCCACGGAGCTGTAGACGACAGCAACGGCCTCGTCGATAGCGTCCTTTTCTTCAACATTGTACCCTTGCAGGATGTCCTTATACATGTGGATGGACATAGCCTTTTGCTTCACGGGGCTTATGAAGCAGATGTTCGTGTAGCAGACTTTGTTCTGCTGTTCCGCGGTCTGTAAAAGGAAAAGGATAAAGCGCCTTATTATTTCGCTGCGCCGTATCGACACTGTGTTGCCGTTTAGGTCCTTGACGTCTATGATCTCTGTATAGTCGTTTACCCAGCGCTTCGTGTCGAAGAAAATGCTGTTGCGCGCCATAGGCATCCGGTTCTTTGCGTCGTGCCCAAAGAGGAGCTCGACGTTGCCCTCGTCACATTTTTCTACAGATATTATCGTCGGGCAAAGGGCACAGCGCCCGCATTGCTTGCATTCCGCGTGGCGCGTTATGGTGTTCGCGTCGTTCAGGCACGTTTCATTGGAGTAGAACCAAATATGGCCGATCTTGTCGTCAACGTATGTCCCAGCCGTCGTGTTGGACGTGCCGTAGTCGATGACAAGGACGTCGTCTGTCTGCTCTATGTCCTGGATGATCACTTCCTGGACGGTCTTGGCAAGGTATGGGAATCGTGTGGCGGCTTCGTACCTCACATTGTAGATCCGCAGGATCTTCTCAAAATCGGAGGGGAAGAACATTATCCTGAAGTTCTTGTATATCCCGGGCCTTATCCTATTGTTAAGCATGTGTTTGCGCAAATGGAGGAAGAACGTGTTCTTTGCATTCCTCCTGGAAACATCAATGATCGCCTGTATTTCTCCCCTATGGTCGACCAGTGCCGCGCTTGTCCTATCCAGGTCGGCTTCGGTGTTGACCTTGTGCTCGTGCCCGCGGTCGTTCAGCGAGTCCAGCCCCTTGTAGATTTGGAAACTGGCCGGGATTTCGACGGCTTGGTGTTGCGCTTCGCCTTTTTCCGCGATAGCTTTTTCCAGGCGGCGCACTTTATCGTCGTCCCATTCGTCTATATAGCGGTCTGAAATGGCGCCGGCGTATTTATATATCAGCGGGACCAACATGCTCTTGTCGTCATAGATGCTGATCGACTCGACTTTGATTTTCAGGTCCCTGCAAATCGCCCTCAGCATCGTAAGGTCCATGCTGTCAAGCTCATGGCGCGTATATCGCCGCATATTCATTGCCTCCCATAAAGACTACAGAACAAAGCGTTCCAGTACCATGCTTTCGTCGTGGTCGACGCTGCCGTAGGTGTATTGCCAGTGCACGACACAAGGAAAATCGATAGGCATGAACAGCCCAATTATGAACTGTATCTTTCTGTCTTCCATCTCGTCGTAATTGTTCGGGTTATATAACACGACCTCCTCGTTGTCCCTGAGCCTCACTTCGAAGTCCGTCATTATCATATGAAAAAGGGTATCCAGGCACCTCAGGCTGTTGGCTGACTCGTACAGCATCAGCAGGCATTCGGCCAGCGCCCTCTTCTCGGTAGTGCTGAACAGGCTAAAATCTTCCCTCATGCCACTAAAGCAGCCGTTTTCTATCTCGCCTATTGCGATCAGTATGCGGAAGTCCTGCCTGGACATGCCGCATATCCTGTCAATATGGGCAAGCATGTGCGTTATTATGTCGCAAACGATCAAGTCATTGTGGTCATGCCGTTCGGGATCAAGGATGTTAGTGAAGATTTCGGTAAACCTGTGGTACGGGTTCACGTCCACGCGCGCGAGCCTTTCTTCGAGCCCCGCGGCGCCGTCGGGGTCGTACAGGGTGATGGGCAGGTATTCAAGCAAAGGCGACACGTGATGTGCGCGGGCCTCGAGGCGCGTCGTCTCGCCGTCAATGGTTTCGAAAAAAACCTTGTCGCAGACCCTATAACGGATCTTTATCGTGTCGTAGCCGGCTATGATAGCTTCAATGAGCGGGTACCAAATATAGTTCATAGGATCTTCCCAACGCAGCGGTATTCGTAGAAGCGCAGCTGCAGTTCCGACAGTACGTAATACATAGCCTCGTGCGCCCATAACTTGTCTGCTCTTGCCTCGAACGTAAACAGCAGCGGCTTTCTGTCCTTCAGGATCATATTTTCTTCCCTGAAGGAGTTATAGTCAATGCCTTTGTACCGCGTTGTATTTTCGGCTGTTGCGGGAAGGGCTTCTATTCCTGCCAATCGCAGATTTGCCGTTTCGCCCAACGAACTGACTATGCGTTCCGCCTCTCCCCTGGTCGGTATGCAGCGCCTTTCCGCCATGGCGTTGATCAGCCCCGGCGCCTTCTTGTTCGACTCCACCGGCAGGTAGAGCCGGCTTTCCGCGTCCTCGTCGCTGATTATCCTGAGCAGTTCGATCTGCTCGAGTTTCCTTTTGTATGTGCGCACGTACATGTCCTTACCGCGCCGGAAGCTGCTGAACTTGTCCCCAATGGGGCAAACAAGGTATTGATTCCCGTCAAACGGTAAATTCTTGAGTATATGCTCGTACCTGACCGCGTCGTAAGCGGGCTTGGCTTCGCACGCTGCTACCGGGACGGTTATGGCGTTTACGTTCCATAGCAGGACTTTGTCGTATGATATGGATTTTTCGTGCGGCGAGAAGTCGATTTCGAACCCTTCTATATCCCGGTTTATTTCCTTTTTTCCATAGACGTCCAGGAATTTATAGAAATAGCGCCCGTTCACTGTCGCCCAGGGCAACTCATTTTCACTGAACGCGTAATAAAGCGACTCCATTTTTTGCAGGTACTTCCGCGAGTACTTCAGCTCAACCTGCGTCTGGAACACGCCCGTTTCCGTCCGCACCTCCGCCTGATAGGTCTGCCGCAAGAGCCTTTGTATGGTGGGGTAATCGCAATTAGCGAAGACTGTGGTGATGTAGTTCGGGCTGCCTATGGGCGGCTGCGCCGCTACCGGGTGCAGGAAGATGTGCTTGTCTATGTTTTCCCCGGTGCATACCGCGACCTTGATCACGGGCGCTTTATCGTTTATGACAGCTTCATCCCTTATCTCGCTCGTCAAGGCGTCGAAGCGGTCCCTGGCATAGGCATTGAGGCTGGAGAGCGTGTTGTACAGTATTTCGTTTAGCGACTCCGTCTGCTCCCATCCCTTAAGCCGGCTCATTCGGTCGTGCAGCAGGTCGTTATCCATCCTCCGCTCCCTCTGTTTGGGCGTCTTCCGTTGTCCGGTCGGGCTGAACATCGTTATCCTCGTCCATTGTCAGTACGCCCATCAAGTCATCGAGCCTGTCTATTTGTTCGTCGATGGCCCTGTACCTTTCGTTCCCGTACTTCATCCCCATTTCTATATAACACCCAAGAGCCCTGTTGTAGGCGCTCCTGGCATCCTCGTATCGCGAGGCGGCTTCCATTGTTTTTGCCCAGTTTATATTATCTGCGGCCTCTTTTTCAAGGTCGATTTTCCCCAGTATCCTCTTGTTGTCCTCCTGCGCCCGGTCGTCGGATATCCCCATGTCTTTGTATACGTCCAGGATGAACTCGCTGTACTTCAGGGCCAGGTCAAAGTCCAGAACATCTTCCGCCCCCGCCATCAGAGCGCGGATATTGCTGATGAACTTTGCCTCGACCGAACTGTTGATCTTGCTTTCTGTTTCAAATATAAGCGTCATCAGTTTCGTTCTAAGGGTCAGGTCGCCTATGGACTTTGCGATGCTCTCGGCTTCCTTGAACCTTGCCAGCGCTTCCTGGTACAGTTCCTCGACAACGTAGATCTGGCCGATTTTGGTCAATTCGTCGGCTGCGATATAGTCTCTGACGAGTTCGAGCTTGCCTGACAGGATCTGTGATACCATAATACCCGAATGTGTGTCCGCAGCGATATATACTTCGTAATAGGCGTTCTGCGCATCCTGAAAAGACCTGAGCGCATTTGTGTAGTCGCCGCTCTCCATGTGCCCGTCGCCTGTCATGATGCTGTCAAACAGGTGCCATCTCTCCGCAATCGTTGCGGTAAGCCCTCTTTTTGCCTGGACGTATTGCAGATTGTTCCTTAATTTCCCTGTGAGCCCGCTCGCTTTCTCATACTGTTCATAGGCCATCGAGTAATTCCCGTAGTTCGAGTACCTTATCCCTTCGCTGTCCAGCCTCTCGATCTCCGCCATAGCCTGCCTGTCGCTTGCGCGCATCAGGGAAATGACAATATAGACAATGATCGCGATAAGAAGCGCTACCGTCGCGAGAATGATCATTAGGCGTTTTCGTTTTTTCTTGTCGGCAGTGTCCTCTTTGAATGTCTTTTCTACAAACAAAGAGGCCAGCGTGTAGCTTTTTATCATCGGATTCTTCAGTTGGGTCAATAAATAGAGTTCCTGGATATTGCCCAAAAACACGTCGGGGTCCGATTCCTCATAAGCGTCCAGTATTTCTACATCTTCCACGCGTTCCCAAAAGCTGCATGTCGCAAAAAGCATGGTGCTTTCTTCATACAGGTCGATTTTCGGCGAGACATAGGGCCTCGGGCCGCCCGTTTTCCCTAAATACTGCAAGAGGTTTTTGTTCTCGGCTATTGGCGCCTTGTCGAGCCCAAATTCGTCGGCGGCGTGCTTATAGTACGTCTGGGTTTCGCCCTTAAGGTAGAACGCGTTGTCACTAAGCAAATAGAGCTTTATGTTTCCGCAGCTCGCGTAGCGTATCCTCGTATAGTCCGACACCACCACCGTTATCGCGGCCTCCAGTTTATTCTTGACGCTATTGGCTACGATCTGGTCATGCGCGTATCTTATGTACTGCCTGAGGTCCTTAAATGACGGTTTGCGCTCAAACGCGGTGAGCACGGACTCCACTGCCAGTTTCGCGCTGTCGATTTCATTGTCGCAGTCATAGCTTTCGGCAACGGCGTAACACACCATGTTTTCCAGCGGAACATAGGCAAAACACGTCCTGTCGACATTGTCTATGCCTTTTTCCGAAAAATAATCCACCTTTATCGAACTGTTTGCTCTCCTCATTTCAGAACCTCTATAAGAAGCGCGGTCGCGCTTAGCTGGACCGCCAGCCTTTTATTGCTGACCGACTCTATTATCGCCTGGGCTTTTTCGAAAATATCTCTGTCCGATTCGATTATCCTGATGCGCTCCATAGGGTGCGCTTGAGCGTACGCCCCGGCGGAAAGGATGCCGACCGTGTTTTTTCGCGATAAGTCGCATTTTCCGTTAAAGAAAGAGTTCTTCGCGTCCGCGCCCAGGGCTTTTTCGTTGTGCCCGTTGTACAGGAAGGTCTTGTTAAGGCCCACGCTGAAGCAGTGAAGCTCCTTGCCACGGAACAGGGCCATCGTCAAAGACAGGCGGGGCCCTTTCCCGACATATACGGCGTCCTGCACGCTCCTGTTCGCTTTCAGGGCTGTGTCAAGCAGGAATTGGCTGGTTTCCCTGGACTCGACACTCGAGGATTTTTGGATAAACGTATTCACACAGCATCCCACCGCAATCAACGCCGCAATGCGCCCGTTCGGATGGTCAATAGTTCCGTCGGCCAGGATTGCAAGCAAATCACCGGTGTCATTGAACGCTGTGGAGAAAACATTATTCTGTATTTCGCGGCTTCCAATGGTTTGGGCGTTACCAATCAGATAACGGTCAGTCATTTTCAAAATCCCGCCAATTAAACTTGAAGCCTTCATTGTCGCCGCAGAATGCGACGAATATGAACTCGCTGTTGCCGATTTTCAGGCGGTCGCCCGCAAACAGCTCTTTAGGCTCATACACCACTTCCCATGAGTCCTCGTTGTCCAGCTTGTACACCAGGCCTTGCGAGTCCCCCGGCAACACTACTGTGTGATTCTTTTCAGGGTCGTACATAATAATGGCGTGATTGCGGGGATTGACGGCGTTATCCCCCAATATCCGTATATCCATATCCGGCGAGCGCCCGACAAAGTTCTTTTCCGGCAATACCCGGTAGTCCTTCCCTTTTGACGGGCCATTGACGCATACGAGCCAGCCGACGACACGCTGTTTGTTCTCCAGCTCATCAAGGTATATCTCTGAGTACTGTCCCAGCGGATCTTCACCTGTCGCTTTCTGCTCCGGACCCAGGGCTATATTACAGTATGGGCATATCTTCCCATGCTTTTTCTCACTGAACATATGCCCGTTTTTGCATCGACTAAGCGCCATTATACGTGACCTCCTCTATAATACCAGCAAGCGTTCACTGCCTATGTAAATTATGTCATTCTGTTGCAGTTTGTAGCTCATGCCTGTTTTCAGCCTGTAAACAAACTGCTCGCCGGCGCGTTTCAACCCCACGCTTCTCTCGTCAAACACGCGCTCGATGAACCAGTGGTTGTCTACGCGGTTGACCACGGCGTACCCGTCGACCGCCAGATCTATTTCCGACCTGAAGTATACCGCGTCCCTTTTGCCAATCAATACGGACATCCTGTCGACCAGCGAAAACTCTTCCTTGGGCGCGTTGAACTCTGAGAGCAGTACTAACCTGGTAATGTCCTGCGCCGTGCTTTTTGCCTTTCTGAACAACGACCACGCGGAAAAAACGAAAATAGACAGCGAGGCCACCGAGAGCACAACCAATTGCGCGACGAATATACTCCGCATGTGTGTTTCCGGGTCGTTATTGGTGAACCAAGCAAGCGCAAACAGGAAAAACGCCAGTAAAGCGCCGCTCAGCACAAGAATGAATTGTTTTGTTGCTTTCATAACCCGCCCTCGCCCATATAATTGTGTGGGGAAGCGCCAAGGGCGCTTCCCCGCATCGAGAGTCGCCTATCCAACCGTAACGCCGTCGAGTCTGTCTTTTTTCTGTCTCACAACCAACTGGAAGAATCCGTTCTGATCTTCGAACTGCTCCTTGAAGGAGACTACGAATGCATGAGATAACTCGTACGTCCTGGTTGCCCCCGTGTGGTCAAATGTCACGGATACAGCTTTGTATGTATCCGGGCTGTCCGG
>Ga0123353_10002327_pt1 | contig 23626 bp, 22 predicted proteins | sample TergutLab28metaG_3_FD_92763 | JGI IMG/M metagenome (GOLD analysis project Ga0123353, IMG submission 92763) | Labiotermes labralis P3 segment gut microbial communities from Petit-Saut dam, French Guiana - Lab288 P3 | ecosystem: Host-associated > Arthropoda: Insects > Digestive system > Gut ... | reverse complement strand
AGGGAGAGTTCCTTCCCGTTGGACGGTTCCAGCAGCGGCACGCCGTCCATTCCTCTGGCCTGGCGGACCAGATCCAGCGCGGGTTGGCAGGCGTCGCGGAAATCGGCCGTCTCGTCGGCGTATTCGCGTCGCCAGGCGGGATAGGTATTCAGCAGGTCGATGGACGCGCGGGCGGAGGGGCGTTCGTATCGGCTGGTGACGGGGAGGAACACGTCGTCGGGAACGGCCTCCAACGCGTCGGCCGCCTGTTTGTAGAGCGTGAAGGCGTTCCGCTCGGGCGGGAGCTGGCCTTGTCGGAAAAACTCGATCTCCTCCAGCGTCACCGGTTCGCCGCGGGCGTGAATGGCGTCCTTGACCTCCTGAAGCTGCGACCGTGTGCGATCCTTCCACCAGAACCCCGCCGTCACCACCACCGCGAAATACGCCAGCAGCAGAATGAAGATCAGTTTACTGACCACAAATCGAGGCCGTTTGAACGGAATGTCAGTTGGATCGGTGGGGTGATTGTCGCTCATGGCGCCATTATAAAGTGAGAGCGGGGCGGGTGAGAACAGAAAACAACGATTGTGTCATCCGCGTCGATTCCGTATAGTGACACCATGACCCAGGTAATCCCTCCCTTGCCGCCTGAGTATGTTCCCGCGGCCGATCCGGCGCGGCGGAGCCCGATTCCGTACGAGTGTGCCGGGCGGTCGGCGATGCTGTTCTGGCGGACGGTCTGGATGGTGCTGCGGCGCACGGGCCGCCTGCTCTCGACCGACGCGTTTTTACCGCTTCCGCAACGGTCGCGGAGTTTCCGGCGGTGGGTTATCTTCCTGGCCGTGATGGGCGTCGGAGGGGGGATGTTCTGCGCGGTCAGCACAATGGCAGGTCACTCGGCCCGGCTGCGCGACGAGTCCCCGGCGGAGGCGCTGCTGTTGCCGCTCGTGACCGTCGGCGTGTTGACGGTTTTGTATTACGCGGCCTTTGTTTTGATGATGCGGGTGGTGCAGTGGTTGTCGGTTCCGGCGTCGGCGGTTCGGGAACGGCAGTGGCAGGCGATGATTCGTAGCGATTACCTGTCCGCGCCGCTGGTCCTGTTCCTCACGCTGCTGCTGACGTCGCTGGGGCTGCTGTTGGGGGAGGACGCGCACCGTCCCGTGCTGATCGTGATGGCGGTCCAGGCCGGCGCGATTGTTCTCTATTGGATGGTCGTCACGCTGGTGGGACTGCACAATCTCACGGGCCGCTCGGGCGGCGCGATGGTCTGGGCGGGCGTCAGGCTCGTCGTCGCCTGGCTGATCATCCTGGCCACGATGACGGCGCTGCCGTTCTCGGTCCTGCTGTGGGTGGCCATGATCGGGTTGCTGTGATGAGCACACGGAAACAACACGTTCTGATCGCGGGGGCGAACAGTTATATCGGCGACGCCGCGCACGCCCGCCTGTCCGCCGCCGGACACGCCGTCACCGTCCTCGACATGCTCGGCGACGGCTGGCGCAAGACGGATTTCACGCCGTTCGACACGGTATTCCACGTGGCCGGGATCGCGCACCTGAAGGAGAAACGGACCAACAAGGATCTATACTTTTCGGTGAACGCGGAACTGCCGGTCGCGGTGGCGCGGCGGGCGCGCGAGAGCGGGTGCAAGCAGTTTATTTTCATGTCCAGCATGAGCGTGTACGCCGGACACGGAACCGGGCACATCACGGCCGGCACGCCGTGCAAGCCCGGGGGCTATTACGGCCAAAGCAAACTCCAGGCCGATCTCGCGCTGCAACAGATGGATTCGGAGCGCTTCCGCGTGGCCGTGCTGCGCCCGCCGATGGTGTTCGGCAAGGGGTGCAAAGGCAATTTTCCCCGCCTGGTCAAACTCGCCCGCACGCTGCCGGTGTTTCCCGCGATACGGAACGCGCGAAGCATGCTGCACATGGACAACCTGTGCGAACTGGTCCGGCTGATTGTCGAGACGAACGCGTCCGGGCTGTTTTTTCCGCAAAACGCCGAGTACTTCTGCACGAGCGACCTGGCGGCGCGAATCGCCGAAGCGAGCGGAAAAAAACTTCGAACGACGAGGCTGTGCAATGGGCCGGTCTGGCTGCTCCGCCCGTTCCTGCCGCCGCTGCGCAAACTGTTCGGTAATTTAACATACGGGCAGGAAATGTCCGATCATTTCGAGGGACGATACCGCGTTGTGGACAACCGGAAAAGTATCGAAGAAAGTATATAACACCATGCCGCTATTTTCGATTATCACGGTCAGTTACAACAGCGAAAAAACGATCGCCGAGACGATCGAAAGCGTGCTGGGACAGACGATCGACGATTTCGAATATTGGATCGTCGACGGCGCCAGCACGGATAAAACGGTGGAAATCGCCAACGCCTACGCGGACAAATTCGCGGCCCGGGGCGTGTCCTTCCGGGTGATATCCGAAAAGGACAACGGCATCTACGACGCCATGAACAAGGGCATCCGGCATGCCGGCGGGACGCTCGTGGGCATCATCAACAGCGACGATTACTACAATGTCGACGCGCTGGAACACGTCAAGGCGTTCTATCAACGGGAACCGTTCGATATCGTGTACGCCAATCTGCGCGTGTTCGGAAATGGGAACGAGTTCATCAAGCGGGCCAAGCGCACCCGGAAGTTCAACACGAGATTCTGGACGCATCCGACCATGTTCGTCACGAAGGCCGTGTACGAGGAAATTCCGTACGTGTGTGAGAACATGTACGACGATCTGGATTTCATCCTGACCGCGGTCGAGCGAAACAAGAACATCAAGGTGCTCGACCGGGTGCTGGCCAATTTCCGGGTCGGTGGAACCAGCCACAAACGCGTCTGGCGCGAACGCACGGAACGCATCCGCATCCGCAACCGGATCTATGAGAAACACAATCAAACAGGATACCGGTTCAACAACTGGATGATCGAAACGGCGAAGTATCTCTTGGGATAGGCTATAGGGCGTGGGCTGTAGCTGTGGGTACCTGTTCGTTATTCCGTTCTCAACTCCGCCAATTCCTGACGAATGCTTTGATAGAGGGCGGCTGTCCAGGCGGGCGTGGGGGGCATGTCGGCGGGGAGGTTGCGGCTGCGGAAATCGACGGGGGCGAGGATGACGCGGACGTGCTCGAACCCCGTTTCGGCAGCTAGGATGAAGAGGTCCTCCACCGCCTGGTCGCCCATGGCCAGACAGCCGATGGACGCGCTTCCGCCGTGGATCATGATGTTGCCGCCGAGGTTCGTCCGCCCGTCACCGGCGGCCATGCGACGGTCGAAGTCGTTGGGGTATCCCACGCGCAGGGCCAGGTGATATCGGCTGTTTGGGTTGAGCGATTCGACGGTGTACAGACCTTCGGGCACCTGGCGGTCGCCCTCGCGGAGTTTGGGTCCGAGCGTGCCGCTTGCGGCGGCGATGGGGTAGGTGACGATCCGCCGGAACGGCCCGTCGGCGGGACGGCCCCACACTTCCAGCAGCGCGGCGTCTTTGATGCCCACCAGCACCAGTTCCTCCGGAGGATACGCCAGACCCGCCTGGTGAAAATGGGCCGCCATCCGGGTCCGCACCGCCGGGCCAAATTGCTCCACACGCTGCAGAACGGTTGCTTTACCCGCAAGCGGCAAGCCCGTCCCGCGCATCACCAGCGATCGCGGTCCGCGGTGTGCAAGACTAAGCACTACGCCCGACAACAAGGCAAGAACGACGACGATAAGAGTCCGGCGGCGCGCCATGATTGCCTGCTGGATGTGGAAAAAACCGGACGGCGAGGCTACTCGTCCTCGTCGTCCTCCTCGTCCTCGTCTTCATCAAACCCTTCGTCGGCCCCTTCGTCTTCGAGGTCGTCTTCGTCTTCGAACTCTTCCTCGTCGTCCAGAAACTCGTCTTCGTCCTCTTCATCGAGGTCGTCTTCATCCAGGTCTTCTTCGTCCAGATCGTCTTCGTCCAGTTCCTCGTCGTCGCGTTCGTCCTCGTCTTCGTCTTCGTCGGGGTCTTCTTCCTCGTCGCCGAACGCTTCATCGTCCTCTTCCTTGTCGTCCCCGTCCTCGTCCTCGTCCCCGAAGAGTTCGTCGTCCTCGTCCTCGAAGGCGTCCAGTCCTTCGCCTTCGGCGATGAGCTCGCTGGCCTCGTCGAGGTAGGCTTCGGGCACGAGGACGGGCACGCCTTCTCCGACAGGTTCGTCGTCGTCCTGTCCGGTGGCCGGGGGGCCGATGACGGCGGGGATGTCGCGGTCGTTCAGCAGGTCACGGTAATACACGGCCTCGTCGTGGTCATTCGCGAGCACGGCCAGGACGTACTCTTTCGGGTCGTCGCCTTGGGACTCGTTCTTTTTCTTTTTTGCCATACAGGCCTCGGGGCTAGGGGTTCCGCCTCCATTGTATCGGCGGAATAATCCAGTCAACTCCACATCTCGCAGGGCTCCCTGCGGACATCGGAAATATTTAACCACTCTCATGACATTCTGGCAACGGCGGCGCGAGAATTTTGTCGCGAGAATTTTTCTCGCGGGACCAACGCGATGTACGTTATCGCCGCACGTTGCCGTTTATCCGCGAACACCACGTCGCGTCCGCGGGGGCGGCCACGCCCCTGCGTGCGCAACGTCGCCTTTGCCAGCACGTCTGACGATCCCATGGTCGGGGTGTGAGGTCATGATCCGGTGCGGTGTGAGATTTTCTCATGAAAAAAGGGTTGCTTTTACTGCCGAATGTCCCTTACTCTAGCATGAATGGTCAACATGGTCGGTGGAAGAAGCGTTTTTCCGCCATACGAAACGGATATCGAAAGGAGCTACGATGAGTAAGCTGAGTTTGGTTGCGTTGGTGTTGGTGGTGGGTCTTGGCCTGGTGCTGGTCGGTTGCAGCAGCGAGTCGGACAACAAGGCGGCGAAGCCCGCGAACAGCGCGGCCAACAAGCCGGCGAACGTTCCGGCCGACAAAAACAAGGCCGCCGACGACGACAAACTGCCCGTCGCGCCGGGCGCGACGATCGGCGACGATGATGAGCCGAATCTCTCGACCTTCGGTGACGATGACGACAACACCGACGAAACCCCCAGTGACGAAGACGACGAGACCGATACGGACGAAGAAGACGACGAGGACTAACCTCCACGGAAGTCCCCCAATACGCCGAGCGGCCCGGAACGTATGTCCGGGCCGCTCGCTTTTCAACGGGGACTTTCAGGAAAACACTTAACCTTGGCCTCGGGTTACGGTATCTTGCTGAACTCGTGTCCCGCATGCGGACATGACGTGATGGGCATGGTGGTTGTTTTTTGTGAAGGATTTGAGGATTCAGGATGGCCGTGACAGGCAATAACAAGCTGGCAGGGCGGACGCTGTGGATTCCGCGCATGACGCATATCAGCGCGAGGCTGATGGCGGCGGTGTTCCGCTCCATCGGGATCGACGCGCATTGCACGCCGCCCTCCAACGACAAAACGTTGGAACTGGGCGGGCTCTACACCAGCGGCGAAGAGTGCTACCCCGAAAAAATCACGATGGGCGATTTCCTGCGGATCATCCACGCGCCGGATTTCGACCCGGACAACACCGCGTTTTTCATGCCCACCGCCGAGGGACCCTGCCGGTTCGGCCAATACGGCCCGTACCTGCGCCAGGTGCTCGACGAGATGGGACACACCTCCGTGCCAATCATCTCGCCCACCAGCAAGAACAGTTACGACGGTCTGGGCGCCCACTCCTCGACGATGATCCGCTACTTGTGGCGGGGAATCGTCGGCGGGGACACGCTGCGGAAGATGCTGCTCAAGACCCGGCCTTACGAGACGGTCAAGGGCGCGTCGGACAAGGCGTACGAGCAGGCGTCGATGCTGCTGGAGCGCGTCTGCGAGACGCCGAATCTGGCCCCGCGGGAGCAGATGGCCCGGATGATCGACGTGCTGACGAAGGGCAGGGACTTGTTCCACCAGGTGCCCGCGCGGTACGCGAAGGACCGGCCTTTGATCGGCGTGGTGGGCGAGATTTTCTGCCGGCTGAACACGTTCAGCAACTACGAAGCGGTTCGGAAAATCGAGGCCCACGGGGGCGAGGCCTGGATTTCGGACGTGACCGAGTGGGTGTGGTACACCAACTGGTCGCAGAAGACGCTGCTGAAGCGCGACGGAAAGACGTTCAGCTTCTCCATGCTGGGCGCGGTGCTGAAAAACGCCGTTCAAAAGCGCGAGGAACATCAACTGCTCGCGCCGTTCCACGAGGACCTGGTCGGCTACGAGGAACCGCACGACGTGTACGAGGACGTGCTCAAACCCGCCTGGCCTTACCTGCCCGCCGACGGGGCGCTGGGCGAGATGGTGCTTTCGGTGGGCAAGGGCATCTACCTGCACGGAAAGGGCGCCGACGGGATTATCGACATCAGCCCGTTCAGTTGCATGAACGGGATCGTGTCGGAGGCGGTCTACCACGCCGTCGCCCGCGAGCACGACGAAATGCCCATCCGAAATTTCTATTTCGACTCCAGCAGTTCTAATATGGAACGTGACCTGGATATCTTCATGGAGCTGGCGCAAAGCTATCGAAAGCGAAAAAGGCGACAGAGAGCGTATCCGAAATTCTTCCTATGAATAAGCCTGTGGACGAACTCTTGGCACCGACGTACGAAGCGGACGATCTTCGCACGCCGCAGAAGGCGGCGCTGGCAGCCCACACCGCCGTGGATTACGACGCGCTGACCCGGTACAAGCAGGCGATGCGGCGGTTCGCATTGCTGTACGCAAAACTCCCCTACGTCACGCGGGCAACCTGCGTCAAGTGCGGCCAGGTGTGCGACGCGACGTTTGACCTCGCCGACTCAGATGAAGTCGTGCTCATCTTCGACTGCCCGCGTTGCGGCCGATGGAGCGAAGTCCATGCCGACGCCATCTGGACGCCCGTCGACAGCGATTTTCCCGGCTCGGCCACCTGCACGATCCACGGCTCACGCATTCGCCCGATCCTCCGCCGGCTGCCGCGAACCGTCGAAAGTCTCTGCCCCGAGTGCAGCGGTATCATCCTCGGTCGCTACTTCGTCGAGCATGGGGCCGTCTGGATCGAAAAAAACTGCCCCGAGCACGGTTATTTCCGCGACTGCATCAACTCCGACGCCCTGCTCTACTCCAAAGCCGCCTGGTGGAGCTTCGAGGAGCACCCCGGCCAAAAGTTTCCGCAGGTCACGGGCGGAAAAAACTGCCCGTCGGATTGCGGGCTGTGCAACCAGCACCTTTCGTCGGCCTGCCTGGCCCAGATCGACCTGACCAACCGCTGTAACATGCGCTGCCCGATCTGCTTCGCCAATGCCGGCGTGCAGGGGTACGTCTGCCAACCGGACTTCGATCAGGTGGTCCGGCAGCTCCAGACGCTCCGCGACCTCCGTCCGACGCCCTGCACGGCCATTCAGTTCACCGGCGGCGAACCGACGATCCATCCCGATTTCCTCAAAATCGTCGCCACCGCCCGCGAGATGGGGTTTTCGCACATCCAGATCGCTACCAACGGCATCCGCATGGCCGATTTCGAGTTCGCCAAGGCCGCCCACGAAGCCGGGCTGCACGTGCTCTACCTCCAGTTCGACGGTGTGGGCGACAAGCCCCACGAGCACACGCGGAATTATCCGGGCATCTGGGCGAAGAAGGTCGCGACGGTCGAGAACTGCCGCAAGCTGGGCATGAAAATCTGTCTCGTGCCGACCATCCTCAAGGGTATCAACGACGACCAGGTGGGCGAGATTTTCCGCTTCGCCTGCGAGAACATCGACACGGTGTCGGCCATCAGCTATCAGCCGGTGAGCTTCACCGGCCGCATGACGCCGGAGGAACTCTCCGCCCGCCGCTACACGCTGGGGGACTTGTGCCACGGCATCGCCAAGGCCTCCGGCGCGAGCGTGCTGCGGGACATGTTCCCGTTGAGCGTGGTCGTTCCGCTGGCGCAGATTCTCGAAGCCCTCACCGGCAGCACGAAAATCCGCCCGTCCTGCCATACGGACTGCTCGCTGGGCACCTATTTCCTCGTCAGCCCGGACAAAAAGGCGTACCCGTTCCCGCAGGTGGTGAACATTGAGGGCATGTTCAGCGAGATGAACCGCATCGCGGCGGACATTCAGCGACGCAACGGCCGGGCGACTACGCTGGATAAGTGGCGGGTCTTCCGCATGTTCAAGCGTCACTTCCGCCCCGAGGCCGCCCCGCCAGGCCTGACGGTGAAACTGTTTATCCGCAGCCTCCAGGGCCTGGTGGACAAACACGTCGGCCGCGGCGACGGCGAGAAATCCACGTACAAAACGCTGCTGTGCGCGGGCATGCACTTTCAGGACCGCTACAACTACGATATCGAACGTACCAAACGCTGCGTGATTCTGTACTCGACACCGGCCGGCGTTTTCCCGTTCTGCTCGTACAACTGCGGCCCGGAGTACCGACCGCTGGTGGAGAAGGCGTACGCGGAGAAGCAGTCACAGTAACGATGAGCGACACCCCCGAAAAACAAGACCGTTCTTACACCGCGGCCGGTGAGCACACGACGGCGGCGGCGATTGGCAAGCAATACGTTCATGAATTTCCGCCCAGCCAGGATGGACGGAAGGATTCGCATCGCGACGGTGACGGGCAGGTCAGCTCCGGGCAATACGTGGCCGGGTGCGAGAGTCTGCGCGATCAGGCGACGGACAGGTTGTTTCAGATCGATTACCATCATCCGCTGGAAAAATGGATGGGCACACGGCCGTTCCGGTGGCTGCTGAGAAGGATCTCCCGTAGCACGCCGGACGCGGGCGGGACGCCCGCGCCACGTTCCACGCCGCTGGAACGCATCCTCGCCAGCTACCGCAATCCCAAGGCGCCGCTGTCGCAGCGGGTGAAGTATTGGGCGCTGCACCGGTTTATCGACCATTTTCGCGGCAAGACGAGCGTGGAGACGTTTCGCGCCAAACTGGCGGAGACTCGGCCCACCGTTCGCGGGCTGGTGATCGTGGCCCGGAGCGTGGGCGAGTTCGGTCTGACCACGCCGCAACGATTCGCCGCGCCGCTGTTCGCGGTGTGGAATTTCACCAATCGCTGCAACCTCGCCTGCAAGCACTGTTATCAGGACAGCGAACACTCCGCCCTGAACGACGAATTAACGCTGGAAGAAAAACTCCGCGTCATCGACCAGATGGGCCAAGCCTACATGCCCATGCTCGCGTTCTCCGGCGGCGAGCCGTCGATCAGCAAGGACATCCTCCCGTGCATTCGCCGGGCCAGCGGCTACGGCATGCACCTGACGATGGCGACCAACGGCACGACGATGACGCCCGAGCGCGCCGCCGAGTTTGTCGAAGCGGGCCTGCGGTATGTCGAAATCAGCCTCGACAGTGTGCACGCCGACCGCCACGACGCGTTCCGCGGCCAAAAGGGCCTGTGGGAAAAAACCGTCGCGGGCGCCCGCGTGGTGACGAAGACGCCGGGTTTGCGGCTTGGCATCGCCATGTGCGTCCACCAGGGCAACGTGAACGAGGTGGGGGAGATGATCCGCTTCGCCGAGGAGGACCTCGGCGCGTCGTGCTTTGCCCATTTCAATTTCATCCCGGTCGGACGCGGGCTGACGATGGTCAGCGGCGATATCACACCGACGCAGCGGGAAAAGCTCCTGGCCCTGCTGAACGAAAAAATGCAGAAGGGCGGCATGGGCGTGATTTCGACCGCGCCGCAGCTTGGCAGAGTGTGCCTGGCCGGGGCGGCGCTGGAGAGCGGGCGGGCGGCCTGTTCGCACGCGGGGTCTGGCAGCGGCGTGAAGGCCCGCGTGGTGGCGAAGTATCTCGGCGGATGCGGCGCGGGGCGGACGTACGTGTGCATCGAACCCAACGGAAACGTCACGCCGTGCGTGTACCTGCCGCACCGGGTGATGGGCAACCTTCGGCAGGCCTCATTGATGGAGATGTACCGCTCCAGCGTGTTCTGGGACATTCTCAACGACCGCGACCACCGGCTGCATCATTGCGAGGTGTGTGCGTTCAAGAGTTACTGCGGTGGGTGCCGCGCCCGCGCGGACGCGTACTTCGGCCAATTGCACGCTGGAGACCCCGGCTGCATTTTCAACAACAAACACTGGGCCCAACTGGTCGCCGACGGCGTGGCCGTCGGAACGGACTCCGACGTGGCGGACAAGCCCGCCGGGGACGTCGTGCTCACGCCCACTCGCCACGGCCCGGCATAGAACTGGCATCGGTGAAAAAACACCGTTCGCGCTTGATTTTTTCAGAATTGCAGCCGATAATGATTGTATGAGGGTCGTCAGGTAGACCGGCCAAGCCACGGAACCCGTTTCCGTGAACCGCCATTAGGCTCTGACGGCCCTGCTATTTTTCATGTAGATTGTGGTGGTAGTAGAGTCTCACTTCATCCACCCTGCCGATCCTGCGGTTGTTCCTTTTCTCTACTTTCACGATCAGTTCCGCCGTATACAGATTCTCACGTATCTGCACCTTGGTTTCGTATCATTCGACGGCCGCCAGACGTTGTTCTGGATGTTGCCCTTCCTGTGGAGGTTTCGGTGGCTCTCGACGTATGAATTTTGCCCGCTCAATCATGTCGGGAAGGACGGCCATCGAGCGAATGACATCGGGGTTCTTGGCCGTCGCGATGGCGTGGTCGATTCCGCCTCCGGTAATTTCAATCGACTGTCCGGTGTCTTTGTTGACGAACGATTTTCCCTGAAACTGACGTCTTGCCCATTTTTTCGCGGGACCATAGAGCTGTTTCAGTGGAACGTTTTCATCGAACGGAATTTCATCTACACGTATAACATCTTCGTTGCTCGCCATCTTGCGCCACCCTTTCCAGGGTATCGTAATGACTGAAGACATGAAAAACAACGAGACCGCGGCACACGAGACAATGGCATAGGATGGACGGGACACGATGGCGAGTGGTGAAAAAATCACCCCGCGTTCCTCGTGTATCCGCTCATCCCATGTCGTTTCTCCGCGTCGTCTCGAAATCTTATTCCTATCAAGTAATGTTTGACATCTAAAACAATTCCGATTACACTGTCGTCATGTCGCCTGGGAAAAAATTGTCTCCGTCGCTGGAGGATTATCTCGAAACCGTGCTGGATCTCGTGAAAAAGGGTCAGGTCGCGCGGGTGCGGGACATCGCGCGTCGACTGGGGGTGGGCATGCCCTCGGTGACGGTGGCGCTGCGCCAGTTGTCGGCGCGGGGGCTGGTGAATTACGACCCGTACCAGGTCATCACGCTCACCGAGTCTGGTCGGGCGGCGGGCGAGGAGATCGAGCGGCGGCACCGGGTGTTGCAATCGTTCTTGCAGGACGTGCTCGGGCTGGACGAAACCACCGCCCGCGCCAACGCCTGCCGAATGGAACACGCCGTCGAACCGGTGGTGCTGGAGCGGCTTTCGGTGTTGATGGAACGGCTGAGCGGCCTGGAGACGTTTCGAAATCCGAAATCCGAAACTCGAAATCCGAAACAAATCCCAAAGCGGAAAATTCCAAACCCCAAACGGCGACATCGGGCGCCCTGACGTTCCGGGGGCTTTGCCGTTTGGGATTTGGAATTTGTCGTTTGGGATTTGTTTCGGATTTCGAATTTAGAGTTTCGAATTTGCTTTTGAGGCGAGGTTCGGATGCGGTTGTTTCGAGCGAAAGACAAACCGGCCGGCGGTGACGGTGGCGGGATGACCCTGGCGCAGGCGCTCACCGGGCAGGCGCTGGTGGTGGTGGAGGTTCGCGATCACCGCCGGTTCGAGCATCGCCTGGCCGAGCTGGGGCTCCGACCCGGCGTGCGGATCAAGGTGGTCTCGCACGATAAGGGCGGTCCGTTCATCATCGCCGTCGGCGGCAGCAGGCTGGCGCTGGGCAAAGACACGGCGGAGAGCATTGTCGTATGCCCGGAGTAGGAGATCATGACGCGGGGAATGCACGTGACGCGGACGAGACGCCCATGCCACGTCCTCGCGTCATCGTGGCGTTGGTGGGCAATCCCAATTGCGGCAAGACGTCGATTTTCAACGCGATCACCGGCGGGCGGGGGCATGTGGGGAATTGGCCCGGTGTGACGGTGGAGCGGAAGGTCGGGCACGCGAGGCGGGACGGCGAGCGGCTGGAGGTCGTTGATCTGCCAGGCACGTACAGCCTGACGACGTTCAGTCCCGAGGAGGTCGTCGCGCGGAATTTTTTGATGTTCGAGCGGCCTGACGTGGTGGTCAACGTCGTGGACTGTTCGAACTTCGAGCGCAATCTGTACCTGACGACGCAACTGCTGACGTTGGGCGTTCCGCTGGTGCTGGCGTTGAACATGTCCGACGTGGCCGAGGCGGACGGTGTCCATATCGACGACGCGAAACTGTCGGCCTTGCTGGGTGTGCCGATGGTCCGTACGGTCGGATCGCGTGGTGGAGGGATCGACGAACTGCTCGGCGCGGCCGTCGCGGTGGCGCGCGACATTTCGGCGGCGTTGGCGAGGCAGCGCGGCGTGGATTTCGGCCCGGAACTGGAACCGCACGTTCGCGACCTGACGTCGGCGATCGCGCAACGCAGCACGGGGACGCGGAGACGCGGGGACGCGGAGAGGGCACAGGATAATGGAGAAATGTCTCGCGATGGCTTGCCTCTTTGCGCGGTAGGACGATGTGAGAAGCGAATGTTTCCTTTTGTACAACATTCTACAGTGCAAAGAGGCAAGCCATCGCGAGACATTTCTCGAACACCCACGTCTGTTTCCGCGTCATCTTCATGTGGGCGATGCAAAGGAACGTCTTGTTTCCCCGTGTCGATGGACCCGTGCCGGCGGCATCATCGGTGGCTGGCGACGAAGCTGCTGGAGGGCGACGCCGAGTCGGGCCCGTTGCTGGAGCGGCTTGGCGTGTCGGACGCGGACGCGCTGCGGGCGATGGCGGACAAGGCCCGCGCGCACATCGAGCGCGCGATACGCCGTCCGGCGGAGATGCTGCTGACGGACCGGCGGTACGGGTTCATTCACGGCGCGTGCGCCGAAACGGTGCGGAAGCCCGACGGGGATGTCACCGTCAGCGACCGCATCGACCGCATCGTGACGCACCGCTGGCTGGGGTTGCCGATTTTCGCCGCCGTCATGTTTGCGATGTTCCAGCTCACCTTCCGCCTGGGCGGTCCGCTGGCGCGCTGGCTCGACGCGTGCAAGGAGTGGCTGGCGTGGCGGGCGCGGTCCATCGGCGGAGACGGACGGGCGTGGGACCTCTTCCGCAGCCTGCTGGCCGACGGGATCATCGAGGGCGTCGGCGCGGTGGTCGCGTTTGTGCCGTTGATTCTGCTGCTCTACCTGGGCATCGCCATCCTGGAGGACAGCGGGTACATGGCCAGGGCCGCGTATGTGCTGGACCGCACGATGAACCGAATCGGGCTGCACGGTAAGAGTTTCATTCCGATGCTGATCGGGTTCGGCTGCACGGTTCCGGGCGTGATGGCGACGCGGATTCTCGAAACCCGCCGCGACCGCCTGATTACGATGCTGGTGCTTCCGCTGATGAGTTGCGGCGGCCGTCTGCCGGTGTACGTGCTGCTGCTGGGCGCGCTGTTTCCCGACCGCGCGCTGGTGAACCTGGGCCCGTTGTCGGTGGGGTCGCGGGGGACGATGCTGTTCGGACTGTATGGGCTGGGTATCGTGCTGGCGATCGTGTGCTGCCTGATCCTTCGGGCGACGGTGTTCCGGGGTCCGACGGCGCCGTTGGTGATGGAGCTGCCACCGTATCGCCGCCCGGCCACGACGGGCGTGCTGCTCCACATGTGGGAGCGCGGCTGGGAGTACCTCAAGAAGGCCGGCACGGTGATTCTGGCGATCGTGGTGGTGCTGTGGGCGGCGAAGACCTGGCCGGCGTTGCCGGCGGAGCGGTTGGCGGAGTTCGAGGCGCAGCACGCGGCGGTGGAACGTGGCGCGGGCGAGACGCCCGCGCCACGGTCCGCCTCGTCGCGGCTGGCGGCGATTGACGCCCAGCAGCGGCGGGCGCAGGTGGAGCATTCCGCCGTGGGGCGCGTCGGGCGGGCGATGGAACCGCTCATGCAACCGGCGGGTCTGGACTGGAAGGTCGCCACGGCGATGCTGGGCGCCTTCGCCGCCAAGGAGGTGTTCATTAGCCAACTGGCCGTCGTGTACGCGGTGGAGGGCGGGGACCACCAGGGCGATGACGACGAGGGGAGCGGGGGCGGCGTTCACCGTGGCGGCATGTCGCTTCAACAAAAACTCGCCGCCGACTACACGCCGCTCCAGGGCCTGTCCATGCTGCTGCTGGTGCTCATCGCCTCCCCGTGCGTGGCCACCCTCGTTGTCACCGCCCGCGAAAGCGGCTCGTGGAAATGGGCCGCCGCCCAGTGGCTGTACGTAACCGTAGTGGCCTGGCTGTTGGCGGTGGGGGTGTTTCAGGTGGGGCGGTGGGTGAGTTGATCTCGCCCTGACCTACTCGTGGCGCGTCCCTTCATAAAACTCGCGCGGGGTCAGGATTTTTGTCGAGCCGTATGATGACAACACAAGCAAATCCGCATCCCCTGTGACCAGGTAATCCGCACTGGCGGCCTGACACGTTCCCAGCACGGGCAGGTCGTCGGCATCGCGGCAGGCGGACGGTGGCATCATCGCTGGCTCGATAACGGCCGCGCTTTCCCGCAGGAAAATCAGCACGTTTTCGGCCAGGTCCGTCGCCATGCGAAACTTCGTGCAGAGGTTCCGCTGCAACTCGCAGAGAATGTGTTCCGAGAGAAATACCTCGTGGCGTTCCAGGCACAATTCGAGGACGGACTCGCACAGGCCATGTGTGCCGAACGCCGCCAGCAAGACGTTGGTGTCGAGCACGATCTTCATGAGACGGCCTTGAACACGTCCTCGTCCGTCAGGAACCCTTGCGACTCAGCCAAGGGTATGGTACTCGCGCGTAGTTGACGGAATTTTTCCGTGGCGAGATACCGCCGAATCGACTCGCGGACGACATCGCTCACGGGCCGGCGCTGCGCGCGGCACCACCGCCGCAGTTCGCGATCCACCTCTTTCGGAATACGTACGCTCAGATTACTCATGTAACACATTGTAGTACAAAACTGTCCCTGATGCAAGCCGCAAGTGCCCCGTTGCGTTTGTCGCCCTCGCGCGGTAGCGTTGTGGTCATTCGAAAGGACACCACCATGGCCATGTACAGTCAGATCAGTTATTGGGCGTTTCGCGGGCAGGGGATCGTGCAGGCGATGCAGATGGCGAAGGAGGCGGGGTTTGCGGGGATCGAATTGGCCGTGGGTGACAGCGGGTTGACGGCCTCCAGCTCGGCCGCGGAGTGCCGCGTGCTCGCCGACGTCGCCAAGAAGGCCAAGCTCAAACTCGGTTCGGTCGCCAGCGGACTGCTGTGGGGGGCCAACCCGGCCTCCAAGGACAAGGCCGTCCGCGAACGCGCCCTGGAACTGACCGATCAATGCCTCCGCGTGACGGCGGGCCTGGGCTGCGAGCACCTGCTGGTCCTCAGCGGGCACGTCGACGTGTTCTGGGAACCCGACGCCGAGGTTGTTCCTTACGACGACTGCTACGACCGGAGCGTGACGTTCCTCAAAGCCGTCGCCAAGATGGCGAAAAAACACGGTGTGATCGCGTGCGTCGAGAACGTCTGGAACCGTTTCCTGAGCAGCCCGCTGGAGTTCCGCCGCCTGCTCAAGGAGGTCCACAGCGAGCATGTGCAGATGTATTTCGACGTGGGTAACGTCTGGGCGTTCGGGTATCCGCAGCACTGGATTTCGGTGCTGGACAAGTACATCGCCCGCGTGCATGTGAAGGATTTCCGGCGGAGCGTGGGCAACGCGAGCGGGTTCTGCAAACTCGGTGCGGGCGACGTTCCGCTGAAGGAAAGCCTGCGGCTGTTGAAGAAGATCAAGTACAACGGCCCCGTGACGGCCGAGGTCGGCCCCGGAAAGGACGACACCGACGACCGGGCGTTCCTCCGCGAAACGGCGAAGAAGCTGGACGAACTGCTGCCGTAGTTCCTTCTTTGCCGCGAATGACGCGAATTGCGCGAATCATTTTTCGCGAAGACCGAGCGGGATTACGCGGATTGACGGATGAAAGGATTCGTCGTTCTGTGCGGCGTGAGCAATCCTGAAATCCTTCAATCCGTGTAATCCCGCTCGGTCTTCCTGACACCGGAAAAGTTCGCGTCATTCGCGTCATTCGCGGCTATATCCCTCGCGTGGCCGGAGCTGGCCTAACTGCGACAGTTCGCGTTCCATACCCAGGAGGCGGTCGATTCGTTTTTTGATCGGCGGGTGGGTCATGAACAGGCCTGACGCTCCCTCAGCCGACAGCGGGTGGACGATGAACATGTTGCTTTGCGCGGGCGAGACCGGTAGCGGAACGCGGGACGACGCCTGCTGAAGTTTGGCCAGGGCGTTGGCCAGGGCGCGCGGTTTTCCGCACAGGGTCGCTCCGTATTCGTCGGCGCTGTACTCGCGGGAGCGGCTGATGGCCATTTGAATGAGCATCGCGGCCAGGGGGGCCAGGATCATCATCGCCAGGGCGGCCAGCGGATTTCCGTGCCCGTCACGTCGCCCGCCCATGAAAAACGCGATATGCGCCAGGTACGTGATTGCCGCCGCCATGATGGCGGCCACGGTGCTCAGGAGAATATCGCGGTGCTTGATGTGTCCCAGTTCGTGCGAGATCACGCCGGCCAGTTCTTCCTCGTTGAGCAGTTGTCTCAGCCCCGCCGTGACGCAGACGACGCCTTTGCGCGGGTTCCGCCCGGTGGCGAAGGCGTTCGGGGCCGCCATCGCGGAGATGTACACGCGGGGCATGGGCAGTCCGCCCCGCTGGGCCAACCGTTCCACCAGGTTGTACAAGGCCGGGTCGTCCGCGCGGGTGACCTCCTTGGCCCGCATGGAGGCCAGGGCGAGTTTGTCGCTGAAAAAGAAGGCGATAAAGTTGAACACCCCGCCCAGCATCAGGGCCGGCAACAGCCACTGCGTCCCTCCGATGAGGTAGGCCACGCCCATGCAAAGCCCCATCATGGCGGCCATCAGGATCGTCGTTTTCGTGAAATTCCACATGCGGTCCACACACTCCTTCACCACTACTACGCCGGGTGGCGGTAAAAGTTTACGTTTTCAAGGAGCCCCAGTCAAAAAGAACCGATATACCATTGTATGGGCGCGGACGCCCAACTCCGAGGGAGACGGTCGATGAACGGGTTTGGCTGGCTGATGGCGTGCCTGGTAGCGTGCCTCAGCATGTCAACATGGGCGCAGAAAGTCGAGCTCAAGGCCAAATATGAGCCCGGCACGTACGTCATGACATACAGCATGGCGGGGAGCGAGTCTACCTACAACAAGAACCGCACCGAGACCCGCGGTGATGGTCGACCGGTCTATTTCCAGGAACGCGACCGCGTGATCATGACGGTGGACATGCTCGTCGGACAGGCCGACGACGACGGAAATATCGAGGTGGCCTACACGTTCCGCACCCTGAAAAAGGGCGACTGGTACGACTCGACCACGGACGCAAAAACGAAAGATGTGACGGCGATGGTGTACAACGCCATCATCGGAAAGTCCCTCTCCGTGACGTTCGATCCCATGGGAAACGCCGGCGATCTCAAGGGGCTGGACGAATTGGCCGCCGCGATGGCGGGCGCGCTGCCCAACGAGGTCCCGATCAAGCAGGTGATGCCGCACGCGAAACGGTTCAGCGAATACCTGCTCGACGGGATCGGACAGGCCGCCGTGTTCCCGAACAAACCGGTGGGAAAGGGCGATACCTGGGAAATTTCCACGCCCGTGATGCCCAAACGAGGGACCTGGTGCCTCAAGCAGGTCTACAAACTCACGGAGATCAAGGACGGCGTGGCCACGGTGACGGGAACGGCCAAGCGAACGCATAAAAACAACCCCGAAGCCGAAAAAAAGGCGGGGGAGATCTCCGAGATGAACGTGACCATCCACAGCACACTGCTCATCGACGTGGCCACGGGCATGGTCCGGTCGGCCACCGCGAAGCACAAGGGGATGATCGCCACGTCGGATAAAATCTACGACACGACCATCACCTTCGATGCCGACGTCGGCGCCACCATCAAAAAAAGCGCCCCCGAACCCCCGGCGGCGAAGTAGGCGGCAACAAAGACCTGCTTCGCATGGGCAGCGCGAAAAATCCGAAATCCGAAGCCGCGGATTCAACTCTGAGACGCATAAAAAGTACGTGACATTGGAGCCTGGATCGGTAGCGTGGGCTTTGTCAAGAAGAACACGAGACCGGAGGTCCAATGTCACGTACTTTTTATGCGTCTCAGAGTTGAATCCGCGAGCATGAAATCCGAAACAAATTCCAAACTCCAAAGCAGAAAATTCCAAACGGCGACACCACGCGTCCAGGCGCGAATATGGCTCTGCCTTTTTGCGTTGTAAAACGTGATGCGAGAAAGAACGTTTTGTAGTTCATAACGTCCTGCAACGCAAAAAGGCAGAACCATATTTGCGTCTGGACGCGGCGTTTCCGTCCGGGCTGCACGATTTTTCTGATTGCAGGTTGTGGGCGCCACGCTACGATACGGTGATGCTTTGCGAGCGAACCCCCCTCATTCCGAAGGAGATCACAATGAATCGTTTTCGCTGGGTGACGGTGTGCCTGGCCGCGGGGATCGGCCTGGCGGCGTGGGGGCAGAAGATGGACCTCAAGGTCAACTACGAGCCGGGCGTGTACACCACCACGCAAACCACCATCACGACAAGCAAAACCGAGGGCTACGGCCAGTCGAAAAAATCGGCCAAACGGATGGTCGTCGTGATGGAACGCAGCGTGGGGCAGGCCGACGCGAAAGGTAATCGCGAAATCGCACTCACCTTTCGCCACGCCAAGAGCGAGACCCTGGCCGACGACGGTTCGGTGACCCAGACGCACGACACGGCTACGGAACCCGAATCGACGGACCCGATGATCAGGGCGTACCGCGCCGTCATCGGCAAGCCCTTCATCATGACGATTCATCCAACGGGCTTTCGGATCGGCAATTTCAAGGGCCAGAGCGAGATCGCCAAGGCGGCGAAGAGGGAGGACTTTCTGGTGGGGAAAGTGTTCGGCGATCTGTCCAATGGCATCGGCCACACGACGATGCTGTCGTGGAAGCCTGTGGACGTGGGTGAGTCGTGGGAAACGCTCGGGGAGGTCCTGGAGAGCGTGTTATGGGGCAAGCATGTCTACACGCTCAAGGAGGTTGCCGACGGTGTGGCGATGGCGACGGTCAAGGGCACGGCGACGTATGAGTACGATCAGTGGAAGGAGATGATGAAGAACGCGCCGGGTGGCACGATCCTCTACACGGGCCCACCGCTGACGATAACCAAGGCGGACGGGGTGGCCGACCGCGCGATACTCATCGACGTGGCTACGGGCATGATTACCTCGATCACCTCGACGGTGAAAAGCACATCCGTCGTGGACGACGGAATGGAGAAGGTCACGACGGTGATCGACCAGCAGCAGGAGTACACCTGCACAAAGGGCGCATACAAAGCGCCGAAAGCGGAGTAGAGGGGGGGGGCAATCGCAAACACATGTCGTGCATTTTCCGGTTTTCGTGTGCGTTTTGTGTTTGGCGTGACCCTATCCACGATCACATGCCGGGGTGAGAAAAAAAACGCCGTCTCGTGATCGGAAAAATCGCTTGCATGGGCATGGCGGGATTCTATAATCACGGATTGTATTGCGCGAAGGTGGCGGTTGTGTGCGCCTTCGGGTTGCAGGGTCGTCGTGTGTCGGAGCACCGGGCAAGGACGTGCGTATGGACTCGTCACATCCAGGCAGGACGGCGCGGTGGCTGGTCGTCGCGTTTCTGGCGGCGCTGGCGGGCGGACTGGCGGTGGAGTGGTGGCACAGTACCACGCCGGCCGTCGCCCAGGTCCGCGCCGACGGCCGACCCATGCAGATCCAGGCGATTCCCGGACAAATCAGCCGGGACACCTACGGAGTCTTTCTTGTGGACGGCGAATCCGGTAGAATGGCCGTCTATGAACTGGCGCCGGGCGACAAGGTGAGCACGATCAGGATGATCCGGTTGATCGCGACCCGGAACGTCGCGTACGATTTGCGACTGGATGATTACAACAATCTCACCCCGCGCCCCGGTGAGGTGCGGGCGCTTGTCGAACAACAAACGTCGTTGGAGACGACCACCCCCCAGCCGTAAGGGGGCGTTGACATTACAATTTCTATAGGAGCCGACGTCATGGCGAAAGTGTACTACAACGAACAGGAAACCTGCGCGAAACTGGGTGTCACCGATGCCGACCTGAACAAAATGGTCCGCGACGGGAAAATCCGGGCGTTCCAGGACGGTCCGCGACGCATGTACAAGGTGGACGAGGTGGACAAACTCTCCGCCGCCAGCGGAGAGATTCAACTGACCCCCGCCGACAGCGCGGTCGGAAGCGGTCTGAGTCTGGCCGAAGCGGACAAACCCCGCGCCGCCGGAAAGGAAGACACGGTCATCACGGCCGAGGGAATCAGCATCTTCGACGCCGAGGACCTGGAAGTCTCCGCCGATCCGATGGCCAAGACGCAGATTACCGCCTCGCTGGACGACCACATGGAAGGCGTCGGAAGCGGCAGCGGTCTTCTGGACCTGACCCGCGAGAGCGACGACACGTCGCTGGGCGCCGAAGTGCTCGATCACATCGACATGGAAGGCGTCGGAACGGGCATGCAAGCGCACGAAGCCGAAGCGCCCGCCGCCGCCCCGGTCGGGCAGGACTTCGCCCCGACGTACGTGGAAGAACTCGATGCCGGAAGCGGCGCGTTCAGCGGAATGATCGTCGGGACGCTGCTGGTTCTGCTGGTGTCGGCGGTGGTGGCCGCCGGATTGGCCAGCGGGGTCGTTCCGGGAATCGCCGCCTCGCTGAAGGAGAACATCGCGGTGGTCCTGGGCGGCGGCGTGGCCGTCATCCTCGCGGCGGCGCTGATCGGGTTCCTGTCGGCCAAGAGCGCCGTCAGTCACCAGCGGGCGATGGCCCGCATGTAAACGTGATATCATGGCGTACAACGTGGCGCGGGCGTCCCGCCCGCGCAACCGTGCCATGGCACAAAACGTTTTGTTGTGGATGGGCACGGGGCTTCGGCCTTGTCATGGGCTGGATGTGCTGGATAGGGAAATCTTCTCGCGGTGGCGCGACGTCATCGCCGCGGGACGCTGGGTACGAGCTGGGTTAAGAAAGGATTGCCGATGAACCTCCGATTTGCCGCTGTCGTGACTGTCGCCATGGTGGGCGCCGCCGTTCTGGCGGGTGGCTGTGTCTCGCAAGGTCGATACGATGAAGTGTACGCCTCCAACCAGCGGGCGAACGATCAACTCAAAAAGGCGGTCGAAGACCTCCACAAGGTCCGCCTCGAATGCACGACGCTGACGAGGGAGATCACCCTCCTCCAGCGGCAGCTCCAGGCCGAGAAGGACAAGAACGCGACCCTGATGGACCGCCTGGCCGCCTTGCAGGACCGGCTGCGGGACCTCAACGAACGGTACGCCTCGCTGCTGGGCAACCAGTCCGCCCCCCCGGAAGTCATCACCATGGTGCTGCCCGACGAACTGGACGAGCAGCTCCGGGACCTGGTGTCAAAATATCGCGATCTGTTCGATTATGACGCCACCAAGGGCGTGCTGCGGTTCAAGAGCGACATGACGTTTGCCAAGGGAAGCGACGACGTCACACCGCGGGCCAAGGAAGCCCTCACGCAGTTCGCCCGAATCATGGCCGATCCGGCCGCCGCCCCGTACCATGTGTACATCGCCGGGCATACGGACGACATCCCCATCCGCCGGGGCGGACCCACCGCCGAGCGCCATCCGACCAACTGGTATCTGTCCGTCCACCGCGCGGTGGCCGTGCAGGAGGCGCTGGTCAAGGCCGGCGTGGCGGACAAGCGGATCGGCGCAATGGGTTTCGGTGAGTGGCACCCCATCGCCCCCAACGCTCCGGGCAAGGGCGGAAACGAAAAGAACCGCCGCGTGGAACTGTGGATCGTCCCGCCAAGCCGCTTCCTGACGACGGACGACCAAGCCGCCCCGTCCCGCGCCCCGGCGCGGGCTCCGGCACGGAATGCCGATCCCGCCCCCGCTCCGGCGGAATGGCCGTATGACGACGAGGACTAAGCCGAACGATGCGACTGACGGACATTCTGACGCCCGAACGGATCAAAACGCCGCTCTCGGCGACCTCCAAACCGCAGGTGTTGGCCGAGTTGGTGGACGTGCTGGTCGCCACCGGCGGCGTGGCGGATCGTGAAAAGGCATTGTCATCCGTGTTGGAACGCGAGCAGACGCGCACGACCGGTATCGGGAACGGGCTGGCGATCCCGCACGGAAAAACCGGCGCCGTCAGCGACCTCGTGCTGGCCTTGGGCAAAACGGCGGCACCCATTGAGTTCGACAGTATCGACGGAAAACCGGTGACGCTGCTGGTGATGCTCATCAGCCCGGTGGACCGCACCGGTCCTCACATCCAGGCCTTGGCCCGCATCAGCCGCCTGTTCTCCATCGACGCCTTCCGAAACAAACTCCACCACGCCAAAGACCCCGCCGACATGTGGCGCCTGCTCCAGGAGCAGGAAGAGAAGGTGGACTGACTGCCTGCACATCAGTCAACCGGTTTGCGAGTTACCTGTATACAAGGACCAGTCACCATGCAAAAAGCCAAGTTCGCCCTCATCGGCGCGGGCAGCGCGAGTTTTTGTCCGGGCACCGTTGTGGACATTCTGCTGAGCGACCGTTTCGCGGAGGTGGGCGTTGAAATCCATCTCATGGACATCCGCCCGGAATCGCTGGGGGCCGCCAAAACGTTTGCCGAAAAAATGGCTGCGAAACTGGGGCGAAAGCACGTCATCGTTCGCGCCTCCACCGACCTGGCCGCGGCCGTCGACGGCGCCGACTTTGTTGTCACCGCCATCGACAAAGGCCGCTTTGCCTATTGGGCGATGGACTTTCACATTCCGCGTCGCTACGGATTCCGGCAAATTTTCGGTGAAAACGGCGGGCCCGGCGGGATGTTTCATGCGTTGCGAAACCTCCCGCCCATAATCGAGATCGCCCGCGCCATGGAGAAGGGCTGTCCCGATGCCCTCATGCTCAACTATTCCAACCCCGAAGCCAAGCTCGTCGACGGCGTCAGCCGTCTGACGAAAATCAAGGCCGTCGGGCTTTGCCACGGTGAGCAGATGGGCTTTGATCAACTCGCGTTGTTCCTGGGCATGCCCAAGGAACGCGTCGGGGCGTCGCCGGTGGGCATCAATCATTTCGGCTGGTTCACGCGGGTATGGGACAAGCAGACCGGCGAGGATTTGTACCCGCGGCTCCGCGAGCGAGAAAAGCAGGCCGACTCGCTGGCCCACTGGGAGGAGTACGCCCTCGCCCGCATCATGCTGCGGATCTATGGCCTGTGGTCGTACCCCGGCACCAACCATTGCGGAGAGTACATCGCCTGGTCCGACGCGTTCATGGGCAGTTCGGCCCTGCAATTTTTTCACGACCCTGTGTACACGGAGCCCTGCGGGCAGTTCATCTATTCGATGTCGGGCGACCCGACCAATCGGCCGCTCTTTCCGGAGCCCGCGAAGAACGCGCCGCACCACGACCCTCTCGACGCCGACAAACGCCAGCCACGACGCT
>Ga0123353_10002326_pt1 | contig 23627 bp, 19 predicted proteins | sample TergutLab28metaG_3_FD_92763 | JGI IMG/M metagenome (GOLD analysis project Ga0123353, IMG submission 92763) | Labiotermes labralis P3 segment gut microbial communities from Petit-Saut dam, French Guiana - Lab288 P3 | ecosystem: Host-associated > Arthropoda: Insects > Digestive system > Gut ... | reverse complement strand
GGGGCTGTCGCAAAATGATTTTTCGAATCATAAGTGACTGCCCCCTTTTTCTGAGTAAAACTATAGTTGAATTGCGTATTACACCATGGTTATTGGCACAAATCATGCGTAAAGTACGATTTTTTCGCGATTATTTGAGAAATAATCAGTTGTTACATGCTTTATCAGAAAAAAATCGTACTTTGTGCGCGTTTTGTGCCAAAACCATTGGGTTTTTTCCAAAATCACTGTCTGCGGGGACTTGTTACACCAGTCTGCAGGGAGCGGGTGCTACAAAAAGGGACTATCGCTCACGATTTCTGAAAATCATTTTGCGACAGCCCCTTTTTCGTTAGTATCAGTAATCCTCGTTAGACCGCGCCCTGCATAAGCATTGCTTCCGCGACCTTTTTGAAGCCCGCTATGTTTGCGCCTGCTACCAGGTCGCCTTTTTTGCCGTACTTCTCCGCGGCGTCATAGCTGTTTTTGAATATCTGATCCATGATGGTTCTCAGCTTGCCGTCCACTTCTTCGAATGGCCACGAGATCCGTGTGCTGTTCTGCGACATTTCGAGCGCCGATACGGCTACGCCGCCCGCGTTTGCAGCTTTGCCGGGGGCGAAGAAGACGCCGTTCTCCTGCAGTATATGCGTCGCTTCGATAGACGTCGGCATATTTGCGCCCTCAGCCACAGCGATACAGCCGTTTTTGACAAGGTGCTTCGCTCCGTCTTCAAGCAGTTCATTTTGCGTGGCGCATGGCAGTGCGATATCACACGGTACTGACCACACGAGCCCGTTCTCAAAATACTCGGCGCCTTTCCGGTGCTCGACATACTCGCGGATACGCCCGCGCCGGTTGCCTTTGATCAGCTTCACAGTGTCGATGTCCACGCCGTCCGGATCGTGGATAAAACCGTTCGAGTCGCTCATAGTTACGACTTTTGCGCCGAAAAATGTCGCCTTGATCGCCGCATATGTCGCAACGTTGCCGCTTCCTGAAACGGCAACTGTTTTGCCCTTGAAATCGGTGCCCATGGATTTGAGCATATTGTCCATCATGTAGACAAGTCCGAATCCCGTTGCTTCTGTACGCCCCAATGACCCGCCGTAGGTGAGACCTTTCCCGGTGAAGGAACCCTCATACGAACCGGTCAGGCGTTTGAACTGGCCATACATATACCCTACTTCGCGTGCGCCGACGCCGATATCACCCGCAGGTATATCCTTGTCAGCCCCGATGTAGTGGTACAGCTCGTTCATGTAGCTCTGGCAAAAATTCATCATCTCACGTTCCGATTTGCCTTTTGGGTCAAAATCGGCGCCGCCCTTGCCGCCGCCAATCGGAAGCCCGGTCAGGGAGTTTTTGAAAGTCTGCTCAAACGAAAGAAATTTCACGACGCTGAGGCACACGCTCGGATGAAATCTCAGTCCGCCCTTGTACGGGCCGATGGCGCTGTTAAACTGCACCCTGTACCCGCGGTTGACTTGGATCGCGCCGTTGTCGTCGACCCAGGGAACCCTGAATATGATCTGGCGCTCCGGTTCTACCAATCGCTGCAGTATGTTCGCCTTTTCATACTCAGGATGCTCATCGAGAAATGGTTGGAGCGTTGGCAGAAGCTCTGTTAATGCTTGGTGGAATTCCGGCTCGTTGGGGTTTTTCTTCTTGGTTTGTTCCAAAACATCATTAGTATACGACAATTTCATCCCTCTTTCTTTTTCATAAAAAAATGACAACAACCAACAACCTGTCTTTCACAAGCTGCCGATAAACGCCACTGTCTATCGCGTTGATACTAGCACACAAAAAAAAGTTTGTCAATGGAATCGGCCAATATAAAATGATCATTTGGGGCTTGACATAGCAGTTCCGATAGTATATACTTTAATATATACTAAACGCGGAGGTGGATGTAACAATGAAGACTGCGAAAATCTTCACGAATGGCCAGAGTCAGGCAGTCCGATTGCCTAAGGAGTACCGGTTTTCGGATGATGAAGTTGGAATAACAAAAGTAGGCGAAGTCGTGGTGCTTTATCCAAAGGGTAGTAAAGACAAGCTGTTTTTCTCAAGCATTGGCGGATTTACTGACGATTTCTTTGACTCAATTTCATCTGCGAGGGAAGAAAGCCTGCCTGACAGCCTGAGGGAACCGCTATGAGGTATCTATTGGATACGAATGTATGCATTTATCTTATGAAAGGCAATAACGACGTCCTTACGCGATTTCTGTCGGAACGGGCGTCGGGAATCGGGATTTCCTCGATTTCAGTTGCGGAACTATACTATGGAGTTTTTAACAGCGAGTATCCCGACAGGAACAGCAAGAATCTTATCAACTTCCTTATAGGGCTGGACATCCTTGACTTTGACAGCGGAGCTGCTGTTGAGTTCGGCAGGATACGCGCTTATTTACGGAAAAAAGGCACTCCTATCAGCCAGATGGATATGCTGATCGCAGCCCACGCGAAGTCGGCCGACGTGATTCTGGTCACGAATAATACAAGCGAGTTTGAGCGAATCGAGGGACTAAGGTTGGAAGACTGGTTGGTCTAGAACGTGTCTTTACCCCCGTCCCCTTGACGTCTTCCCCTGACGTCTCAGATGAACCGGCGAAGCCTGAGCAGTGCGGCTTTTATGCTGTCGATCGAGTATGCGTATGATATGCGGATGTGCCCTTCGCCGGAGTCGCCGAAGGCTTTTCCGGGGACAACGGCGAGGCGTTGTTCGCTCAAGAGCTGTGCGCAAAATTCCTCAGAGGACGCCGCGAAGCGCTTTATCGACGGGAACAGGTAGAATGCGCCTTGCGCCTCGAAGCAGTCGAAGCCCATGTCGCGAAGCTCGCCCAAAAGGAAGCGGCGGCGGTCGTCGTACTCCTTCCGCATGGTGGCTATGCCCGCGCTGCCGTTTCGGAGAGCCTCTATTCCGGCGTGCTGCGCAGTAGTGGGCGCGCTCATCAGGACGTACTGATGTATCTTTGTTATCGCGTCTATCAGGTCGGCCGGACCGCAGGCGAACCCCAGGCGCCAGCCGGTCATGGCGAATGTTTTTGAGAAACCATTTATAACAATTGTCTTGTCCGCCATGCCATCGAGGGACGCAATGCTGACGTGCGGAGCGTCGCCATATGTCAGTTCGGAGTATATCTCGTCGCTGACTACAACTATATCGCGCTCGCGCAGCAGCTCCGCGATATCCTCAAGGTTTTTTCGCGGCAGTATTGCGCCGGTAGGATTATTCGGGTAGCTTAGTATGACTGCCTTCGTTTTCGGCGTGATGCGCGCTTCGATATCGCCGGCGGTGACTTGAAAGCCGTTTCCGGCGCTTGTCGGTATCGCCACAGGGACGCCGCCTGCCATCCTCACGCATGCAGTGTACGCAACAAAACACGGTTCGACGACAAGGACCTCGTCTCCCGGATCGAGGATAGCCCGCATAGTAATATCAATGCCTTCACTGGCTCCCACAGTTACAAGCACCTGTGTTTCGGGGTTGTAGTTCAGGCCGTATTTTGACATATACCGGCTGATTTCGCTGCGAAGCTCAGGCAGACCCGAGTTGTTAGTGTATCTGGTTTGACCCTGCTCAAGTGATCGTATAGCTTCCTCCCGGATGTTCAACGGCGTCTCAAAGTCCGGCTCGCCGACGCCGAGGGATACGACGTCTTCCATTTCGGAAGCAATCGCGAAAAACTTCCGTATTCCCGACGGAGGCAAATCAACAATCGCTTTCGCGACAAAACTCTTCACAGTACTCAAACCGCCTTTCAAGCAGTATAGTCTTCTGAACGTTGAAGATCAGCTATAACAATATACATAACCTCCAAGATTAAGTCAATGTAAAAGTCGACGCATACACAATGGGATTCCGGGTCAAGCCCGGAATGACGGGACGTTGCAGTTGATGGCAGACGGGGCATTGCTGTCAGTGCATCCCGTCAGCGTAACCACGGACGGTGGAGCGCGGTCATTAGGCGCAAGGATGCGTCTATGACCGTAGGGATGTAATGACAGCAATGCCCCGTCTGCCATCAACTGCAGCGTGCAAAACAAGATATTGTATTAAATAGCTTGAAAAAAAACGTCGGGTACTATATAATGGCTTGACGGGGGGCGATATAACAAAAATGAAAGCAAACGACCGCGCGCAGTATGGCAATGACAGTATCAGCGCATTAAAGGGCGCCGACCGGGTAAGGAAGCGCCCGGGCGTGATTTTTGGTTCTGACGGGATCGAAGGTTGTCAGCACGCCGTTTTCGAAATACTCTCAAACTCGATCGACGAAGCCCGCGAGGGGTTCGGCAAGCTGATCACAGTCACTCGCTTTGAAGACAACACATTCGAAGTCGAGGATTTTGGCAGGGGCTGCCCCGTCGCCTGGAACGCGGCGGAGGAGAGGTTTAACTGGGAACTGGTTTTCTGCGAACTGTACGCCGGCGCAAAATACCGCAACAACACAGGCGAGAACTACGAGTTTTCGCTCGGGCTCAACGGGCTTGGATCGTGCGCGACTCAATACTCCTCGGAATTTATGGACGTTACGATATACCGGGACGGCAAAAAACACACCCTCCGGTTTGAAAAAGGCGAAATAGTCGGGAAACTGTTGTCAGAGGACTACACGGGCAAACGCACCGGCACGATCATACGCTGGAAGCCCGACCTGGACGTTTTCACCGAAATAACCATCCCCGCGAGTTACTTTACCGATACTCTCAAACGCCAGGCGGTCGTCAACGCCGGGGTCACGTTCCGGTTCAGGAACCAGGCGGCCGGCAAGTTCGAGACGACCGAGTTCCTCTATGATAACGGCATCCTTGACTATATCACGGAACTCGCCGGCGAAGAGCCGCTGACGCAGCCGGTGTTTATCGAGGCGCAGAGGCGGGGGCGCGACCGCGAAGATCTGGCGGAGTATAAGGTCAAGCTGTCAGCCGCGTTCTGTTTCTCTAACCGCGTCAATGTGCTCGAATACTATCACAACTCGTCATGGCTTGAGCACGGGGGTTCCCCGGAAAAGGCGGCCCGCAGCGCCTTTGTGGCTGAGATCGACTCATATTTGCGGAAGAATAATAAGTATCAGAAAAACGAGAGCAAACTCACATTTTCGGATGTGCAGGACTGCCTCATTCTTATAACGAACTGTTTTTCGACGCAAGCGTCATTCGAAAACCAGACGAAAAAAGCGCTAACGAACAAGTTCGTCCAGGAAGCGATGACAGAGTTCCTGCGCAGCCAACTTGAGGTTTATTTCATAGAAAACAAGGCGGAGGCTGACAGGATCGCCGAGCAGGTGCTCATAAACAAACGCAGCCGCGAGACTGCTGAAAAGACAAAGCTGAATATTAAGAAGAAGCTGTCGGGCGGGATCGACATTTCGAACAGGATACAGAAGTTCGTTGATTGCAGGACAAAGGACGTCCTTCGCCGCGAGATATACATAGTCGAGGGCGACAGCGCGCTTGGGGCGTGCAAGCTGAGCCGCGACGCCGAGTTTCAGGGCATTATCCCGGTGCGCGGGAAGATACTGAACTGCCTCAAGGCTGATTACGGGAAGATTTTTGCAAACGAGATCATTACGGACATCATAAAAGTGCTCGGCTGCGGCGTCGAGATACAAAACAAACATTCGAGGGACCTGAGCGCGTTTGACCTGAACTCTTTGCGATGGAACCGGGTCATAATCTGCACCGACGCCGACGTGGACGGGTTCCAGATTCGTGCGCTTATACTCACGATGATTTACAGGCTCGTCCCGACGCTGATCGAGGAGGGGTACGTCTATGTCGCGGAGTCCCCACTGTATGAGATCGAGTGCAAGGGGAAAACATATTTCGCGTACTCGAATAGCGAGAAGGCGGAAATCGTCGCGGGGTTCGGGAGTGCGAAGCACACGATAAGCCGCTCGAAGGGGCTTGGCGAGAACGACCCGGACATGATGTGGATGACTACGATGAACCCGGATACGAGGCGGCTGGTCAAGGTTTTGCCGTCGGATGCAGCGGAGACTGCCGAAGCGTTTGAACTCTTCCTGGGCAACAACCTGGCAGGCAGGAAAGAGTTCATTGCGGAGAATGGGCACAAGTATCTGGACTTTGCGGACGTGTCATAGAGAGAGAGTTATGCCGAAGAAAAAAACCGAAGAAACGAAAAAACCGAATAACCCGAACGTCGTCGGACTGAGGTCCGAGATGCTGCTGCAGCCGATTACGGATACGCTTGAGCTCAACTACATGCCTTATGCAATGAGCGTTATTATATCGCGCGCGATTCCGGAGATCGACGGGTTTAAGCCGTCGCACAGAAAACTGCTTTACACGATGTATAAAATGGGCCTTCTGACCGGCTCCCGCACGAAGTCTGCGAACATCGTCGGACAGACGATGCGCCTTAACCCCCACGGAGACGCAGCGATATACGACACTCTAGTCCGCCTTTCCAAGGGTTATGGCGCGCTGCTCACGCCTTTTATCGACTCGAAGGGGAACTTCGGTAAGGTCTATTCGCGTGATATGGCTTGCGCCGCCTCGCGTTATACCGAAGCAAAACTATCGCCGATATGCGCCGAGGTTTTTCGCGATATAGACAAGGACACTGTAGATTTTACGGACAACTACGACAGTACGGTCAAGGAGCCGTTGCTGCTGCCGACGTCGTTCCCGAACGTCCTGGTCAGCGCGAATACGGGAATTGCCGTCGGTATGGCGAGCAACATTTGCGGGTTCAATCTTGAAGAAGTCTGCCGCACTGCGATCGAGTTCATTTCCGACCCGGACTGCGACCTTACGCAGACGCTTAAAGCGCCCGACTTCCCGACGGGCGGCGAGCTGATCTACAACGCTGCCGAGCTGGAGTCGATTTATGAGACGGGCAGGGGCAGTATCAAGGTCCGGGCGCGTTGGCGTTATGTCAAGGAAGGGAACCTGATCGAAATAACAGAGATCCCCTACTCGACGACAGCCGAGGCGATAATAGACAAAGTCGCCGAACTGGTGAAGAGCAACAAACTGCGCGATGTTTCCGATATGCGCGACGAGACGGACCTTTCAGGCTTGAAGCTGACCATCGACCTGAAGCGCGGCGTCGAGCCGGACAAGCTGATGGCGAAGCTTTTCAAGCAGACGACGCTGATGGACAGTTTTTCCTGTAACTTCAACATCCTGATAGCCGGCGTCCCGAAGGTCATGGGCGTACGCGAGATACTTGACGAGTGGACGGCATGGCGTTCGGACTGCGTCAAGAGGCGCGTTTACAGCGAACTACAGAAAAAGAAGGAAAAACTGCACCTTTTGCGGGGCCTTCAGAAGATTTTGCTTGACATCGACAAGGCAATCGCCATCATCCGCGCGACCGAGGAGGAAGCTGAAGTCGTGCCGAATCTGATGATCGGTTTTGGTATCGACGAGCGGCAGGCAGAGTATGTCGCAGAGATTAAGTTGCGAAATATCAATCGGGAGTATATAATAAAAAGGACGGAAGAGACCGGAGAGCTTGAGCGGGACATCGAAGACCTTGAGGACACTCTGCGTTCGAGCCGCCGGATAAGCTCGATCATCGTCCGGGAACTCAAGGATGTTATCAAGAAGTACGGTGAGGAGCGCCGCACGAAGATCGTTTATGAGGACGAGATTGAGACGTTTGACGCTGAGGAGCACATAGAAGACTACGCTGTCAATATTTTCATGTCGCGCGAGGGTTACTTCAAGAAGATAACGCCGCTTTCCCTGCGGATGGGCGGCGAGCATAAGTATAAGGACGCCGACGGGCCGTTCCTGAGCTTTGAATCGCAAAACAAGAACGAGCTGCTCATATTCACCGACAAGCAGCAGGTCTATAAGGCGCGCGTGAGGGATTTTGAGGACACAAAGGCTTCGAACCTGGGCACATATCTGCCGACCGCGCTTGAGATGGACGAGGGTGAGAACGCCCTTTATCTGCTCGATCCCGGCGATTACTCAGGGCATATCATTTTCTTCTTCGAAAACGGAAAAGCGGCGAGGATCGAGCTTTCGACATATGCGACTAAACTTAACCGCAAGAAACTGACCGGCGCCTACTCAGACAGGAGCCCAGTTTGCTCAGTGATCCCGCTCAGCGAGGACATGGAGCTTGCCGTTTATTCGAATGACGGGCGCACAGTCATTTTCAACTCGTCGCTGCTTGCCCCGAAAACAACGCGTTCCACGCAGGGAGTCCAGGTCATGACGCTCAAGAAGGGGCGGACTCTGGAAAAGGTCCTGCCGATAAGCCAGACGCCTATCGTTGCGCATTCGCGCTACAGGGTCAGGGCCGTCCCCGCTGCCGGAGCCTTGCTTAAACAGGAGGACAGGGGGGAGGAACAGCTCGAACTGTTCGAGGTTTAGGGTCACCCACCATAAAGGAAGGGCGGATAATTAAGTTGAAAAATCTGATTATAGCTCTGATTTTATGTGCCGCTGCATTTTTGCTGACAGGTTGTGCGTCTATCCTTGAGGAAGACAGGCTTGTAGTCAGCCCGCATATTTCCGAACAGCAGGAGAGGCCGCCGGAAGAGCAGGCGATAGAGATTTCCAATTACGAAGAGCTTCGCGACGAGATGATGGGGCTTGTCATGGAGTTTGCGGAATCCGGCAGGTTGATAGCATACACTTATGACGGAGATATATCTGCGGATGTGGTCCGGGCGCGAATCGAGATAATGACCGAAGACCCCGTCGGAGCATACGCGGTCGCATCTATAACCGGGGTGGCTACCCGAATCGTCTCATATTACGAGGTCGAAATCGATATCGAGTATAAGCGTTCAAAACAACAAGTGGACTCCATTGTCAACGTTTCGACGCTGCGGTATCTGAGGATTGAACTCCTTCGTATAATGAGCCAATACCAGGACGAAGCGCCGTTCCGCACATCCCTGTCAGTATCTGAAGAGGAGATAGACCTGTTCGCCAGGGAGCTCTATTACCAAAACCCAAGAAATATTGTAATGCTGCCGGTCACAGCAATGGAGGCGTTTCCCAGATTAGGCTCCGAAAGGGTCTATGAGCTGCGCTTCAGATACATTGAAGAGTCGAGTATAATGCAGCAGTTCGGCGCCGCATTGTCACTGTCTGTACGGCGAAACGCTGAGCTGGCGGTTGGCGACAACGACGCCGAGATCCTTCTTTCCCTGGTCGATCACCTTATGGCAGCCTGCGTCTATGAGCAGGGGCTGGCGAGGACGATAAGCGTGCACGGCGTTCAAAACCTTGCCGCGACAGCATATGGCGCGCTTGTGAACGGCAGGGCGGTCGGCGAAGGGTATGCAATGGCATTCAAAGCGCTCTGCGATGAGTTGGGGTTTGACAGCAGGATCGTGCTTGGACACCTTGACGGGATGATACATGCCTGGAACATAGTTATGTTATACGGGGACTATTACCACATCGACGTCGCCATGTGTGACGTGAACGGGATAGAGACGGCATTCCTGAAAACCGATGCTGATTTCATGGAGCACTACACATGGGATTTCGAAAACACGGTCGTGTGCGACGGCCCGCTCACATACGAGGATATTATCGCAACTGACGAGCCTGAAGACGAAGATGATATCGAAGACCCGGAAAACGGGGCGAACGGTGAGAATGGCGAGAGCGGGGCGAACGGCGGGGAGGTTCCTGACGCGCCCGGAGACAGGACGCCGCCACCGGGAAGAACAGGTGATGAAGAGGCGGAAGGACCGGAAGAGCCGGAAGAGCCGGAAGATGCGGCGTAATCATTAAGGAGGTAGAAAACATGGCTGGTGAGATCAACTTTTTCAGGAAAAGGTTTTTAGGAGGGTTTAACCGCGAGGACGTAGTCAATTATGTCGCCAAGCTGGCAAAGGAGCGAAACGAGCTCCGCGAGGCCAAAGAGGCGGCTGAGGAAGAAGCGCAGACTATCGTCAACGAGATAGAGCCGCTCCGTATGGAGATCGAGCGCGTAAGGGAAGATGCGAGGGAACTTTGCGAGGCAAGGGAGAATGCTGAGCACGAAGCGAGAAAGCTTGCGTGCGAGGCAGAAGGGCTGCGCCTCGAAATTGAGGAAGCGAAGCGGGCTGCGGCAGAGGGTTTTGCTGCTAGGGAGCGGGCGGAACAGGAAGTCGGAGCAATGCGTGAAGCGATGGCTATAATGCAGCAGGAGCTGCAGGAGGCGAAAGCTGAAGCGGAAGAAGGCCGCCGGTATAAGGCGGAGGCGCAGGAGGCGCAGGCAAGGTTGGCGTCGTTTGAGCACGTTAAGCAGACTATTTCAGACATAGGCGCTGCTTTTGAGAGCCTGCGTACGGTCTTCGATCCGAGATAATGTTTTAGGTCTAAATTAATTTTAATTTAAATAAAGTAACATTGAATAGGAGCTGATCAGGATGAAATTCACATTTACAGAGAAGAAAGTAGAGATCACAGACGAGCTGCGCGAGTATGCAGAGAAGAAAATCGGCAAACTGGACCGTTTCTTTAAAACCGAATCCGACGCGTTTATCACTTTTGCTACCGAACGAGGCCGCTATATTGCGGAAGTGACCATAAAAAACCACGGTATGTACCACCGTGTTACTGAGACGACGAGCGATATGTTTGCGTCTATAGACTCCGCTGTTGCGGCTGTCGAACGCCAGATCCGCAAGCACAAGACGCGCCTTGGGAAGAGGCTGCGCGACGGGGCGCTCGACCGCGAGTATGCGCCTGCTGTCAAACACGAGGCGACGGACGAGGACGAACAGGAATTCAGGATCGTCCGCTCGAAGAAGTTCCCCGTAAAGCCGATGACCCCCGAAGAAGCTGTGCTCCAGATGAACCTTCTGGACCACGAGTTCTTCGTTTTCAAGAATCAAAACAGCAACGACACATTCTCAATAGTATACAAACGCAAAAGCGGCGACTACGGCCTGATAGAAACAACGTCATAAATGGTGCGGCGGGGTTCGCCCCCGCCTGCATGAAACACAATACGTCATTGCGGGCTTGACCCGTAATCCCCAGAGTTGTACGCATTTTTCAGGGGATTGCGGGTCGAGCCCGCAACGACAGAAAACTTCTTGAAACTATTACTGTTCAGCAGCTGCAATTTGATGCTGCGATCGCGCTAAATATTTGAGCCGATGGAACGGATCTCGTTTAACAGTTCGCTTAGGTTCAAACCCTGTACCTGTTTTCCGGGACTACCCGGATCCTTTGCTGCATCATTGCCGGCCGCCGCGGGTGCTTCCGCAGCGGTTGCTATATCTTCTGCCTGCCCGTCGTCGTCCCCTTCAACAGTCTCCGCTTCGACTTCAACCTCAGCTTCAACTACAGCATCTGTCGCAGCGTCGATGACAACGCCATCGTCGACCCCTGCTCTGGCCCCCGGTTCCGTTCTCTTAGTCCCCAACTCCGAACTCCGGGTTCCGAATTCCGAACTCTCCGCCGGTTTTCCGCCCTGGAGCAAATCAGGATTTACCATAATAACGCCGTCCGGCCTGTCTATGAACAGGATCTTATCGCCCTCGTTTATACAAAGCCTGCGGCGAATCGAAACTGGAATAGTTATCTGCCCCTTGCTTGTCACTTTTGCCATTTCCATGATGAATCTCCTTTCATCCGCTGCAAAAAGTACTTTCCTTACCGCCGCTTCAAGGCAACTTTAAACCAATACGCGTATGATGTCAACATGAAAAACCTGAATACCTTGATTTTCTGTAAATTCGTGTTATTATGGTATAAATTAAGAAAAAAGGGAGTGCTTTGCATGGCGATAATCAGAGCGTATACTCTCCCGCATCCTCCGCTTGCAGTACCGGCGGTCGGACGCGGCAAGGAAAAGGGGATCGGGAAGACTCTCGCGGCTTTCGACGAGGTCTCAGGTGAGATCGCGGAGCTTGCCCCTGACACTATTGTCTTTGTGACCCCGCACAACGTTTTATATGCGGACTATTTCCACATATCACCCGGCTCGTCGGCGCGCGGTGATTTTTCACGGTTCGGTATATCAGGAGTGTCCTTGGAGGCGCAGTACGACACGGAGCTTGCATGGGAAATATCAAATATTGCGGAAGAAAACGGGTTTCCCGCGGGTGTGCAGGGGGAAAGGGACGTAATGCTCGATCACGGCGTCACTGTCCCCATGTGGTTTATAAACAGCCGATACTCGGATTACATGGCCGTGCGGGTTTCCCAGTCCGGACTTAACCCGTCGGAGCATTATATGTTTGGGCAATTGATTGCGGAAGCCGCTGAGAAAACAGGGCGCAAAACCGTCCTTATCGCGTCGTCGGACCTTTCGCATAAACTCGATGCCGGCGGTCCGTATGGTTTTGCGCAGGAAGGCCCTGAGTTTGACGCTGCGATCGCGATGGCTCTTGCTGAGGGAGACTTCCTTTCTCTCTTCAAGATTCCGGAGGGGTTGCGGGAGCGCGCAGCGGAATGCGGATACAACTCGCTCATGATACTTGCGGGGTGCTTCGACAGGAGAAAGGTCGAAGCAAGGCTGTTATCATACGAGGGCCCGTTTGGCGTGGGATATGCGGTCGCCTCTTTTACACCGGGCGATGCTGATGATAGCAGAAACATACTTGAGCAGTTTGCTGATATATCGCTTGCGGACGCGGTTAAAAGCAAAGAGTCGGAAGATGCGTACCGAGCCCTGGCAAGGCGTTCGCTTGAGCATATGGTAACTCACGGCGGAGATCTGGCGCTTCCGGGTAGCCTGCCGGATGAACTGTTAAACAAAAGGGCTGGGGTTTTCGTTTCACTGCATAAAAGCGGTCGCTTGCGCGGGTGCGTAGGAACGATCGCTCCGACGACCGCGAACATTGCAAGCGAGATTATTCAAAACGCAGTGTCCGCGGGGCTAAGTGACAACAGGTTCGAGCCGGTTACTAAAGCGGAACTGTCATACTTGACATACAAGGTAGACGTCCTTTCCGAGCCTGAGCCGATTTCATCGCTTGATGAACTCGACGTCAAGCGCTACGGCGTCATCGTTTCGAGCGGATACAGACGCGGACTGCTGCTCCCAAACCTTGACGGTATCGACACCGTTGAAGACCAGGTCAGCATTGCGCGGAAAAAGGCAGGAATATCCGAGCGCGAGGAAGTCAAACTCGAACGTTTTGAGGTCGTAAGGCATGAGTAAAATAGCGTTGTACTGGGATGCGGCGGAAGATAACGGCGCGCGGTGCGGGTTGTGCCCGCACCGCTGCTATATCGCTGATAATGGATCAGGACACTGCGGCGTCCGTCAAAACCGGGGCGGCGCCGTTTTTGCGTCAACCTACGGAGTGATTTCATCCGTAGCGCTCGACCCGATAGAAAAAAAGCCGCTGTATATGTACCGCCCGGATACGCGGATACTATCGATCGGCAGCTACGGGTGCAACCTAAAATGCAGGTTCTGCCAGAACTATGAGATATCGACGGATGACAGGGGGACGGAAGATGACAATACCCCCGTCCCCCTGTCATCTTTGCTTCGCACCGCCGTCCAGACAGTACCGGAAGGTAATATCGGGATCGCATACACATATAACGAACCGTTGATTGCTTATGAGTTACTCTATGATTGCGCGTCGATGGTTCGCGAAGCGGGTTTGATAAATGTAATCGTGACCAATGGTTATATTAACCAGGAACCGCTTCTTAAGCTTCTGCCGCTTATTGACGCCATGAACATCGACCTGAAGGGCTTTACGGAGGACTTCTACAGAAAGGTCGGCGGAACGCTTACGCCGGTGCTGGAGACAATAAAGACAGCCAGCAAGCACTGCCATGTCGAGGTGACTACACTCGTCATCCCGGGTGAAAACGAGGACGACGTCGAACCAATAGCACAGTGGCTGTCGGAAATAAACCCCGGCATCCCCCTGCACTTATCGAGGTTCTTCCCGCGCTACCTTTACTCAGACAGAGAACCAACGCCGCGCGAAACCATCTTAAGGCTACGCGACGCCGCAAAGAAGCACCTAAAAAACGTCTTCGCCGGAAACATGTAGGTATGACAAGGGTATGACAAGGGGACGGTTCTTGTGTCATATGACACAAGAACCGTCCCCTTGTCATACTCTTGTCATATCCCCTTGCTTGTATTAGCTTCGCGGGTGAAGATTTCCTGGGAGTTTATTGATTGCCCTACTTCGGGAGGGCGGCGCTGAGTGTACTCGCCGTCAGATTGAAGTTCCCAGGCGTTGGTGTTGTCTTGCAGCATTGTTTCAAGCATGCCGTATATGCGGTTCTTCAGTTCCGGTTCCAATATCGGGCAGGCGATTTCGATTCTTCTCTGGGTGTTTCGCGTCATGAGGTCCGCCGACGAGATGTAAACACTTTTCTCCTGGCCGGAGCCGAAACAGAAGACGCGGGAGTGCTCGAGAAATTTTCCGACGATGCTTATGACCCGGATGTTTTCCGTCGCGCCCGGAATCTGCGGGATAAGGCAGCTGATCCCGCGAATGATCATGGAAATCTCAACGCCGGCGCAGGAGGCTTCTGCCAACTTTTCTATGATCTCTTTGTCAGTCAGGGAGTTGCATTTTATGATTATACATCCGCTCCCTCCGTCAAGCGCTTTCCGGCGCTCGTTTTCTATGCAGCGAAGCACATTGGTTTTATAACTGTTCGGCGCGACCCAGAGATGCCTGTACTCACCCTTAAGATTTCCGAGCAGCATATTTCCGAAAAAGACGGCTGAGTCATGCCCTATCTCCTGATTTGATGTGATAAGCGAAAGGTCGGTATAGAGCTTTGCCGTTTTTTCGTTGTAGTTGCCTGTGCTGATTTGCGTTATGTACTGGATTTTCCCGGACTCCCTTCTGGTTATCAGGCAAATCTTTGAGTGTACTTTATAGCCTACGAGCCCGTAGATCACCCGGCAGCCTGCTTCTTCCAGGCGCTGCGCCCATTCTATGTTGTTGCGTTCGTCAAATCTGGCTCGCAGTTCCATCAGAACAATGACTTCCTTGCCGTTTTCCACCGCGAGGATAAGCGACTCCGCCAGCCGCGACTGCGCGTCTATGCGGTATAGCGTGATCTTGACAGACATAACAAAGGGGTCTTCCGCGGCCTGATGAAGCATTGCGGGCAGAGGGGACATGCTTTCAAAAGGATAGGAAAACAGTATGTCATTGCCTGCCGCGAGTTTCAGCATACTGTTCTTTTTAATTGCTGACAAAGACTCAGCTGGGACGTGCGTCGGCCAAACGAGGCGTTTGACGGTCTCCCTGTCTAATGCGCGCTCCAATGCGGCAGAGAACGACAAATCCAGCGGGGCGCCGGAATAAAACACCTGAGCTATGCCTATGCCCAGTTTACCGCACAGAAACTCCAGCGACTCGCGGCTTGCGCGATAATTCAGTTCCAACCGTACCGGCGACAGTCGCTGCCGCTTTTTCAGTAGAACTTTCATAAGTTCCCGGAAATCAATGTCCTCGTCGAGCATTTCCTCTTCCGTGTTGATATCAGCGTTGCGGGTGACAGCGATGATGTTCTTTTCCATAACCTTGTAGACCCCAAACGCGATATCGGCGAAATGCAGAATTAGGTCCTCCAGCAAAACAAACCGGCGGTTTTTCCCGTCGAGGAACACAAGCCTGTCGATTTCGGACGGCATGGCTATCAGTCCGAAGACTGAGCCCCTTCGCTTCTCAAGCGTTACCGCAATGTGGAGCTGTTTGTTGGACAGGTGCGGGAAAGGGTGCTTTGAGTCTATGATTTGCGGCGACAGCAGCGGCATGACGTTTTGGAGAAAATGATTCTTCAGCGCCCGAAGCTCATCTTTGTTCAAATCTTTCATTTTCAGCAGTTCCACGCCGTGCCGGGCAAGCCCGCTGATCACCGAGGAAAAAGCGCGCGCGTACAACTCGTACAGCGGGGGAATCACGCGGGCGATTTCAGCCAGCTGCTCCCGGGCGCTCATACCGGTCTTGTTGTCAAAGTATTTATCGTCAAGCAACGCATAGTCCGAGATCGAGCCGACACGGATCATAAAAAACTCGTCCAGATTACTCGCGAAAATCGAAATGAACTTGAGCCTCTCAAGCAAAGGCGTGTCAGGCCTGTTTGCCTCGAGCAAAACCCGCTCGTTGAACTTCAGCCACGACAGTTCCCTGTTTTGCATGTACTTATCTGTTTTCAAGGCTTTGTCCTTTCCCGGCATTTTGTTATCGGCAGCCTCTGCTATTCTATAAGAACTTAGCGCTCTATTCAAGCGTTTTGTTATTACGACACAACAGAACCGTCCCTCTGTGTCGTCACTATTGTTCACAAAAAATGTATTGAAATTTCGCTTGTTATATATTATCATAACGCGATGCACAAAACGGAGAGGGGCTATTGAATGGATTCGAGACCGATTGGCGTTTTCGATTCCGGGCTTGGCGGCCTTACGACGGTAAAGAGGCTTACAGAGTTGTTGCCTGAAGAAGATATTATCTATCTGGGCGATACGGGGAGAGTGCCGTACGGGCCGCGCTCGCGGGAGACGATAATAAAATATGCGCGTCAGGACGCCGCGTTTCTCGCGGGGTTTGATATCAAAGCGATGGTCATCGCGTGCAACACGGTCTGCTCGGTGGCATATGAAATCCTTAAAAACGCATATGATATGCCGATCTACGAAGTGGTGAGCACACCGGCGAAAGCAGCGGCGGCGGCTACAAAAAACGGGAAGATCGGAGTTATCGGGACTGCCGCGACAATTGGCAGCGGAGCTTATGAGGCGGCGCTTAGGAGAGTCGCCCAGACCAGTGTTTTTTCCGTGCCATGCCCGCTCTTTGTCCCCCTTGCGGAGAACGGCAGAACCGCCGAAGACGATATAGCCGCATTGACGATCGCCGACGACTACCTTAGAGGGCTGAAAGAATCGGGGATCGACACGCTAATCCTGGGATGTACCCACTATCCCTTACTGCGCGGAGTGATCTCTAAAGTGGTCGGACCGGGCGTAACGCTGATAGACTCCGGCGCCGAAACTGCCAAGCTGGTGGCGGAAGATGTTTTCCGGCGGGAAATGTCGTCGGGCAGCGTTTCCGGAACGATAAGATACTTCGTCACCGACGGGATAGAAGGTTTCTCAAACCTTGCGGCGCGATTTTTGGAATCGGAAGTACACGGAAAAGTCGAGCAGATAACGCTTGAATGAGGTTCGGCGAAAGATTTGTTTGTGATTCAGGCAATTATACTCAAAAAAAGAGGAAGCTTTTCGAATTATATAGATGAAGGACATAAATGCATGGCAGTAACGGGGACAAACGATATGAAAAAGGCAATGATTTCTATTAAAGGTTCGCCGGCTCAGACAGACAATGAAGACGATTCGTTTGAACTGATGACCGACGGCGAATATATGCAGGAAGGCGGGTTCTCGTCGTTCAGTTATGTTGAAAGCTCGCTGACAGGGCTTGACGGGCTTCTGACGACGTTCGACGTCGAGCCTGACAGAGTGGTTTTGCGGCGCGGCGATGAAATGAGCGGAGATATGATTTTCTCTGAGCAGCAAAAACACCATTTTCTCTATGAAACGCCATTTGGCTCAATACTAATGGGGATCGATACGCACAGTATCAAGAAAAATATGCGCGACGACGGCGGAAGCCTCGAGATAAGATACGACATCGAGGTGGATAACGTCTCCGTGAGCAAAAACTTGTTTCAGATAAATATACGGACGCTTCCGCAGTAGGGATGGGGTCGAAAGTCCGGAAATCGGAGTGCAACAGCAGGGATGGGGGTCGCGAATACTCAAAATGAATATGATTGATAACGCGAAAAAGCAGATTGACATGCTGATAAATAAAGCGTGTGAAGAGGCGCGAGCGGCGGGAAAACTCCCCGGCGGCGCGCCGCTTTCCGGTTCGGTGGAAATACCGCGCGAGGCGTCGCACGGAGACTACGCCGCGACGCACGCGATGGCTGCGGCAAAGGAGCTAAAACTCGCGCCGAGGAAAATCGCCGAGGCGCTGACTGAACACATCCGGCTTGAGGGGAGCTTTTTTCGCTCGTTTTCGATCGCCGGACCGGGCTTCATCAACTTCTTCCTGTCCGGGAAGTGGTATGGCGAGGTCCTGCACACTGTAGAGGCGCAAGGCGACGGCTACGGCGCGGTCGACGTAGGTCATGGCAGGCGTGTGATGGTCGAGTTCGTATCCGCGAACCCGACCGGGCCGATGACTATCGGAAACGCCAGAGGCGGCGCGTTGGGGGACACACTGGCGTCGATAATGGAAAAAGCCGGATACGACGTGTGGCGAGAGTTCTTAGTCAACGACGCGGGCAATCAGGTTGCGCTGTTCGGCAGATCCATCGACGCGCGCTATATGCAGCTATGCCTTGGCGAGGAAAACTACGGGTTCCCGGAAGACGGATACCACGGCGACGATATAAAAGACCTCGCAGCCCTTGTTTTCGAATCTGAGGGCAACAAGCTGTCGACCCTCCCCGAAGATGAAAGAACTGCGAAATTTGTGAAGTTTGCGCTGCCGCACAACATCGAGCTGATGAAAAAGCATCTTGAGCGGTATCGCATACGATTTGACGAATGGTTCTATGAAAGCGGCATGCACGAGAGCGGATATGTCGCTGAGACGATCGACCTGCTCGATAAGGGCGGCTTGCTGTACGAGAAAGACGGCGCTCTCTGGCTGAAGAATATATCGCTCGGCGCCGATAAGGACGAGGTATTGCGCAAATCGAACGGGTTTTACACCTATTATGCGATGGATATCGCTTATCACAGGAACAAGCTGGCACGCGGATTTGACAAAGCGATAGACGTCTGGGGCGCCGATCACCACGGCCATGTGATACGTCTGAAAGCCACGTTATCTTCACCCGAACTCGGCGAAGCGCTTGGAATGGACGGCAGCAAGCTCGAACTCATCATAATGCAGATGGTCCGGCTTATGCGCGACGGCGAAACAGTAAAGGTCTCGAAACGTACAGGCAAAGCGCTGACGCTCAACGACCTCCTCGACGAGATATCGGTCGACGCTTGCAGGTTCTTCTTCAACGCCAAACCGGACAGCCACCTTGAGTTCGACCTTGGGTTGGCAGTCAGGCAGGACAGCGAAAACCCCGTGTATTATGTGCAGTACGCTCACGCGCGGATTTGCAGTATGATAGCGATCCTTGCATCGGAAGGCTTTGAAGTACCGGAGTATAAAGAAATCGACGCCGGGCTGTTAAACTCTGAACCGGAACTGGAGCTAATCAAGCAGATTTCGCTCCTGCCGGAAGAGATAACGCTGGCGGCGCGCGACTATGACCCTTCCCGGATCAACAAGTACGTCGTAGAGCTCGCGGCGCGCTTCCACAAGTTCTACAGCGCCTGCAGGATCAAAGGCGAAGAACGCGATCTGCTGCTGGCGCGCCTAAAACTGGCTGATTCAACAAGGGCAGTGATAAAGAACTGCCTGAACATCCTGGGCGTGACAGCTCCGGAGAAGATGTAGAGCCTGTCTTCCCAACTACTATTCGAACATTACCAGATTTGCGCCGATACGCCGTGCCGCGTCGGCGCATTCGCTTGAGAACCCTGAACGTGAGAACAGGTACAGATGCCTCTTTGGGTACCGGAACAAGCGGCTGCGGTCTTCAAGCGAGATAAGAGAATTCACACCCGCCGGTTCGTCAGACCATACGCAGTCGCCGAATAGGGCGTTGTTATCGTCTGAGTATGCGAGTATAGGAACCGTCGCATTCCTTTTCCACACGGGATCGACGCCCCACCAGCGTCCAACCTCAATGAACTTTGCCGGCAGCCTGTCTATTTCGTTGCGTTCGAGCACCCATTGGCGGCATATGTCCTCAAATGCCTTTTGCATGAATGCAGGGATATCCCGCGCAACATTGCGCCAGAACTTGTCCACCATTCCAAGCTGAATATGCGGTAGGTTGTCCGGCACGAACCGGTACCAGAACCGGAACAGACTGTCTTCGATCTCGTAGATAGTTTTTTTCCCTGCTTTTTCTGTGACGGGGGTGTACTTTCCGACGAGGCCCAGCGCAGTCAGGTTTTTCAGATAAGCCGTGCAGGCGCTCGTTTCGAGCCCTACCGCTGCTGATATTTCTGAGTTCTTGGTACATCCTGCCGCGATGGCTTTTAGTACCGCATTGTAGTACGTCGGGTCGCGGACCTCGCGCCTCAGAAAGCCCGCAGGCTCCTCGAACAACGGGGAAGATGTGTCAAAGAAGGAACGCTTAATGTTTTCTTCGAGCGGCAGACCGGGATCCATGCGTTCGAGATACCCCGGAACCCCGCCGGTGATACCGTAAACAAGGGCAATATCAAAAGGCGAAAAACTGCTATAGAAGCGCTTTGCATCGAAAAATGTGAACGGCTCCAGTTTGATCTGCGCAGTGCGCCTGCCATGAAACGGGCAGTCATATCCAAGGGCTTCGCTCTCCATAACAGGCTCTGAAGACCCGCAAATGACCAGCATCAGGCGGCTGTCAATGAACTTGCGGTCTATGTATCTGCATATAAGCTCCGATATGCCGCGATTAGCCGCAGTCAGGAACTCATAGTCGTCGATGACCAGGATCAGCCGCTCCGTACGCGCCAACAGCTGCAGCCTCTCAAAAGCTTCCTCGTAGAAGTCTTTGAGCGCCGGCAGCGCGGCTCCGGTTTCCTGCGGGAATGTCTCAACGCAGCGTATGAGCGAGTTCAGGTTTTCGCGGTCGCTGGTCTCCTGCGCCGCGAAGTATACAGCCCGCTTGCCTTTGAGGAACTCGCGGAGTAGTGCAGTCTTGCCGACCCGAAGCCTGCCATGAAGCACTACGCATTCAAACTTCCTGCTGTCATGGATACTGTCGAGCCTTTTCAACTCGTTCTGCCTGCCAAAAAACATAACTGACCACCCACATTACTTCTTCCCTCTGCCGCCTCTGCGCCGCTTGTTGAACGGCTTCTTAGGCGGTGCGCCTTCTGCGGGCTGCGGACGCGGCTGCTTCGTCTTTTTGTCGCCGTCTTTTGCATGGCGGTCGGCGCCTTGCGGACCGCCCGATTTGCGCTGCTCGTGCTGCGGCTTGTGCTCGTGTGAAGCCTTGTGCTCATTTGACGATTTACGCTGCTCGTGCTGGGGCTTGTGTTCGCCGGAAGCCTTGTGCTCATGCGACGACTTGTGCTCATGAGCAGAGTCTCTTTTTGACGCAGACCCGTCTGCAGAGTGCCTGTGCTCACGGGGGAGCGGCCGTGATGGTTCAAACGAGTGCTTTATTACCGGCGGCGGAGACACAGAAAACCCTGCTTCTTCAAGTTTCCCTTCCGCTCTCGCGGCGATGTACTCGGCTCTTCGCCCTTTGCCGCCCAGTACGTCAAGCTCATCAAAGGTAAAGGTTTTCAAAGTCGTGTCATAACCGTCCTCAAGACGAACCTTTGCGTTCCTTCGCAGAAGGTTAATGTTGACGACCGAGCCTTTGCCCGACGGGGTTTCAACAAACGCGTCGATTTTCGGAGCTTTCTTTACAAGGTCCTCATAAGCGCACTCCTCGTATTTGAGACAGCACATCAGCCTTCCGCACGCGCCGGAGATCTTTGTCGGATTAAGTGACAGACCCTGCGTCTTTGCCATTTTTATCGAGACGGGATGGAACTCAGTCAGGAACTGCGAGCAGCAAAAAGCCTTGCCGCAAACTCCCAGTCCGCCGAGCATCTTTGCCTCGTCGCGCACGCCGATCTGCCGCAGCTCGATACGCGCGCGAAACATGCCCGCTAGATCCTTTACAAGATCGCGGAAGTCGACCCTGCCCTCGGAAGTGAAGAAAAAGAGTATCTTGTTTCCCTCAAAACCATACTCTACGTTGACCAGCTTCATATCGAGGCCGAACTCAACGATTTTTTTCTGGCAGTAGTCAAACGCTTCCTTTTCCTTTTCTTTGCCGCTTTGCGCGGTTTTGTTGTCCTCTTCAGTCGCAATGCGCACAACGGGCCTCAAGGGTTGCACAACAACGCTGTCATCAACAACATGATTTCCGCGGGTGCACTCGCCGTACTCATTTCCTTTCGCCGTCTCGACAACTACGTTTTCCCCCTTGGATACTGCCAATCCGGCAGGATCAAAAAAGTATACTTTACCTCTTTCGTTAAAACGAACACATACTATTTCTGTCAAAATATATACCCTTTCTTCATCGCAGGCTGTAATCTGCCGCACAATTCCGGCAGCATGCGAAGTGTGAATAATGAATCATTCAAACACGAACGATTGTCAACTGTCAACTGTCAGCAGGCTTGCGCAAATCATCCCGGACAGGTGGCCGATGTTCACGTTCAGGTCCAGCATCTCGCCGGCCTTCAGAAGAATCCTTTCAGCTCCGGCAAGCTTTCCGCGAGGCGCACCGCTATCTGCACCGGTAACTTCGGGGGCAGGCGCCCTCAACCTCAAGACAACCTGTTCGCGGGCCGCCGACAGAAACCCCAGAAACGTTTCTTTGTCAAGTTTTTCCAACTGGAACATAAACGTGATCAGGGCGACGTTTCCGCCATCAAGAGCTGTGAAGAAGTCTCCGGCTACGTCTTCGGCATTCGATGATCGTTCCGTTTCTAAGACCGCGTCAGCTTCCGGAAGGTTTGTTAACTCAACACAGCGAGAGCGGACTGTCGGAAGCAGGGCGGCAGGGTTGTCTGTATTCAAGATGAATACAGCATGAGTGGGCGGTTCTTCCAAAACCTGCAACAATGCGTTCTGCGCACTTCTGTTCATCAGTTCGGCGTCATTTACGATATACGCCTTTCTCCCTGCTTCGTTTGGTATGACTATGACGTCTTTCCTGAGAGCCCTTATCTGCTCAACCAAAATATCCCGTTTGTCCTTTTCTTTGTCTACAGGCATGATATCAGGATGAGTGCCGCGCGACGCCTTGCCGCAGTGTTTGCAAGCCCCGCATGGCACAGCGCCTGTTCCCGCGCAGACAGCAGCAGCCGCAAGAGTCCCGGCAAGGTCGCCGCTGACAATGTATGCGTGTGAAAGTCTGCTGCTATCGAAATAGCCTGTTTTATAGCTGTTTGCAGAGTCCATGCTCATATTCGCTTTCGTGTTTCATTCATGCGCGTAAGTCTTGAGCACCGGGTATTGTGCATATACCTGAATCTTCAACGCTTTTCTACGACTTCGCCCTGTTTTTTGTATATGCAGCCGGGCGGTACGAAACCGCGGACACTGGATAACGGGTAAACCGTCGAATGCGGGCCTATGACGCTGCCGGGGTTCAGTACGGAGTTGCACCCTATCTCCACATAATCGCCAAGGATCGCGCCGAATTTCTTTATGCCTGTCTCTACCCGGACGTCGCCGCAAACCACGGAAACCAGAGAGTGGTCGCTTTTCACATTGGACGTAATCGAGCCCGCTCCCATGTGCGACTTGTATCCCAATATCGAATCGCCCACATAGTTATAGTGGGGAACCTGGACCCCGTCGAACAGAATTACATTTTTCAGCTCTGTCGAGTTGCCGACGACCGTATCGGCGCCAATCAGGGCATTCCCCCGGATAAACGCGCAATGGCGAATCTCGGCGCCCGCCCCGATAATTACAGACTTGCCGATAAACGCCGACGCCGCGACCTTGGCTGTCTTGTGTACCCATACTTCGTCCGTAAGTATATCATACTCTGCGGCGTCGAGCGAAGAGCCTATCTCCAAAATGCATCCGCCAATCAACGGCAGCGCTTTCCACGGCT
>Ga0123353_10002324_pt1 | contig 23631 bp, 19 predicted proteins | sample TergutLab28metaG_3_FD_92763 | JGI IMG/M metagenome (GOLD analysis project Ga0123353, IMG submission 92763) | Labiotermes labralis P3 segment gut microbial communities from Petit-Saut dam, French Guiana - Lab288 P3 | ecosystem: Host-associated > Arthropoda: Insects > Digestive system > Gut ... | reverse complement strand
GTGCAATATGGTATTGAATACCGATGATGTATCGGTCGCGCGGGAGATCGCGCGGCGGGTTCGCGCGTCCTCCGGCGGGCTGGACGGTGTAAAGGCGCTGGGGCTGTATTTGGCAGAGCGCAACGCTGCGCAGGTTTCCATGAATGTCTGCGATTTTCGCGCCACGCCTTTGGCCCAAGTGTTTGCGCGGGTAAAAGAAGCGGCGGCCCGTTTGGGGTTTGCCGTGGTGGAAACGGAACTGATCGGTCTGCCGCCTGCCGAGGCGCTGGTTGGCTGCGAGGAATATTTTGAGATCCCGATGACGTTGGAGAAAGCATTAGGAGAAATTTGAACATGAAAAAAGTTTTGATCGGCCTATTCTGCGCGATGGTGATCGCCGTCTTTTTGGGGGCGGCGGGTTATTTGTTTTACGCCTGGCAAAGCGGGGCTACCCTGGAACAGGTCGAGGCGCCGGTTACGCCCGCGCCGACCGCCGCGCCGACTGTGGACCCGACACTTCAACCCACCACTGCGGCGGGAGCAAGCCCCCGCCCTACTGACCCGTTGCCCACTGCCACGCCTGAACCCACACCCGCATTGCCCGTCAAGAGCGAGCTCAATGAGCCGTTCCTGTTTGAGCAAACCGATATCAGCGCGATAAGGTTCGAGGAGAACGTGGTGGTTTTCATCGACGAGCAGCCGATTCGCTCGCAGGTTTGTTTGGGTATGGTCTTTATTCCCGCAGGAGAGTTGGACAATTACGGTTTTGATGTGGCGCGCAATCCGGCGGATAAAAACATGGTCATTACGCGCAACTATGGGAAAGAAGTTGCTTTGCCGACGCAGGCTTATATCAATGTCAAAAAGCCGGCGGAAAACGCGAGAAAGCCTGTGATCGTATTAAATGACAGTACGGATGTTTTGGTGGACGAGGCGGTCGTGGATTCCATTCGCGTCGGGACCGAGCTTTATATTCCCGTGACGGCTTTGCAGGCGTATGCGACGATTGAGTGGATTGACTATCTCGGCCAAATCAAGCTGGATCTGGCGAAGAAGGACATGGAGAACGCGATGGCGGAGCGGGAGCTGTGGGCGCTTGAGTATCCCGACGCGGATTCGGCGGGGCTGAACCAACAGACGCAGGGGTTTCTCTACGCGCGCTATGTCGGGGAGGTGACCGAGCTGCAGAAGAACGGGCTCGGCATGCTGCGGACGGCTTATGTAGCCAATTTGCACCTGACCACCGTAGAAAGCCTGGCTGCAGGTACTTGGAAGAATGACCGGAAAGATGGGTTTTCCCTATTGGAGGAGCATTTCTATGTCCCGAGCGAGGACGAATGGTGCGGTCTCGCCGTTCTGGGCAAGGAGGGGTGCTTACAGCGTTTATTGCTAAAACGTGCCTACTATGAAAACGGTGTGGCAAACGGGCCGTTTTTGCAGATTACTTCATACTTTGGCACGCCATACGAGGAGTATCTTCGGGTGGAGGGAACGCTGGCGAATAGCCTGTTGAATGGGACCGTTCGCTTGTCCGTGGCGGATGAAGATTATCTGTTCGGTTATAAAATCGTGTATGTCGGTAAATGGGAGAACGGAAACGTCGTGCTGACCGACAAAGAGCTGGAAAAATACTACGACAAGGTGTTTGTTCCCATAAGCGCGGACGATTGGAAAAAGATTGAGGAGGACTGTGATGATTCGGTCCTTGTGCCCCGCAGCCTGGCGGAGTGTTTTTCAGAGCTGGATAAGGTTTTAAGCGTTGAGGAAAAGGTGGCATTGAGGGCCATAGAAGCGGACGCGCTCCCCATGTATCCTTCCGGCTTGAGGCAGTGGATTCGTAACAACTGGACACACGGCACGCCAAATAGGCTGACCATTCTTTTCCGCAAGGAAAAGATTTACTTCGCTGATGATATGGCAACCATCATCATCGAGGCCTATCACAGTTATCTGAACGGTTTGGATTATGATTTTGCCGCAGCGGTCCGGAAAACAAAGCTGCATTATGTCAATGCGTATTTGCTGAGCGCGGAGACGTATGCCGCGTCATGATTCTCGTTTGACAAGCGTACAACAATACCTAATCCCGATTATATCAGCAGGGTGAGCGAACAGATTCACAAGGAAGAAGCGACTACAATTTACAACGAGACAAAGGAGGTTTTCGCATGGTTGCTGACGTTGAAGCCACAAGACGGATAGCCAAACGCTATGCCGCAGATGTAAAACGTGCTTTGCCCGTGGACAAAGCCATCCTGTTTGGCTCCTATGCCAAAGGCACTTCCAACGTGGGCAGCGATATTGACCTCTGTTTCTTTTTGCGTGATTTCGGCGGCAAGCGCAGGGTGGACATTATGATGAACCTGCTGGATTTGACAGACGGGTATAGGGGCGTGTTCTTTGAGCCGATTGCGTTTCAAACCTCAGAGATCGAACGGGGCAATCCCTTTGTCAAGCAGATTCTGGCCACCGGTATAGAAATTTAATTTGACAAACAGGAAAAAGCGCATATAATAACGCTAACGGCTGGGATCGGGAAAAGTTTTTCTTGAACTGTTGCAGAGAGTTTCGGACGGTGGAAACGAAACACAGGAAGAAAGACGTAAGTTCGCCCGTGAGCCGCGTCGGGGAAAACATTTTTTGTGTGTAGTCGGCGCCGGGTCTGCCCGTTACAGCAGACAATGAGTCATAGCGTTTAATGCTATGTGAAATTGGGTGGTACCGCGTTGAGTAAACGTCCCATGTGTTTGGGGCGTTTTTTATTGGGAGGAAATGTATGCTGGATATCTTAAAACAAGTTCATACGGAGGCGCTGGCAAAGCTGAAAACGGCCGAGGGTGAGCAGGAGCTGGAGACGCTGCGCCAGGAGATCTTCGGCAAGAACGGACGCCTGACGGCCATTCTGCGCACGATGGGGCAGCTTTCGGCCGAGGAGCGGGCCGAGATCGGGCGCCTGGTCAACGCGGCCAAGCAGGAGCTGGAAGCCCTGTTGGGCGATCGCCTGGCTTTGATCCGCGCCGCCGCCCGCGAGCGGCTGTTCGCGGCCGAGGCGCTGGACGTGACCGAGCCGGGCCTGGTGCCCCTGCCCGCAGGCGCGCTGCACCCGATGACGCAGACCTATCGCACGATCCGCGACACGCTGGTCGGCATGGGCTTTTCCATGTTCGACGGGCCGGAGATCGAGTTGGACGACTATAATTTCACGCTGCTGAATCTGCCGAAGGATCATCCGGCACGGGATATGCAGGACACGTTTTACATCGACGAAAACGTGGTGCTGCGCACGCATACCTCACCGCTGGAGGCGCGCGCGCTGCAAACGCTCAAACCGCCGTTTCGCCTGATCATGCCGGGGCGCGTGTTCCGCGTGGACGAGGTGGACGCCAGCCACTCCCCCGTCTTCATGCAGATGGAAGGCTTTGTGGTGGACAAAAACCTGAACATGGCCAACCTCAAGGGCACGCTGGATTCGTTCATTCACGCGCTGTTCGGCGAGGACGTCAAGACGCGGCTGCGCCCGTCTTACTTCCCGTTTACCGAGCCCTCGGCGGAGCTGGACATGAGCTGCACGATCTGCGGCGGTACGGGCTGCCGCGTGTGTAAGGGCACGGGCTGGATCGAGCTTTTAGGCTGCGGCATGACGAATCCGCACGAGTTGGAGAACTGCGGCCTGGACCCGAAGGAGTGGAGCGCCTTTGCCTTCGGGCTGGGCGTGGACCGCATGACGAGCTTAAAGTACGGCATTACGGATATCCGCTTGGAATATGAAAACGACGCGCGGTTCTTGAGACAATTTCAATAAGAGTGGAGTGTTGAGAGTGGAGAGTGGAGTGAAGGAAAAAACTGCTCTGCAGTTTTCATCTTAATGGTTATAAAAACCCATCTAATTGTGTCCGAAGGGCACTCCTCCATTCCACTCTCCACTCCCCACTCTTCACTCTGATGCAAAAGTTTAGCCAATAAGGAGGCAAAAACAACATGAAACTACCAAAATCCTGGTTATGTGAATATGTAGACTTTAACGTGAGCGACGCGGACTTCGCCGAGCGTATGATGTGGCGCGGCTTTGAGCTGGAAGGCACGGAGAAGGAGCTGGCGGGCGTGGCGGGCGTGGTCACGGGCCGGATCGTCTCGCTTGCGCCCCACCCCAATGCAGATAAGCTGTTGGTTTGTCAAGTCGATATCGGCGACAAGACCGTGCAGATTTTGACCAACGCGACGAATGTGTTCGAGAGCGCGTGCGTGCCCGTGGCGATCGAGGGCGCAAAAATCCGCGAGAAAACCTTTGGCGCGGCGAACATTCGCGGGGTGGACAGTTTCGGTATGTTTTGCTCCGGCGAGGAGCTGGCGCTCACCGAGGACGAGTGTCCCGGCGCGGGCGTGGACGGGATTCTGATTTTGCCGCCCGACACGCAACCGGGCCTGGACATTGCGGCCGCCCTGGGCAAGGACGATATCATCTTTGACTTTTCGGTCACGCCGAACCGCCCCGATTGCCTGAGCATTCTCGGCTTGGCGCGTGAGGCGGCGGCCGCTTTGGGGCAGGCCTTCCAAGCGCCCGAAATCCCACATATCGCGGATGATCAAAACGCCGCCGATCTGGCGCGCGTGACGGTGGAGGAGCCCAAGCTCTGCCCGCGTTACTGCGCGCGCGTGGTAACGGATATCCGTGTCGGGCCGTCGCCCGCCTGGATGCAGCGGCGGCTGCGCGCCTGCGGCCTGCGGCCGATCAACAATATCGTGGACATCACGAACTATGTTCTGCTGGAGATGGGGCACCCGCTGCACGCCTTTGACCTGGCCTGCGTGGCCGAGGGGCATATTATCGTGCGCCGCGCGGCAGAGGGAGAGATCGTCACCACGCTGGATGAAAAGCAGCACAAGATGGACGCGGATATGCTGCTGATCGCCGACCCGAAGAAGGGCGTGGCGATCGCGGGCGTGATGGGCGGATTGAACTCCGAGATCGTGCCCGAGACAAAAACCGTGCTCTTTGAAAGCGCGGTGTTTTTGGGCAGCAATGTGCGCAAGACCGCCAAAAAACTGCGCCATGTGACGGACGCCGCCGCCCGCTTTGCCAAGGGCGTGGAGCCCGTAAACGCCTATATGGCTTTGGAACGGGCGATCGCGCTGGTGCGTGAGCTTAATGCGGGTACGATCTACGGCGAGGTGATTGACGCGAATGCGGCCGATCTGACGCCACGGCAGATCACGATCGACACCGATCATGTGAACCGCATTTTGGGACTGGATTTAAGCGGCGCGGCCATGGCGGAGCTGCTGTCCACGATTGATATTCCCGCCGCGCCGGCCGAGAGCGGCTTGCTGGTGACCGTCCCGCATTTTCGCGGCGACATTGAGAGCGGCATTGAGGCGGACGCGGACATCGCGGAGGAGGTGGGGCGGCTGTACGGCTACCAGAACATTCCGCCCGTGCTGATGCGCGGCGAGACTTTCCGCGGGCAGATCGGTCCGGCCTTTTGCGACGAGGATGGGGTGAAGGACTGCCTGGTGCGCTGCGGTTGTTTGGAGATGTATAACTTCAACTTCACCGGCCCCGCCGCGCTGGCGTTGCTGGGTTTCCATGAAGACGACGACCGCAACAAGGCCGTGCGTATCCAAAACCCCTTCGGAGAGGACCAGAGCCTCATGCGCACCAGCTTGTATTCGGGTATGCTGGAGTCCGCCGGACGCAACGTGAGCCGTCGCACCGGACACGGGCGGTTTATGGAAGTGGGCAATGTGCATATCGCGGGCGGGGAGGCTTTGCCCGAGGAGCGCAAGATGATTGGCCTGATCTACTTTGGCGAGATGGAATCGTTCTTCACGCTCAAAGGCACGGTCGAGCAGCTTATGCGCGTGTTTCGTGTGCCGAACCTGCGCTTTGTGGCCAAGCGGGAGCACGGTTTTCAGCCGGGCCGCTGCGCCGCGGTCTACAGCGGGCAGACCCTGCTGGGCGAGATGGGGCAGGTCCACCCCGATGTGCTGGCGGCCTATTCCATCGCGCAGCCGGTCTATATGGCGGAGTTGAGCTTTTCCGCGCTGCGGCAGGTCAAGAGCGAGGCCATCACCTTTGTGCCCCTGCCCCGCTATCCCTTGGTCGCGCGTGATCTGGCCGTGGTGGTGGACGCAGGCGCGGAGTCGGCGGCGATCGCGGATATTATCGCGGGCGCAGACACCAAGCCCGTGCTGATTTCCGACGTGCGGCTGTTTGACGCCTATCGCGGGCATGGCGTGCCGCACGGCAAAAAGAGCTTGGCCTTTACCTTCAACCTGCGGGCGAGCGACCATACCCTGTCCGAGGCCGAGATCCGCCAGGCGTTTGAGACGATCATCGAAGCGCTGGCGCGCAACGGCGCGCCGCTGCGGAGCTAATATATAAACTACAATGTGCAAACTATAATGTAGTTTAACACCTTGCTAATGTGGTCCCGCTTTGCCCCCGACCTACGACCTGCCCGGTTAACCTGGTCCAGGTCGCACAGCCCACAATGCCGTCCGCCGTGAGCGAGTTCGCCCGCTGATACCGCTGCACCACGCCGCGCGTGCCCGGGCCGAACAGGCCGTCCAGGCCCGAACCGGTAAACCCCAGCGTGTTCAGCGCGTCCTGCAAAATCAGCACATAGTTGCCCCGCGACCCCTCGCGCAGCACCGGATAGCCCCCGCTCGGGCAGGCAGAGGGGATCGCGCGCCGGTCAAAATGCACCCAGGTCGGGGTCAGGGCCGCCGGCTCGACATAGACCCAGGCCCGCGTTTGCAGCGCGGTGTTGCGCAGCGTGGTCCGCAGCGCGGCGCTCAGGTCCTGCCCCACGTCAAAGGCCGTGCCCGCATAGTGCTGGGACTGCCCCGCGTGGCCGCCCTCCCAGATCCGCTTGAAGGCAAAGCCCACATAAATCGGCCGCCCGAACGCCGCGCGTGTGCGGTTCCACGCCTCCAGCGTGCGCCGGTCGCTCCACAGAAAGCTCGAGCACGAGCTGCCGCGAAACTCGCGCACGGTCAATGTGCGGCCCGTCACATAGGGCATGGCGCTGTCCCAATTGAGCTCAAAGCGCTCCATGCGGTTCGTGTCCTGGTTCAATATCAAAACGGTCGGCATAGTTTCGTCCCCCAAAATGTTTTGTATCATCTTATGCGCGGCAAATAAAGTTTGCTTTTATTTGCCGAAGGTATTACAATACAAGGGAATTAACATGGAGGAATAGGACTATGTGTAAAACATACGAAGATTTTGAAGCGCTCGCCCAAGAACACGACATTCAAATGGTGGACTTTAAGCAGATCGACCTGGACGGCCGCTGGCACCATCTCACCATTCCCGTGGAGCGTTTTACGCCCGCGCTGCTCACCAAGGGCATCGGTTTTGACGGTTCGAGCTACGGTTTTCTGACGGTGGAAAAGTCGGACATGGTGTTCATTCCCGACCTCAGCTCCGCCTTCGTGGACCCGATTACCGAGATCCCCACGATCGCCATGATCGGCGATATCTACCGGATTGCCGACGAGTATGTGCGCTTTGAGAGCGATCCGCGCTATGTGGCGGACAAGGCCGAGGCTTTCCTGCGCGACGCAGACATCTCCGACCGCTGCCTCTTCGGGCCCGAGTTTGAGTTTTTCGTGCTCGACAATATCGAGTTCCGCAACGAGGTGAACCACATCGAGGCGCACCTCGACTCCGCCCAGGCCGGCTGGAATACCTATGACAGCCCCTATGACGAGGTCGACGGCAACAAGGGCTACAAGGTCCTGCGCAACAAGGGCTATCACGCGGACCTGCCCTACGACGTCAGCTACAACCTGCGCAGCAAGGTCGTGCGCGTGCTGGAAGAGAACGGCATTCCCGTCAAGTATCATCATTCCGAGAACGGCGGCCCGGGCCAGGTCGAGATCGAGGTCGAGTTTAGCACCCTGCGCGAGATGGGCGACCGCACGCAGAAACTCAAGTATCTGCTCAAGAACATCGCCATCGCCGAGGGCAAGACGGTCACCTTCATGCCCAAACCCTTCTACGGCGAGTGCGGCAGCGGTATGCACGTGCACCTGCAAATGTTTCACAAGGGCGAGCCCATCTTCTACGAAAAGGGCGGCTATTCCGATCTGAGCCCCACCGCACTGCACGCCATCGCGGGCATACTCAAACACTCCGCCGCGCTGACCGCCTTTGTCTGCCCCTCGACCAACTCCTTCAAGCGGCTGGTGCCGGGCTACGAGGCGCCGGTCACGATCTGCTTTGCCACGGCCAACCGCAGCGCGGTCATTCGCGTGCCGGGTTACGCCAGGAGCCCCGAGGACAAACGCTTTGAGTTTCGGCCCTCTGACGCGATGGCCAACCCCTATCTCTGCTACGCCGCGCTGACCATGGCGATGATCGACGGCATTCAGAACAAATTAGACCCCACCGCGCTGAACTTCGGGCCCTACGACAAGAATATGTACAACCTGACCGACGAGGAGAAAGCCAAGGTCAAAGGCCTGCCCAAATCGCTCGACGAGGCCGCCGACGCGCTGGAGGCCGACTATGCTTTCCTGCGCAACGGGGACGTGTTCAGCATGGACCTCATCAACAACCAGCTGCGTAAGATCCGCAAAGACGCGGCCGAAATCGGCATGATCCCGCACCCGATGGAATATCAGAAGTATTATGATCTGTAGTAGACCTCTCGTGTTTCTGCCCAAGCGCGCGCTTTTTGGCTATTTTTCCGCCTAGCGGCGTCAGCCCCTCCTAGCAGACGCCCTCCAGTATGCGTCGTCGGGGCTTCCTTGCTTGACGAAAAACTGTCTCAAAAATCGCGCACTTAACAGCAACACAAAAGGTCTGAAGGGACGACAAATGGACGCGGCAGAGTTTTTCATCCTCCTCGGCACGATGGTTGTAACGGCGTGGTTCCTGATCAAATGGTACCGCTGCCTGTTCCTCGGCGATGATTTGCGCCGCCAAACGCCGATCCGCTGGCTGTTTGGGATGTTGCCGTTCGTCGTTTTGGCCGGCTTGAGCTATACCCTGCGCGTCTGGGCGTCGTTTGACGTGGTAGACGACGAACTCTATCGCTCTTTCTATACCGTTATCGGTTTTTCCTGGCTCGCGCTGACCTTCCTACTCATGCGCGTCTTTTTCGACCTCTCCTGGATCGACGACGCCCTGCACCGCAACAACCACGCCGCGGCGATCGCGCTGATCGGCGGCGCGTTGGGCGGCATGGCGATTTACTGCGGCGCGAATGTGGGCGACGGCCCCGGCTGGTGGTGCGTGGCCTTTGCCGGACTTTTGGGGCTGGGCGCGTGGGCGCTGCTGGGCTGCCTGACCGGCGTAATCACGCGGGCCTTTACGCGCATTACCGTGGGCCGCGACGTGGATTGCGGGATCCGTTTCGGCGGTTTTCTGCTGGCGAGCGGCCTTCTTCTGGCGCGGGCCTCCGCAGGGGACTGGACCTCGGCGGGTATGACCGTTGTGGAGTTCGGCGCGGGCTGGCCCGTTCTGCCCCTCACCGCGCTGTTTATCCTGGTCGAACGGCTGTGGGCACGCGGCGAGGGCGACCGCGCGCGGGAAGAAGAAACGCAGCCCCGCCTGTATTCCGTGCTTTGGGCGCTCTTTCAACTGCTGTTTGCCATTGTCGCCATTGCGCTGCTGCCCGCCTTATGAGCGGACGGATTGAGCTGGTCGCTATTCCCAAGGAACAGTGGCACGATTATCGCTTACGCGTGATTTTCGAGGCCTATAAATGGGACCCGCAGGTGGGCGACCACGACACCATCGCGGGCCATGCCGTCCTGCTGGACAGCGAGACGGCGCGTGAGTTGGAAACCCTGGCCGAGCAACTGGCGGCGGAGACCGTGCAAATGGAAAAAACGCTGGCAAAACGGCTTGCGCTCACCAAACCGCTTTCCCTGCCCCGCAAGATTCAAAGGGCTCTGCCGCGGCTTTCGGGTTATGAAGAGAAAAATCATGTGCGGCTGATGCGCTTTGACTTTCACCCCACGGCGGACGGCTGGGCCGTTTCGGAGGTCAACAGCGACGTGCCGGGCGGGCTGGCGGAGGCCTCCGTTCTGCCACGGCTCTGCGCCCCGTTTTTCGCCGGCGCGTTGCCCCCAAAGCATACTGGGAACCTGCTTTTACAGACTTTTGCGCCGAAGATTCGTGCGGGCGGACGCGTCGCTCTGGTCCACGCCACGTCCTATGCGGACGACCGACAGGTCATGCAGTTTGTGGGCGACACCTTTGCCGCGCAGGGTTATGAGGCTGTATATGCCGCGCCGGACCATATCCGCTGGGTCGACGGGCGGGCCATCTGTATCGCGGAGGGCTGCGAGGGGCCGGTGGACGCGCTGATACGCTTTTTCCCGCTGGAGTGGCTGACCGCTCTGCCGCGCGGATCGGATTGGCAGGGGTATTTTGACACAAAGACCCCCTCCTGCAACCACCCCGTGGCGATTCTGACCCAATCCAAGCGCCTGCCGCTGGTCTGGGACAAACTGGGCTTGGCCTTGTCCGGCTGGCAAACGGCCCTGCCCGAGACGCGGGCGCCCAAAGGATTGGGCGGAGACAAGGAAAACTGGATTTATAAACCCGCTTTCGGCAGAGTGGGGGAGGGCATCTCCATTCGGGAGGCGATTCCGGCAAAGGAATTCAAACGGATTCGCCGCGCGGCCACACTTCACCCAAAGGATTGGGCGGCGCAGCGCAGATTTTTAAGCCAACCGATTCCCGCGCCGGACGGCGCAGCCCGGCATCTTTGCCTCGGCGTGTTTACGGTCGACGGGAAAGCGGCAGGGTTCTACGGCAGAATGAGTCCAAAGCCGCGCATTGACGGTCACGCGCAGGATGTTCCGATTTTGATCAGAGGGGAGCAAAGCTGAATGAAGGCAAACGAAAGAATCTATAGAATATGGGCGCCGCAGGACTCCCCCTGGTCGGCTTGGGCCAAGCCCGTTTTGTTCTCCGGTCTCTTTGCCGGCAGCAATCAAGCACTGGAAACCCTGGAAGTTTCTTATAAATTTGACAGTCGCACCATGCTGGTGCTGGATATTCCGGGCAAGCAGGGGGTGGAAGTGGCCTTGGCTTTTGCGCGCATCGGCTATCGACCCGTGCCGCTTTACAACGGCGTATATACGTTGGAAGGCCAAATGCTGGTGGATTGCGCCGGTATACAGCGGGCGTTGAACGACTATGCCGCAACGTTGCGTTCCCTGCGTATCTCAGCAAATGCCCCGCCCGCCTTTATGCTGGACGCGGACAGAATGGCGTTCGGCGGGAAAGTGCCGGGCAAGTATGACAACCGCTGGTGCGTGTTCCCCCAGGATATGCCCTCCGCGCTTTTTCTGAAAAAGCAGGGGATTTCTCGGGTGTCTGTGCGGGCCGCGCGCATTCAAACGGACCTGCAGCATATCTTATACAGCTATCAGAAAGAGGGCATACAGATTTTTCATTGGGACAATAAGAGCGGCACAGACAAAGAGATTACGCTATCCAAACCCATAGGCTTTGCCGGACTCTTCTATCGGATCAGGCTGCTGGCGGGCCTGACCCGAAACGCGGCGGGAGGCTTTGGCGGAAAGGTGCCGGAGCCGATGGACGGCGGCGGCGGTGGTTTCTATGGCGGATTCGGCTAATACTAATCTCAGTTAAAAACATGGAGTCTTTGCGGTCTGTTTCCCGCTTGGCGGCGTTGCCGTCACTCAACGTAGGTCGCCTACTACGTTTCGCTCCTGCGCCTTGCCAAACGAAAAACATTTGCGCAAACCCTTTCCATGTTTTTCACTGAGATTAGTATAAAAAGTTGGTCTTATCCTCAAAAATGTGATATGATGAAACAAGCAAGCAAGAGGGACAGCAGATTATGAGTGCAGCAATCATAACCGACAGCAACAGCGGCATTACGCAGGCGCAAGCACGGGAACTGGGCATTAGGGTGCTGCCCATGCCCTTTTTGGTGGACGGCGAGACGTTTTTGGAGGACGTGGAGTTCTCGCAGGCAGACTTCTTTGAAAAGCTGCTGGGCGGCGCAAACATCTCCACTTCCCAGCCCTCCATCGAGCCGATCTTAAGCCTGTGGGACGGTTTGCTAAAAACGCATGACGCGGTTGTGCACATCCCCACCTCGCGCGGGCTGTCGGCCTCTTTTGAGACGGCGACCGTGCTGGCGCGCGACTATGAGGGCCGCGTGCAGGTCGTGGACAACGGTCGTATGTCCGTCACGCTGCGGCAGGCCGCATTGGACGGCAAAGCCCTGGCCGACGCGGGCCTTTCGGCGGCGGAGATTCGGGCAAAACTGGAGGCGGAGCGGGCCAACTCGGCCATCTACCTCATGGTCAACACCCTGCAATATCTGAAAAAGGGCGGCCGGATCACAGCCTCCGCAGCGGCGATCGGCACGGTGCTCAACCTCAAGCCGATTTTGCAGATCCAGGGCGACAAGCTGGATTCCTACGGCAAGGCCAAGGGCGCGAAAAAGGCGCGCAAAATGCTGATCGAGGCCATGCAAAAGGACTTTGACACCCGCTTTGCGGGTTGTTCGGGCCCCGAGGATATGTGGCTGCAGGTCGGCTACTCCCATGACAAGGCGGCGGCAGAGGACTTTTACGGGGAGGTCAAAGCGGCTTTCCCGGACTATGACATCTATCTGGACACGGTGTCGCTTTCCATCAGCTGTCACATCGGGCCGGGCGTGCTGGGCCTCGCCTGCTCGAAAAAAATCTAACACCCCCCTACGTCATTGCGGGCTTGACCCGCAATCTCGTCCCAAGAAAGGTAACTTATGAGCTTCAAAATCATCATGGACAGCTGCGGTGAACAGACGCAGGCAATGAAGGACTCGGGCCTGGTGGTCTCCGTGCCGCTGACGATTCGGGTCGACAACGAGGTATTCGTCGACGACGAAACCCTTGACATGGAGGACTTCCTCTATAAAATCAACCATTCCACAACCTGCCCCACCTCGGCCTGCCCCTCGCCGGGCGAGTTTGCCGAAAAGTACGACTGCGACGCAGACCGGCTCTATGTCGTCACCCTGTCCTCTGAACTCAGCGGCACCTACAACAGCGCGTGTTTGGGCAAGGACATCTTTTTGGAAACCAGCCCCGACGCGCAAATCTCCATCATCGACAGCAAGTCCGCTGTCTGCGGTGAGACGCTGCTCGCGCTCAAGATCCTGGAATGGGAAAGCGAGGGCTTAAATTTTGCGCAGGTCAATCAAAATGTCGCGGACTTTATGAAAGTGCAAAAGACCAGCTTTGTGCTGCAAGACCTGACCATCCTGCAAAAGAGCGGCCGGCTCTCGGGCATCAAGGCCCTGCTTGCCAAAACGCTGCATATCCTGCCGATCCTGGGCGGGAAAGACGGCGTCATCTGTCAGCTCGGCCAGGCGCGGGGCTATCGCAGGGCATTGGCCGCGCTGCTCGCGCATATCATCGAGGACTGCAAAAAACGCCTGCCCAAGGACCTGATCATCGCGCACTGCAACTGTCTCGAGCGCGCGAACGAACTCAAGCAACGCCTGCGCGAGGCCTTCCCCAAACTGATCGTGCACATTCTTGAAACGCGCGGCGTCTCCAGCCTGTACGCGAATATCAACGGGTTGGTTGTGTCGTACTAAATAAACCGCACTTCGATATTGGTACCGTCCATAACAAAAAGGACGGTGCCGTTTTCATATGTGGTGAAAATTTGGATCCCCGAGCTCTCCGGTTGCTCCCGCAGCTTGGCGGAGAATTCCTCATGCTTTTCCAAAGGGTTGGCGGAGATGACCATGTAGGCGGGTGAAACGGCGCGCAAAAACGCGGGCGAGTTGGCCTTGGGATTGCCGTGGTGCGCTGCCTTTAATACGGTAGCGTGTAAAAGCGGCTTGTGCTTTTTCAGTATATCCTCCACGCTTTTTTTCTCCGCGTCGCCCATCATCAAGAACGAAACCTCGCCGAAACGCACACGAAACACCAGGCTCATATTGTTTTCGTCCTTGTATGTCTTCACCGGCCCGAGGATATCATAGGCAAGCCCCTCGCCAAAGGCGAAATCGTCGCCCGACGCGGGAAATGCAACGTCGACTTCATAATAGGCCAGCCCCGCCACAAAGTCCGCCCAGTCCTCATTTTGAAACATGGGGCCGAGAAAAGCGGTCTGCGGCGCATAGGCCGCGACAATATCAAACAGGCCGCCGATATGGTCCTTGTCGGGGTGCGTGGCCAGCACCGCGTCCAGCCGCGTAATACCCAAACCGTCCAGCACGCGCGCGATGGCGGGGAAGGCGTGGTATTGCCCCGCGTCAATCAGCATGGTTTTTCCGTCCGGTGCAATCAGCAGCGCGCTGTCGCCGTGGCCCACGTCGATAAAGATGACGGCCAGCTTGCCCGCGAGCTCTGTCATATCCACCGGGAAGGGCGTGGGCGTGGGCGCCACAGTCGGTGTGGGGGTAGGCATGGCCGTGGGCGCCACAGTCGGTGTGGGGGTAGGCATGGCCGTGGGCGCGGCAGTGAGGGGTGGGGGGTGAGGAGTGAGGAGCTGCGTGGGCAGCGGAACTTCCTCGCCCTTACCGCAGGCAATCAAAAGCAATACCAGGAGCAGACCGAGCGCAGCAAGGATAGAGATTGCGGGTCGGCGCCCGCAATGACGTATCATGAAAACAGCGCTCCGCGCTGTTTTTTCCTTCGCTCCACACTCCACTCTCAACACTCCACTCTCACTCAAACCGTCCCGTCATCACCCAACGATCGTCTCCTGTCAGCTGTGCAATCAACTTCCTTCTCTGTGCTGCCTCAGTAAGCTGCACAATGGGGAGGTATACAAACAAAGCAAGAAACCCTATATCAAAGCTGAAAGCGGGCAGCCAAATGGAGGATACCAAACCAGTCAAAAGGAATAATGGAATATCAATGAAATGTATCATCGTCCACTTTTTCCGAAATCGCTTTGCCTCCGCGTTATGGTCAATTTGTTTTAATTTTCGGGTGCTTTTCAGCAAACCAAAATTGAGGGGAACAAGCAGCAATGTAGTAAAGACACTTAAAATAATAATCGTTTCAAAATCCATAAGCGGTCCTCCTCCTATCCGGTCAATCCTCAGTCACTTCGTGACAGCTCCTTTCAAAAGGAGCCTTACGTTAGAGCGATAAGCCTCCTTTTGAAAGGAGGTGCCCGCAGGGCGGAGGATTGACAAAAATACAATCCATGAAAACAGCATTAGCTGTTTTTTCCTTCGCTCCACTCTCCACTCTCAACACTCCACTCTAATCTTGTCCAGCATCTCCTGAAGAACACTCAACTTCATTCTCTCTTCCTCAACCACCTTCTCCGGCGCTTTCGCCAAAAAGCCCTCATTGGCAAGCTTGCTCTGCGCGCGCGCGATCTCGCCTTGCAGCCGCGTGATCTCTTTCTCCACACGCGCCCGCTCTTTGGCCGGATCGGACAGCGAGGCCAGGGGCACAAAAGCCTCGATCCCCTCGCAGATTAGATGCACGTCGCCGGACAGCGTCCCTTTTTCGTCATTGCGGGCTTGACCCGCAATCTCGTTTTGGCAAGAGATCTTCACCTCGCTTGCCCCGACCAGCCGTCCGATATGCCCCTGCAATCCGTCGTAGGCCGCAGCATTCGGGCTGACGATAAACAGCGCGATCTTCTGCGCGGGCGGCACTTGGCGTTCCGCTCTCATATTGCGGCAGGTCCGGATCAGCTCCATCAGTTGTTCCATGGCGGCTGCGTCGGCTGCGAAAACCAAGCCTGACTCGACTGCGGGCCAGGCCGCCGTCATAATCGTCTGTCCGGTGTCCGGCATAAACTGATACAGCTCCTCCGTAATAAAGGGCATGAAGGGGTGCAGCAACTTCATCGCCTGTGCAAAGACATGGACCAGCACAGCCAGCGCGTTTTCCTTCTCGGCCGCGTCGCCGCCATGCAGGGCGGGCTTGGCCAGCTCAATGCTCCAGTCGCAGAATTCGGACCAGATAAAGTCATAGATCTTCTGCGCCGCGTGGTTCAAATCAAACTCGTTCAGCTTTTCCGTGACCTCGGTCACAGTCTGGGAAAGCCGCGTTAAGATCCACTTATCCGGCAGGGTCAGGCGCGCCTTGTCAATGGCGTAGGCCTTGCCCTCTTCCAGGCTCAAACGCAAGAACCGCGCCGCGTTATACAGCTTGTTGCAGAAGTTGCGCGCCGCCTCGGCCTTGCCCGTGGAGAACCGCATATCCGCGCCCGAGGCGTTGCCGGTCACCAGCGAAAACCGCAGCGAATCCGCGCCGTAGGCCTCGATGATCTCCAGCGGGTCAATGCCGTTGCCCAATGATTTGCTCATCTTGCGTCCCAGCGCGTCGCGCACCAGCCCGTGCACATAGACCGTGTCAAAGGGGATCTGCCCCATGACCTCCAGCCCGAACACGATCATGCGCGCGACCCAGAAAAAGATGATGTCATAGCCTGTGACCAGCGTGCTGGTGGGATAGAAATACTGAAGTTCCGGCGTCGCTTCCGGCCAACCCAGCGTGGAGAAGGGCCAAAGCCCCGAGCTGAACCAGGTGTCCAGCACGTCCTCGTCCTGTCGCAGCGCGCCACCGCAGGGGCAGCGATCCGGCGCCGTCTCCTCGACCAGCATGGCGCCGCAATCGTCGCAGTACCAGGCGGGGATACGGTGCCCCCACCAGAGCTGGCGCGAAATACACCAGTCGCGGATGCTCTCCATCCAGTTGTAATAGGTCTTGGCAAAACGCTCCGGCACAAAGCGGATCGCGCCTTCGCGCACGGCTTGGAGCGCGGGCTCGGCCAAAGGCTTCATGGACACAAACCACTGCTTGGAGATCATCGTTTCGATCGTATTGTGGCAGCGGTAGCAGGTGCCGACGTTGTGCTCGTGGTCCTTGGTGGCGACCAGATGCCCGCTGGCTTTGAGGTTACTCACGATCGCCGCGCGGCAGTCATAGCGGTCCAGCCCCTCATACTTGCCGCCGTGTTCGTTCACCTTGCCGCTGTCCGTAAACACGCGCAGGGCGGGCAGACCACAGCGTTCGCCGATGAGAAAATCGTTCGGGTCATGCGCGGGCGTGACCTTCACCGCGCCCGTGCCGAAGTCCATTTCACAGTAAGTATCCGCCACGATGGGCACTTCCCGATCCGTCTCGGGCACGATGACCGTCTTGCCGATCAGGTGCTGATAGCGCGGATCGTCCGGATGCACCGCCACGCCCGTGTCGCCCAGGATCGTCTCGGGCCGCGTGGTCGCTACGGTGATGGAATAGCTCTTATCCGGCGCGTCATAGCGCACCTGCCAGAGATGGCTGGCCTGCGGCACGAACTCGACCTCCGCGTCCGAAAGCGCGGTCTCGCAGTCGGGGCACCAGTTGATGATACGCTCGCCGCGATAGATCAGGCCCTTGTCATAGAGCTGCTTGAACACTTTAAGCACGGCCGCGTTGCAGCCCGCGTCCATGGTGAACCGCTCCCGCGCCCAGTCGCAGGACGAGCCCAAGAAACGCAGCTGCCGCACGATGGCCGTGCCGTACTCGTTGCGCCAGGCCCAGGCCCGCTCCAAAAACGCCTCGCGCCCGATGTCCTGCTTGGTCTGGCCTTGCCTGGCCATCTCCTCGATGATCTTCACCTCGGTCGCGATGGACGCATGGTCCGTGCCGGGCATCCAAAGCGTCTCAAACCCGCTCATGCGTTTGAAACGGATCAGCACGTCCTGGATCGTGTTGTCCAGCGCGTGGCCCATGTGCAGCTTGCCCGTGATATTCGGCGGCGGGATCACAATGCAATAGGGCGCTTTCTCCGCGTTCGGCTCCGCGTGAAAATAACCGGCCCGCTCCCAGGCCTCGTACCACTTTGTTTCGACCAACTTCGGGTCATATTGTTTTGGCATTTCATTTGACATAGTTCTATTACCTCAGCAAACAGTATAACATACTTCTTTCTTTTTTCAAACCACGAACCACGCGAACACAATTGTCATTCTGAACGAAGTGAAGAATCTTGCAATGTATTCATTTCAGATCTTTCGCTTCGCTCAAGATGACAGCGAGTCCTCTTTCGTGTGGTTTGTGTGGTTCGTGGTTTAATATCCCCGCGTGAGCGGATATTCGAGTGGTTCTCGGTTAAATATCCCTCGCCCAATCTTTCATGGCGGGCAAGAGCAGGTTAAAGTACCCGGGCCCGAGATCGAGATAATGCGCATAATACGCGGCGGGATCCAACGCGTAGACGCTTTGGCAGGCGGCCTCGATCTCCTGCTGCGCGCAATAACCCAGCATAAACGCGAAATCATAGAGCGGCATATCCACGGCACGGTCATAGATATCGTCCAGCATTGCCTCCAGACCGTAGTCGGCCAGATACGCCCCCAGCTGCGCGTAGGAATAGCCGAAATAATTGACCTGCAAGCCCGCGATCGCGCAGTTGAGCAGGATAAACAGATCATAATAATGTGTGCCCAACAGATAGTCGGCGCCAAAATAATCCGCGCGTTCCGCGACGACACGCGCCGCGTTCATGGCCCAGCCTTCACGATAGCCCGCCGGCGCGATGACGTGCGAAAAGAGCGGCGTATTCTTGCCCATATGGGCGGCGGTATCCTGATACACGCTTTGATACAGATGTCCCGGGTAGTACTCGTGCGCGTACATTAAGATGTCCGGCTCCGCGTCGGGGTTGACCGCCAGGACGGGACACTTCGACGCCACGAAGTGTACGGCGGGCGCGTCCTGCCGCAGGGCGGGCGGGACTTCGATTACCTTATACTCGTGCGCGTACAGCGGGCGAAAGACCTCGGACAGCAGGTCAAGCAGATAGTCCAAATTCTTCTGCGGCGTATCAAAACCGCGCAGGCTGTCATAGTTGAAAAGCTGCGGGTTCAGCAGATGGCGGGTCTCCAGCTCCAGGTAGGTCTTGTCCCGATAGTTCTCCAGCAGGATCAGCGCCTCATAGGGTGAGAGGTTTGTTCCGCTTTCGCGTTGCAGGGCGGCGGCATAGTAAGCGATCGCCTGCGGACCCAGCGCGCGCTGTCCGTCCGGTTCTCTGCATTGTCCCGCCAGCCGGTACAGCCCGTCCGCCAGGGCTTGGAAGGCGCCGGCATAACCCTGCGCCAATGCCACTTGCCGTCCCAGATACTCCGCTTTCAACGCGTCGCTCAATTCCATCAGGTCCAGCTGCGCGGCAAAGGTCTCCGTCAAGGTATCTATGCTATCCTGCGCCGCCTCGGCCCGGCAGTCCGCGCTCACCTGCCCCAGTGCGGTCTCGGTCATAAACAAGCCGGCCGCCGCGCGCGCCTGCTCGTGCGTTAAGATCTCCGCCAAATAGCGCGGCACATCGGCCAGCAGGGTCAGGTAGGCCTCCACGTCCGTTTCTTGGGTAAGAGTAAAGTATACAAAGGTCTCTTTTAATGTTTTCTGCGGACCGTCAGACAAGTCCAGCGGCTCCGCGTATAATAGCAGCGATTCAAAGGCCAGCTCCTGCGTAAAATACTGCGCATAAACGTCGTATGCAAATTGCAGGGCGGGGGAGAGCCTGTCCCGATCCAAGGCCGAAAGACGATCCGGCCACATCTTGCATTCGCCCATAAACCGCGCGTGCGCCCGCTCGCCCCATTCGCCCAAGGCCGCACCGCGCGCCTCAGCCCATAAGAACAACTCCAAGTCCAACGCCCAAAATGCCTCGTCCGCCGGATTGGCGGTGGGGGCTGTCTCCGGCGCCGCCTCTCGCGGGGAAATGGGCTCAAGCGTCGGCGCGCCAGTATCCGGCGACCCGTCGCAAGCGGCCAGCAAGGCGACGGCAAGCAGAACCGCCAATATGCCGCTAATCCACTTTTTCACAGAATACCCCCTCCAAACCTTCCGGACTTGTCCCGTCCCAACCCAACTTCTTTAACGCGCTCAAAAACGTCTGCGGCAGTGGGGCGGTAAAAGATACGCGCTCCCCTGTCTTGGGGTGCACAAATTGCAGGGCAAAACCGTGCAAGGCCTGTCCCGTCAGGCCCAGCTTGGGCGCGGCCGTGCCGTAGACCTCGTCCCCCAGCACAGGGTGTTTGAGATGCGCCATATGCACGCGGATCTGGTGCGTGCGCCCCGTCTCCAATTCCAGTCGCAGCAGGGTCGCGACGCCGAAACGGGCCAGCACCGTGTAGTGCGTGACCGCGTGCCTGCCGCCCGCCGTCACCGCCATCTTCTTGCGGTGCTTTGGGTGCCGGCCGACATTCGCGTCAACCGTACCGCTGTCGGTTTTGATATTGCCGTGCACCAATGCGAGATAAGAGCGCGACGCGGTATGCGCCCCGAACTGCTCCGCCAGCGCGAGGTGGGTCTTATCGTCCTTGGCGACCACCAGCAGCCCGCTTGTCATTTTATCAATGCGGTGCACAATGCCCGGCCGCAGATCGCCGCCCAGGCCGGATAATCCCACGCCGGCAAACAACAGCGCGTTGACCAGCGTGCCGTCCGAATTGCCCGCCGCAGGGTGCACCACCAGCCCCTGCGGCTTATTGATGACGATAAGAAAATCGTCCTCATATACAATGTCCAACGGAATGTCTTGTGGTTCTACACTGTCCACTGTCACCTGTCCACTGTCCACTGCAATGCAATCCCCCTGCTTGACAGGCAGATTCACCTTGCAGGGCGCACCATTCACCAGCACGCGCCCCTCTTTGATCCGGCGCTGCGCCTGCGAGCGCGAGAGCTCTGTGACCTCTGCCAGATACGCGTCGAGACGGGCCGCGTCCTTATCCGCTATGATGATGCGCTCTTGCTTGCGACCGTCATTGCGGGCTTGACCCGCAATCTCACTTACTTCTTTTTTCGGTTCTTCCACATATCCTCCCAAATATCAAAGAGGTTGTTTTTGAAGAAAAAGGTCTCCAGGATAAACAGCCCCGCGCCGATGGTAATGCAGATGTCGGCAAGGTTGAAAACGGGGAAGTTGATCAAACGAAAATAAATCATATCGCGCACATACCCCAGCGCGATCCGGTCCAAACCGTTGCCCAGCGCGCCCGCGAAAATCAGCGCGAGCGTCACGCGGGAGATCGGGCGCATGACCTTGTGTTTCTTGATATAGAACCAGGCCAGCAGCGCGCAGACGACCAAAACCAGCGCGACCAGCACGACCCCGAGCCCGTCCAGTATGCCCCAGGCAGCGCCCGTGTTTTGGGCATAGGAAAGCTCTAAAACGCCCGGGATCAGCACAATGGGCTGCTGACAATACAGAAAAGCCAGGTGTTTGGTAATTTGGTCTAAGATCAGCAGGACCACTGCTATTATTATCTCAATCATTTGTATATTCCTTTTCATATAACATACGGTACATTTTCTCCGCGTTCTGCACTTTCACTACATATTTTGCCGTCTCGGGGTAGGGGATTTCTTGCAGCGCGCCCGCCTCGTCTAAACCGTATTCCTCGATCCAGCCCTGCACCCGCGTAGGCCCCGCGTTATAGGCGGCCAGCACCAGCGCGGGCCGATCGCCGAAACGGTCGAACAAATAGTTCAGATAATAGCAGCCGAACCGGATATTGGTTTGCGGCTCCAACAACGCGCTTTCCAAATAGTCATGCAGTCCCAGGTTCTCCGCAATCTCCGCAGCGGTGGGCGGCATAAGCTGCATGAGTCCCGTTGCGCCGCGCCGGCTGACCGCGTCCGGATTGTTCCGACTCTCACAGAGGATTACGGCGGAGACAAAGGAGGGCGACAGCCCGTATTCCTCGGACAGGGCCAATACCTCAGTCAAATAGGCCAGCGGATACTGACGGCGCAGAATCGCCGGACGGATCCACAGCGTATAGCCAAGCGCCAGCAAGGCGGCCAAGGCCAAAACGGCGACCGCGCCGATCACTTTCTTCATCAAATTTGTCCCCTTCCTCTCTCATGCAAATCACTGATTAACGAAAATCCCGCGTAGGGGCGGCTATTAGCTGCCCGCGAAACCACCTGTTTGCGTGCATTATGCGGGCGATTGATAATCGCCCCTACGCGAACGGACACTTAATCAGCGATTTCTCATACGAACCACCGATAAAGATTCAACAGTCAGTATACCATACAAACTCTCAACCGCCTGCCGCAACTTGGCAAGCGTGCCATCGTTCTCAAGAACCGCATCCGCCAGCGCCGCCTTTTCCTCGTCCGTCCACTGCGCCGCCATGCGCGCCAGCGCCTCCCCGCGCGGCAATGCCAGCCGTTGCAATCTCACTTCCACGGGCGCGGTCACAAGCAGGGTATGGTCCACAAACTTCGCCCAACCGCTCTCAAACAACAGCGGCACGTCCCAAACTACGGTTACGTCATTGCGGGTTTCCTTATTTGCGTCATTGCGGGCATCGGGGTCCCCGCCAAGTCCGCAGACTTGGTGGGGTGGCAGGCCCGCAATCTCATTCGTACGCGTTTGCAACTCCCGCAGCACCCAAGGGTGAATGATGGCGTTCAGCCGCTCCCGCTTCTTCTCGTCCGCAAACACCAGCGCCGCCACGGCCCGCCGGTTTATCGCCCCGTCGGGCAGAAGAATCTCATCTCCCAGCCAGGCCAATACCTCTTCATAACAGGGCGTACCTACGTCCAGCGCACGCCGTGAAATCTCATCCGCGCTCAAAACAACCGCGCCCAGCTCCCCCAGCATGGCCGCCACGGTGGACTTGCCCGCGCCGATCCCGCCCGTTACGCCAATGATATACTGCCCGCTGCTATGCGGGCGATTGATAATCGCCCCTACGCGAGCCCACTGCCCACTCATTTCGTATCATACCAGCTCTTTCCCATTTTCACCTCCGCGTGCAACGGCACCGCCAGCTGCGCCACGCCGCACATACAGTCCGTCATCAGCTTTGCCACAGCCTCCGCCTCGGCCTCGGGCGCGTCCACGATCAGTTCGTCGTGCACCTGCAAAATTAGCCTGGCCGCGAACCCGCCGCGCGCCAATTCCCTGTGCACGGCGATCATGGCCAGCTTGATAATGTCCGCCGCGCTGCCCTGAATGGGCATATTCATCGCCACACGCTCCCCGAAGGAGCGCACGTTAAAATTGCTGCTGGCTATCTCCGGCAGCGGCCGCCGCCGGTTAAAGAGCGTCAGCGCGCAGCCCTTCTCCCGCGCCTGCGCCACGCTATCCTTCATATATTGCGCGACCTGCGGATAGTGTTCCAGATAGCCCGCGATATACCGCCCCGCCTGCTTGCGCGAAATGCCCAGGTTCTTGGCCAGCCCAAAGTCGCTGATCCCATAGACGATCCCGAAGTTCACCGCCTTGGCCGCGCCGCGCTGCTCGGCCGTGACCTCGGAAAGCGGCACATGGAAGACCTCCGAGGCCGTCTGCGCGTGGATATCCTGACCGCTCTGAAAGGCCGCGATTAGGCCGGAATCCCCGCTGACGTGCGCCAGCAGCCGCAGCTCGATCTGCGAGTAGTCCGCGTCCAAAAGCACGTTGCCCGGGCTGGCCACAAAGGCCTTGCGGATCTCCCGCCCGTAGGCCGTGCGCACAGGAATGTTCTGCAAATTCGGCTCCACGCTCGAAATGCGCCCCGTGGCCGTGACAAACTGCTGAAAGGTCGTGTGGATTCGCCCGTCCTTTTCGGACTTGGCCTTGGAAAGCCCGACCACATAGGTCGAGAGCAGCTTGGACAGCGTGCGGTATTCTAAAATTTTGGCCACGATCTCGCTCTCGCCCGAAAGGGATTCCAAGGTATCCGCGTCGGTGGAGTAGCC
>Ga0123353_10002321_pt1 | contig 23641 bp, 6 predicted proteins | sample TergutLab28metaG_3_FD_92763 | JGI IMG/M metagenome (GOLD analysis project Ga0123353, IMG submission 92763) | Labiotermes labralis P3 segment gut microbial communities from Petit-Saut dam, French Guiana - Lab288 P3 | ecosystem: Host-associated > Arthropoda: Insects > Digestive system > Gut ... | reverse complement strand
GCGACAGGTGTTAATGAACTGGCCATTACCGTTACAGCCGAGAATGGCGATAAACAGACATACAATCTGAGGATAACCCGGCAAAGCCTGGGTACAATAACTCTGGAATGGGACAACACAGGGAACACGTTAATTATTCCGCAGGGGGCGTTAACGCTTCACAGACAAAGCGGCGACAAGGTTACATTTACCGGTCCGTCCGGAGGGGCACTGTACAGATGGATAATAGATGGAAATTACCAGAATCCGGGCGGTACGGGGCAAAGCTACATCTTTGACAGTACCGGAAGGGCTTTAGGGACATATAACGTAAGCCTTTGGATTACAGACAGCACGGGTAAAACCGTTGGCGGTGACGCTGTAAAAATTACCGTTGTGGAATAAGGAGATAAAAATGAAAAAGCAAAACATTACGGTGATTTTAACCGCTTGCCTATTAATGATTGGATTCCTTGTTCTGGACTGCAGCAATGTACTATCTCCTGTTAATCTCAATTCAGGCGGTAAAGGAAATGTAACTGTTTCTTTCGCTGCCGGAAAAGCAGCCCTCTCACCTGCAGAAATGGATTATGATTTTTATGAATTCATTTTCACCAGGACAGCTGACGATACCTCCATTACCTTTGTTGAAGGTAAAAAAGATGTATTTACTTTCAGCCTGGACAAGGGGGCATCATATAATCTTGAAGTAAAAACCTATAAAGGGGAAAGGATCCCTGCGAACCACGCGGCTTCCGGTTCCTATGCCGGGTCTTTTACTGTAGGCGATAACATTCAAATTCTGGTCAGGCTTAACGGCTTTATTAAGGGAGGGCCTGCCGGAACATTCTCTTTCAATATTATTTACCCCGAAGGTGCGGTGATTGAAGATCTGCTTCTGCTTGTAGGAGACAACGATGCAGACAATAAAAATTTAGAGACCTCTGCCGTAAATACGGGTAGCGGAGTGAGTGGCTCTGTAAATGCAGCGGCAGGACATTACCTCCTTGTGGTACGCCTGAAAATAAATGATAAATGGGCAGGTTATGCCAACGGCGTAGATATACTTTCAGGTCAGACTACCTATTACGGGACTGCAGATGAACCAATAGTGTTTACCAGTGAGGATTTTAAGGATTTAATCGGAAAGCCTGTTACCAAATGGAATGGCTTTGATGTAGCCGGATGGAGTCATTATTATGATAATGACAGGGCAAGTCCGGGATTCAATCTTAACAGTACTTATGATCCAGCCCGTGCAATTGGTACCCAGTACGATGTCTTCAGCGATGGGGATGGGAATATCTTCTTCGATGTTCTGAAACTTGAACCTCCCGAATATAATGATCCGAATCATTTCAGATATCTTATGCTGGGTTCTGATCCATTTAACGGTTATGAGCAGGATACCGTAGCGCTTACCTATAAAACAGAAAAAGAGGGGCTCTACCGCCTTTCCATGAATGTATGGGTAGAAGAAAGTGCAGAAGATGTTTCAGTCTGGTGGTCAAATACCGGCGCCAACTATCTTGATGATGGTGGAACTCACGAGAAGTCCTGGCGTGTACTTGCAGGCAGCGACAAAGGAAATGTAAATCGCCGCCAGTGGCTCCCGATTCAGGGAACATTTACCCTGAGGGCCAATGAGGAAATAGGAATAATTCCCCGTTTCCTTCACGATGAGAGCGGTTTGCGTGATGCTGTTATTTATATCCGTGATATAAATCTCGAATATAGGGGAATACCTGTTATTATCACCCCATTGGAAGATCTGACTATGGGAGTTGGGGGATTCCAGGTACTGAAGGTTAGTGGCAGTGTTCTCTGGTCTACAAGCAATCCAGACGTAGCAACTGTCGATCAGTACGGAAAAGTGACCGCTGTAGGTCCCGGAACCGTTACCATAAGCGCTCAGCCTTTGGATGGCAGCGCTGAAATTAACGAAAAGGTTATTAAAGTCATTGCAAAAGGCAGCGGAAAGTACATCGCCCTGACCTTTGACGACGGCCCCGAGCCGGATTGGTCTCCGCAGTTTGTTGAAGTCCTTAATCGTTACGGCGCACGAGCCACCTTCTATGTTATGGGTAAAAAAGTATACGATCACCCGGATATAGCGAAGATTTATACAGAAGGTGGTCAGGAAATAGGTAACCATACCTATTGGCACTGGCAGGAACCGGAGTATAGACCAACCACTCAAAAGACAATAGAAGCAATCAAGGCTGAGCTGATAATGGCCAGTAATTTGATTGAAGATGTAACTGGCTACAGGCCAACCAACTTCCGGGCGCCGACATTGCGGTATCTTCATAATTACACCGTCAATGACTACTCTCCGGAATACGATGAAATTCAGCATCAATTCGCAGATAAACTGGAAGAAGCCTGCAGGCAGCTTGGTTACCCGATTATTGATACTTATCGCCACCATGAGGGCGATTATGACTGGGATAGCAGCCGGAATGAATTCCGGCCTGGCCAGCTCCGCAACCCGGAAGAACTTACACACAGGGCCATGAGCCTGGCAAAAAACTGGGGTATACTCCTAACTCACGACGGAAATACCACCAATGTGGCAAACAACATTAAAGGCCTTCCCCTTCTGCTTGAAGCACTGTATGCAGATGGTTACGAGGTAATGTCGGTGAGTCAAATCGCGGCAAAGAGCAAGGAGCTCAGAGGCACTCCAGACCTTGAACCTGGCCGGATTTACTACGACTTTGAAAACATACCGGCCCATGTTAGCGGAATAACTGTTAACTCAGCCGGTACAAAAGTTTCATACATGGATGACGATCCAGTAGAATCCCGTCCGGTTGGAATTTCCATACTCAATATCGGCGGAGCATTGAATTTGTCAGCCGCTATAAGCGGCGGTCAGCAGCAATTGTTCTGGTACTCTGATAATCCGTCAATAGCATCAGTGGATAAATACACCGGTGTTGTTACCGCTGTTAATAACGGATTTACTGCAATAAGGGTTGGAGCCGGTGGCAGAAGGGCTCTTGTAAGCGTTTCTGTGGGCCATGAATTAATAACTGATACGGTGACCGAATGGGCAGAAATACAGGACGGCTGGGCAGGATGGTTTGGACACGCATTCAACGAATCAAATCCAGCTGAAGATGATAACTTCTACCCCAGCGGCGCACAGGTAACGAAACTAAATAGCTGGCAGGCGCCCGGCGACATGAATATTTTCACTAACGTGCTTAAACTGGCGCCACCCGCACCAGGACAGGATTATTACAGTGGCCCGAATGGCGGCAGTATTGCCGTCAACTTCAGGATACCACAGGAAGGAGAATATTCATTCTCGGTGGACATCTGGGTTGATACATCAACCTGTATACCGGATTACCTGGACAAGTTTAAACTCGTATGGTGGAATGCCAGTGAGAAAACCTATTGGAATGCATTGGCAGGACTTCCTTTTAAAGAAATACCGGCAGGCTGGTATACCCTTGAGAGTTCAGTTCCGCTGCAAATGGACACCGGTTCAACAATTGGCTTGTACATGCGCAACGGCGGCGACGCCGAAGGCTTAAGAGGCGCTACTGTATACCTCAAGAATATGAGGCTGACCAGAGCAGGAGCTACAAAAGCTGTTATTGACATCAAGAGTGAAGGAAGCCAGGTTACTATCCCGACGATTAATACCTGGGAAGGAATACAGGACGGCTGGGCAGGATGGTACAGGGATTTGGGACACGACAAGTTCTACTCAAGCAATGCGGAAGTAACGCTGCTTGATAGCTGGCAGGTACCCGGTGAATTTAATATTTTCAGCAATGTATTGAAACTGGCTCCTCCCTCAGGCGGTAACTATTACCTGGGTCCGGATGGCGGCAGCCTTGCAGTTAACTACAATGTGCCCTGCAACGGACAATACAGCTTGTCGGTAGACATCTGGATAGATACTTCTACCTGTATGGCGGATTACCCTGAAAAGTTCAGGCTTATCTGGTGGAGCGCAAGTGAGGCGCTGGGATGGGCTGAGCTTGCAACTCTGGAAAGTGGAGTTATACCATCAGGGTGGTATACCCTGCAAAGTTCAAGTCCTCTGACCATTGATGCAGGTTCAACAATTGGCTTGTATATGCGCAACAAGGGTGATGTAGAAGGTTTAAGGGATGCAACAGTCTACCTTAAGAACCTGAAGCTGGAACTCGCTGGTGTCGCTAACGCCGTCATTAATATACCGAGCGTGGCTACCATAGCGCCGCCCCTTGAATGGGATACCATAACTTCATGGGATGTAATTGACAAGGCAGGTTCTGCGGGCAGCCCGGCGCCGGGCATGGGTGCTCCCTATAAGAGCAGCGGAGCTCTTTGGTCAGTCAGCAGCGGTAATGTCCTTAAGATTTACCCTCCGGCTGGTGGATATACTACCGGAGGAACTATTGCGGCAGCCTATACCGTACCGTTTGACGGGAAATATTCCCTTTCACTGGATGTCAGAGTGGAACAAAGCAACGGCAGAGGTGTAGATATAGCCTGGTATGATTGGAGCAACTTTGGAGTACTTACCAAGGTATGGGGAGTTGAAAGCTATCAGGGTGATGAGTTTTACTCTATAGACAAAGGCATTAATGATAAACCATGGTCCAATGATCAGCACATGACCAGCACGGTTGATATCAAGGCAGGAACGGTCATAGGGCTCTTAACCAGTCTTTATTCTGGTGACGCCGAAGGTGTCAGAGATGCTGTAATCTATATCAAGAATTTCAAACTGGAGCTTGAGCATAATGGAAGAAACTATGTGATTCTTGATATCGCAGCTACACCCCAGGTACCGGCAGACCAGAGCATTACCCTTAAATGGGCGGAGGACGGCAGCCTGATTGAGGCTGATGCGACTACCGTAGTTAAAGGCGGCAAGGTGACAATTATCGCGCCGCCCGGCTTGCCTTTGTACGAGTGGCATGTAGGCAGAGATATTATCTCGGGCCCGGAGGAGACTCATCGAAGCTTTGACTTTGACAGTACAAACCGGGCAATTGGACTCTATGCTATCGGTTTCTATTCCGGTACAGAATTTGGCGGTGATGCAGTGAAAATCACCGTAACGGAATAAGGGGGCCGGAGATGAAAAAGTCAAATATAGCTGTAATATTTACCTGTGTTTTTATTTTGGTCTCGGTTTTGATTGCGGGATGTATAAACGTTGTTAACCCGTCTGTTCCAAAGACTGACGGGAAAGGCAGCGTGTTGGTATCATTCTCCAACGGCAAGAGTGCTCTTATGCCTTCGCTCCTGGATTTTGATGTCTACGAATTTATTTTTACAAAGACAGGCGATGGAACAAAAAGTGTAATTTCCAAAAACAGGAATGAATCCTTTGTTTTCAGCCTGGATCTGGGCGAAGAATATTCGCTTGTCATAAATGCCTATAAGGGAAGCATACTTGAGGAAAACCTTGGAGCTACAGGCACTTCCCCTGCGTTTGTCGTAAACGTCGTAACCAACGTACTGGTTACACTTAACGGCTTTATCACAGGAGGCGCCGGAGGAACTTTTTCGTATAACATTGTTATACCCTCAGGCGCGGATGTAGACAAGCTGGAGCTGTACCAGAACGAAAGTACCACATTTGAATTGTCTGCCGATATTGTTGACGGCAAAATCAGCAATTCGGTGGATGTGCCTGCCGGACGCTATTTATTGAGAGTCTGGCTCAGCATGGATTTGATGGAAGCCGAGGATTACACCGGAGTAATTATCTACTCAAATTCTGTTACTTATTACGGAACCGATGGTGAGCCAATAGTTTTTACAGTCGGCGATTTCAGAGATTCTCCCGATGAAGGAGATAAGCCTGAAAGAATTTACATCTGGCACGGATTTAATATTGAAGGTGCGCATCATTACTTTAACAATGACAGAGCTTCCGATGGTTTTGAGGAAGAAAGCAATTACGAGCGCAGCCGCGCTGTCGGCCATGTTTACAAAACCTATACCGACAATATCGGAACCTGGTCAGATGTTTTAAAACTAACGCCTCCGACAGAGAAATACCACAATCAATATCCGTATGGAATTATGTATCCGGAAGGCTACGAAGAAGGCACCCTGGCAATGACGTATGATTTGGATGTTCATACTCAGGGAGCGATAGGAACTTTTACACTTTCAATGTGGGTTAAAGTGGAAGGCGGTTCAGCCGATCCGACATTCTGCTGGGTAAATACCGGAGGAGAAGATGGCAATAAATATAATACCGGTGATAATCCATATAGACCATGGCGTGAGGTTTTGGGAAGCAGAACTTATGTAATACCGCGTGATGATAAATGGCATTATGTTGAAAAAACGTTTGAAGTTTACGGAGGTGATGAAATAGGTTTAATGGCCCGGGAATCAGGCAATAATTGCGGGCTTAAGGACAGTACTCTTTATATAAGGGATTTGGAATTAATATATAACGGAACATCTGTTGTAGATACAGGCACAGGCGTAAAAATAGCTCCGGTGAATTTTAACCTCGTTATTGGCAAAACACGGCAAATGAGCGCCAATAAAGATGTTAGCTGGAGTGTTTCACCACAGGGCGTGGTTACAATCAGTTCCGGCGGCCTTGTGGAAGCTGTTGCTGTGGGAACTGCAACCATAACTGCCGTTTCAACAGAGGATGCTGCCTGTACCGCTCAGGCTATTGTAAATGTGCTTGCTCCGGGATCAAAGTATATTGCATTGACTTTCGATGACGGCCCAAATGGATACTGGACTCCCCGGTTTATGGATGTACTTAAAGAGTATGATGCTACGGCAACATTCTTCCTGGTCGGAAACAGGGTTTCCGGCAATAGTGCCCTGATGACGGAAATGGTACGACTGGGTCATGAATTGGGTAATCATACTTATTCTCATGACAACACATGGAGCAAGAGTGTTGATACAATGGTAACTGAATTGACAGATACTCAAAACCTCATTTATTCGAATGCCGGTGTCTGGCCGAAAGTTATGAGAGCTCCTGTTTTGTGGTATACAAGAGATGTCAATGACAGCGGGTATGCCTGGACCTGGGATTCCTGGGAGAAACAATATGGTCAGAATATTCAGGAAGCAGCCAGAAAAACAGGTTTGGCTCTAATTGATGCTACACTACATCAGGTAAATGACTTTGATACAAATCCGAGCGCTTTCAATACTCTGGAATTGTTTATGGAAAGGGTCAGGTACATTGTCGAAGAAGGCGGCAGTGAATGGCCTATACTTCTTTTGCATGACGCTGCCAACGAAGAAACCTCGGTCAATACAATTAAGTATCTTCCCAATGTTTTGGAATGGCTGCAGGAACAAGGCTTTAATATTGTCAGTGTAAGCGAACTTGTTGAAAAAAGAAAAGAAACCCTTGGAATTGATTGGGGTCTTGAGCCTGGCAGGATTTACTACCGCTTTGATGATATACCGGAACATGTGGGCCGCATCTCAATTTTAAAGGATGAAACAGTGGTTTCATATTTTGAAGAAGATGATATTAAAGACATTGGTTACATTAATATTGGTTTGGAAACACAGACAACATTGAACGCTCTAGTTACCACTAAAACCGGAGCTGTGTCTGACCAGGAAGTATACTGGTATTCGGACCAAAAAGGTTTTGTAACCATTAATGAGAGTACCGGCGTGCTTACTGCTGTCGATACGGGTAGTACAACAATCAGAGCCGTTGCCGGAGGAAAAGTTGTTTCACTTTGGGTGACTGTTGAATCCGGACCAATTGAACTGGATACCATTTTGACATGGGAAGAATTTGAACAGTCGGCTGCCGGCAGTATTTCCGGGGTGGGTAAAACCAGTGCGGAAAATAACAATATGGCTTATTCAGGTAGCGGCGCTTCATATCAGATCGGAAGTTTCCATGATTATGATAACGTGCTAAAACTTGTACCACCGGCAGAAGGCTATCCGCTGGCCGGTATAGCTTTGACATTTGATGTGCCATATTCCGGTCTTTATACTGTTTCTCTGGATGCTTATGTTGAAAGGGACGATATGACCGTACTGTGGTATGACTGTACAAAATTCGAGGATGCTATATTTTTCCGGCGTGATAATGATAATTTACAGCAAAATCAGTGGACTGAGAATATAAACGGTACTCTGTTTATTACAAAAGGCGCTACTATAGGTCTTCTTGCAAGGCGATCTGAAGACACCCCTGTCGATACGGTTTATGGTCTTAAAAATTCAGTTATTTATATCAAGAATTTCAAACTGGAACTTCAGGGATCCGAAAACCCGGTTATCGATATTGAAAGCGAAGTAGCAGCCATTGTTCCTGTCGTTAAAACCGTCACACTTGAATGGGAAAAAGATGGCAGGCTCATATCCGGAGAAGACTCTTTTACCATAGTATCCGGCCAGAGTATCAGATTTATTACTGCAGCAGTATATCCAGACTACGAATGGCGGATTGACGGCTGGGAGGTACCCGGAAACAACGGGCGAAGTTTTATCTTTGACAGTTCCGGATGGAGACCCAAAAAGTATACTGTCAGCCTTTGGGTAAACGGCAACGTTGCCGGTGATGCTGTTGAAGTCACTGTGGTGGAGGCAGAATAATGAAAACGAAAAACAAAACAATAATATTTGCTGCTGTACTATTTGGTCTGTCTCTGCTGCTGTTGGGTTGTAACATGATAAATGCCCCCGAACCTTTTGTAACAGAGCCGGGCAAGGGGCTTGTGACTGTATCTTTCCAGGCCGGAAAAGCAGCTCTTTCACCTGACAGAATGGATTTTGATAACTATCAATTTACTTTCTACAGAAACGGAGCTTTTGTAAGTTCCGCTGTTAAAGGCAAGAATGAGCAATTTGCCTTCAGCCTGGAAACAGGCTCCGGTTATACACTGGAGGTCAAAGCCTACAAGGGAGCTGTGGCGGATGAAACCCTGGCTGCGCTGGGAGAGACAGATCCCTTTACCGTAAACACAATAACACCGTTAACGGTGTATCTTAATGGATTTCTGTCTGACGGGCTGAAGGGATTCTTCTCATACCATATACTTTATCCCGGTGACGCAGAAATTGTGGAATTGATTCTGCGCCTCAATAAAGATGATGAAAGGGATTTGCTGTCTTTACTTTCCGCTCCATTCAATGGAGAGGTCAGTGATCTGGTTGAACTGACAGCCGGAAAATACTTTGTAATTCTTCGCCTCAACAGGGATGACGGAAAAGAGTTTGCGGGGTATGCCAACGGTGTGGAAATAATGTCAGGCCAAACTACTTATTACGGAACCGAATTAACCCCAATATTATTTACCATTGATGATTTTGTTAGTATTCCGAACCTTTCCAGCGTCCGTGTGTCCAATTGGCGCGGGTTTGATGTAGAGGGAATGAGCCATTACTACAATAACGACAGGGAAACAAACGGCAGAGCCGGTATTCCCTGGGGGCCTGAAAATTTTAATACTTCACTTGACGGTAATTATGATCCCAGCCGTGCTGTGGGTTATAAATATACCACTTTTACAGATGCCGCAGGGAAAACCTGGAATGATGTTTTGAAACTTGTTCCTCCTGTATATAATAACCCGCTTTATTTCAGGGAATACGGAGAGTATAACGGCTATCAGCCTTACACAATTACTTTAAGTTACCCTTTGAAAGAGGCAGGCGAATACAAACTTTCCATGTGGTATCAGGTAGAGGACGGAACCGACCCGGTTACTGTTTTCTGGCAAAATACCGGCGGTATTCACGGTGAGGGGGGGGGATCCTGGAAGAATATCCCAAATGAACCTGCAATTCCAATTCCTGTTCTGCAAGGCACACCCTTATATTTGGAAGGGATTTTTGAAGTTCGGGATAATGAAGAAATCGGTATGTTGGCCCGTCAGTCCGGAGGTCAGGGAGGCTTAAAGGACGCAACCATTTATATTTTGGATTTAAAAGTCGAGAAGGCAGTTCCGACGGTTATAGAAGTAGAAACCATAACAAGCTGGGAAGAATTTGATCTTGCCTTTGATATATCGGGTACTAAAGATGGTGATGACAACCCAGGCGGTGTTTATTTCGGAGGAAAATCAAACTACGACTTTGTGAATTATCAGGGCTATGAAAATGTACTTAGGCTGGAACCAAGGGCCAATCTCAAGGGAGTTGGCATATCTATGATGTACGAAATTCCATATTCCGGAAAATACACTTTTACCATGGATGCTTGGATAGATCCTTCTTCATTGGAAATGCCATTTATATGGTTCAGATGCGATGACTGGGCAGGAATCATTAATAGTCACAAGGTAACGCCGCTTCATATACCAGAATATGGTAAATGGGTAACATATTCCGGAGAAATGGATCTGACAGCCGGTAATATGACAGGCTTCTATGTCCATTGGGTTGACGGCTCGATGAGCTATAATGACACCTTCGTTTATTTCAGGAATTTTAAACTGGAATTTGAAAACGGCGGAGACAACTACGTTATTTGTGATATCGTATGCTCTCCTGCTCCTGAAGTAGGTATAACAACCGTAACTACCTGGGAGGAAATACAGGATGGCTGGGCAGGATGGCACAGGGATTTGGGACACGACAAGTTCTACCACAGCAATGCCGAAGTTTCAAAGCTTGGCAGCTGGCAGGCGCCTGGTGATGTAAATGTATACAGTAATGTTCTAAAAGTAGCTCCCCCGGCAGATGGTAGCTATAGCATTGGCCCTGATGGCGGCAGTCTTGCTGTTAATTATGAAGTACCTGTAACAGGGCATTACACTTTCTCGGCTGACGTTTGGATAGATACAACAACATGCCTGCCGGATTTCCATGACAGATTCAGACTTACCTGGTGGAATGCCAGTTTGGCCCTGGGATGGAATACACTGGCAACACTTGAAAAGGGAGTTATACCTGCAGGATGGTATACCCTTACAAGTTCAATCCCGCTGGAAATGGACGCCGGTTCAACCCTTGGTTTATATGCACGCAATGGCGGGAATCAGGAAGGTTTATGGGATGCCACTGTATACATCAAAAATTTCAAACTTGAGCTCGCAGGCGCCGAAAACGCCTTAATTGACATCAGGAGTAATTCCAGTGCGGTGTCTCTCCAGCAATGGCAGACTGTAACAACATGGGCGGCAATTGACAAGGCAGGTTCACCGGGGCGGCCAAGTAACGGAGACCCCGACTATAAGAGCAGTAATGCCCGCTGGTCAATTGATAATGACAATATATTAAAACTCTATCCGCCGGAAGGTGAATACGCCAAATGGGGCGCTGTTGCTGCTGCTTATACAGTTCCGTTTGACGGAGTATATAAGCTTTCAATGGATGTCCGGGTAGAACCAAATAACGGTCAAAGGGTTGATATTACCTGGCATGAATGGAGTAACTGGGGATTATTCTTTAAGGAACTGGGAGTTGAAAATTCCCAGGGAGCCGGATTCTTGCATCTTGCAGGTTCGAGTAAAACTCAAGGCGGACAAACAGCGGCAATTAATGCCGGAACTGTTATTGGTCTTTTAACCAGTCTGTATAATGGAAATGACATCGAAGGTGTCAAGGATGCAGTCATCTACATCAAGAATTTTAAACTCGAGCTGCAAGACGGTGAAAATACCCATGTTATTCTTGATATTTCAAGTACAGCCGTTGATACTGTCAACCAGAGTATAACCCTTCAGTGGGACAACACAGGCCTTAATCTGCTTCCGCAGACGCCTATTACCATTTCGAAGGGAGATTCAGTTACGCTGAACGCTCCTGCGGGAGTAACAAATTGCCAGTGGTATGTTGAGGGCTGGCCTGTACCGCTCGCTACAGGGTCAAGTTTCAAATTTGACAGTAATGATTTTAATGATCCCGGTTCTTATACCGTAAGTCTATGGGCCGGTTCAAATGGCGGTGATGCCATTGTAATAACCGTGGCAGGAGAATAGGAGCACAAAAATGAAAAAGCAAAACCTGACGTTAATTATTGCCGGTCTCTTAATCACAGTGTCGCTCCTTTTGGCTGGATGTACCAATGCTTTTGGGCCTCTGCCTGGTTTAACCGGTGCCGAGCCGGGAAAAGGAACTGTTATTGTTTCTTTTTCCGCCGGCAAGTCTGCCCTTTCGCCTAATGATTTAAATTTCAGCAGCTATAAGTTTACTTTTATCCGGGAAGGCGCAGTTGTTCTTGAAGCTGAAACAGGAAATACCGGTTCCTTTACTTTTTCCCTGCCCCAGGGGAATGGCTACACACTTGAAGTGGAAGCATATAGGAATGATGGCAGCACCGAAGTTTTGGCCGCTACCGGCACATCCGCTGTTTTTGAAGTAAAAGCATCGGGAACCTCTGTCATGGTAGGTCTAAAGGGCGTTCTTTTTGAAGGAGTCGCAGGAACTTTTACTTTTGCCATTGAATATCCTGTAAACGCCGACCTGGAAGAATTTGCCCTCATTAACGACGAAGACCTGTACATTGATTTGTTTACCGAAGCCAGGATTGATGGGTCTTATGTCAAAGGCGCAATAAGCCATTCAGTAGCAGTACAGCCGGGGAATTATTTCCTTATAGTACGTTTAAGCCGCGAGGATGGCCGGGCAGCCGGATATTCCAACGGTGTGGTTATTTACTCAAACAATCCTACAAATTATTTCCAGAGTTTTGATTCCGCCAGTTTTAAAACCCAAATGAAGGGTATGCCTTTACGTGTCGCTGACTGGCACGGGTTTAATATCGCCGGCAAAGATCATTTTGGCAACAATGACAGATTAAGTGAAGGTTTCGGCGAGCTGGGCAGTATTTATGCTTTCGATCGGGGCCGTGCTATCGGTACGCTGTATGATAACTTCATCGATGACAGGGGAAAGTCATGGACCGATGTACTTAAGCTTGAGCCGCCAAAAGATAAAAACCCGGCCAATTATCTTAATAGCATTAATGTAAAAGGCTACCCGTCATGGACTATGATTATGACCTATCCGATTGCCAATTCCGGGCTTTATTCACTTTCCATGGATATTTGGGCGGAAGGAGGCAGTAAAAGTTTAGTTCATGTTCTGTGGCATACCTGTAACCCCGCAACAGATGCCTGGGGACAAATTGTTAATGAAAATATTTTTCAGGAAGAATGGGTTTCAGTCAGCGGCAGTTCGCAATTATATGAAGGTATGGAGATTGGTATCCTTGCTTGGAACGACGGAGGAAGCGGCACCGGTCTGGATGACGCTACAATTTACATTAAAAACCTGATGCTGCAATTCAACGGTGAACCAATTATAGATACCAACACTGAAGTAATTGTTACGCCGGATAGTCTTACATTGCTTCCGGGCCGGACAGCTGTATTGACTGCAAACAGGGGAGTCTATTGGGCAAGTGCAAATAATGAGATTGCGATGATTGATGCCGATGGTGTTGTTACCGCTGTTGCGATTGGCGAGACTGTTATCACTGCTGTTTCAAAAACTGACTCGGGCAAAACCGCCGATGTTTTGGTCAGCGTTGTGGCGGAACTTCCCAAAAAACATATCGTCCTGAGTTTTGACGATGGCCCCAATTCCGAGATTACACCCCAGGTTTTGAATTTACTTGCGGAATTTGGAGCGCATGCGACCTTCTTCTGTACAGGTGTAGGAATTAACGGGAATCCGGATCTGGCATGGGAAATGGTTCATACATACGGAAATGAGATAGGTAACCATTCATATGAGCATCAAACCAATAATAATTTAGGTAATTACAACTACCTGAGAAGTGAGCTGATTAAAACGCAGATAGCCATTGAGAACGCAATTGGTTATCCGGCGACATCCTTCAGGGCGCCTACATTAACATACGAAACCGGCGGATCTTCATCTTCGAATAATGAATGGCAATATGGCTATAACCTGGAGCTGGCTGCCGGGAGTCTGGGTCTTCCGCTGATTGACGCAACAGGACACCAGTTGGGCAACTATGACTGGGATAGCAATTTTGATGCCAATGCAATTTTTGAAAGGGCAAAATTACTTGCCAAAGACGGCGGAATTCTGCTTCTGCATGATAATAATTACCGGACTCTGGGTGCGCTGCGTCTTATTCTGGAATGGCTTACCGAGCAGAATTATGAAGTTCATTCCGTGCGTGAAATGACAGCTCTCCGGAATATTCCTGCTCTTGTTCCCGGAAGAATCTACTACGACTTTAATGACATTAACGGGATTCCGGATTTTCAGGGCGAAGTAGTACCTGTTAACGGTATTACTGTTCGTCAGAACGGAACTGAAGTTTCTTCCGAGGGTGTTTTCCTTTCCGAAGAAGTTTTATCAATTGCTTTAACTGCCGAAATTTCACCTGTAAATGCTTCTCTTCAAAAAGTTTACTGGTTCTCTGAAAATGATGCCATAGCAACGGTTAATGAAAATGGTGTTGTCGCCGCGATTTATACCGGAACTACCACGATCAGGGCTGTTGCGGGAATTGCAAGCAAAAAGGTAAAAGTTACGGTAGGCGGAAGTATGCCTTCAACCGAATGGGAGCCATTGGTTTCATGGGATGACATTGAGTATCCTACAGGAGGAATAGAAGGTTTCTGCACACCTAGCGGCGCCGGCAATGTTGTCCTGGATGATTTTATCCCGGGCGATGGGTTCCTTTACGAAAACATTCTTAGTATTTACCCCCTGGGAAATGATTATCTTAATAACCAGGGACCCAGTTTTAGTTTTGCGTATAAAGTTCCGTTTGACGGAAACTATTACCTGTCCATGGATGTTTGGGCCAATCAAACAGAAAACCCGGTGGATCTCGTTTGTTATGAATTTGATAAATGGATTCAATTCATAGACCTCCATAATGTACCAAAAAATTACTGGAATGAGCTACGAGGTTCTACCAGATTAAAGGCCGATACTTATATTGGTCTTGTTGCTAAAAACTATGATGGATCAATAAGTTTAGGCGGTACTACAATCAATGTCAAAAACCTGACATTGACAGTTGATCTTGATACCGGAGAGACCGTTACGATTATTGATATAACCAGCCCGCGTACTCCACTGTCGCCGGATGATCCACCTCCTGTTGAAACTCATACTTCATGGACCGTCTTTGACTGGGCAGGGAAAGACGCTTTGGGTGAAACTGGAGCCGGATACCAGGGAAGTAATGCCGTAGGTACAATCATTGACAATTACAGACCTGGCGACGGATTTAGCTATTCCAATGTTCTTGAGCTTGTGCCGCCTCCCGGTGGCTATACTTACGATACTGATTTGGGCGGCACGGTGGGAATGAATTATACCATCGAAAAATCAGGCTGGTATACTTTGTCAATGGATGTCTGGGTGGATTCTGATAAACCTAATGTAAATCTGATATGGTATGTCTGCGGCGGAAGTTGGGCGCAGCTTAACACCTCTGAATGGGAAGGAAATGTAGCTACTAATGTATGGCTTTCCGGAACAGGTCCCAGGCTCTATATCGAGGCAGGTACAATTATTGGTCTTTTGACCCGTAATAATTCTGACGCTTATGGTCTTAGAGACGCTACAATTTACATCAAGAACCTGAAGCTGGAACTGGAAAGCAGCAATAATCCCATCATTGAAATAAACAGTACCGCTTCACAGGCTCCAAATGATCCTGTTATTACTCTGCAGTGGGGAGATAACGGGAGTCTTGTTGAAGCGGAAGCCGTTTCTGTTGCAAAAGGCGGTACTGTAGCAATAACAGCTCCGCCGGATTTACCAATGTACCAATGGCGTGTCGGCAGGGAAATATACACCGGTATGCAAACTTTTGTCTTTGACAGTACCGACATGATAACTGGAACCTATACTGTAGGTTTTTATTCCGGTACCGAATTTGGCGGCGATGCCGTTAAAATTACTGTTACCAAATAAGGAGGCCGGAAATGAATAAGCGAAATATTATAATTACTTTTACCGGCATATTATTATTTGTTTCTTTGCTGCTCTTGGGCTGTAATAATATTTTATCTCCGGCGTCTCTTGCTTCTCCGGCCGGTAAAGACGGAATGGGCAAGGTAACTGTATCTTTCTCTGCCGGCAGAGCAGCAATTATGCCGTCATTGCTGGATTTTGACCTATACAAGTTTACCTTTATGCCGGAAAACGGCGGCGATCCGCTTTCCGAAACCAAAAGCAAAAATGAAGCATTTTCCTTTTCCCTTGAAATGGGAAAAGAATACACCCTGGAAGTAAAAGCCTACAAGGATTCTGTTAATGAAGAAAACCTTGGAGCAGAGGGTATTTCCAGTCCATTCACCGTCAATGCCGTGACTTTTGTACCGGTTTCGCTTAACGGTTATTTAACCGAAGGAATTCCCGGAACATTTTCGTATTATATTCAATTTCCTGCCGGAACTGATATTGATTGTTTTGAGTTATACCTCGACGACACCGTCAGCATAGAATTGAAAGAAGGCGCCGAAATTGACAATGTAAACGGAATTATCAGCAATACACTAAATAATGTACCTGCCGGACGCTATTTACTTACATTATTGTTAAGTATAGGCGAAAGAGAAACTGAAGATTACGCCGGTGTTACCATTTATTCAAACGCAATTACTTTTTACGGAACTGAAAGTGCCCCGATAATATTCAGAAACAGCGATTTCAGACCTTTTGAAGGTGAAGAACTTGTTGCCAAATGGCACGGGTTTGATGTAGCGGGGAATCACAGTTATTTCGTTAATGATGTTACCAGTGGTGATTTTAACGGCGGAAACTACGATCCCAGCCGGGCTGTGGGAACCCGGTATGAAACATATATGGAGCCCAGCGGCAATATTCTGAATGATGTTTTGGAATTAAAGCCGCCTGCCTCCCATGAACCGGGAGAATACAGGAAATATAATTCCGGTATTCCCCAGGGTTCATATCAGAATTGGACCATGGCAATGACCTACCCCCTGCAAAAGGCAGGAACATATCATGTTTCCATGTCTGTTTGGGTTGATAAGCCTGTATCGGTCTCAACAAACTTGGTTTGGCATAATACCGGCGGTCAGGATGGGGATGGCGGTTCAAAAGCCTGGGGTGCCCAGGAAACTCCTCTGAACGGAAACCAGTTATATAATATTTCTTTCAGTCTTGAAGTCGGCGCTAACGACGAAATTGGAATTTTGACTCTTCCCATTGGCGATGCGGTGATTTATATTCATGCTCTGAAAGTTACAGATGAAGATGGCCTTGAGCCTTCAAGCGATCTGGCGCTTAACGCAGAATCTTTTACCCTTTTGGAAGGCAGAACCAAAACCGTAATGGCCAATAAAGCGTCAGTGTGGTCTGTAACCCCAGCGGGAATTGTGACACTGGAGACCTCTGATGACGGACATTCTGTCCTGGTAACTGCCGTGTCACCGGGAACGGCTGTTATTAAAGCTGTATCCCTGGAAGAACCGGAAGAGCATGCTGAAATAACAGTAACGGTTGTTGACGAGTTACCCAAAAAGCACATTGTTATCAGCTTTGATGACGGCCCGAATAATCAATTTACCCGGTCGTTCATGGAGGTATTGGCAAAATATAACGCGTACGCGACATTCTACTGTACCGGCGCAAACATATACGGAAATCAACAGCTTGCCAATGATATGGTGGCAGCCGGCCATGAGATTGGTAATCATTCATTTACGCATACTACAAATTCCAATTTGAATAACTATGATTATCTCAAAAGGGAACTGGCTATGACCCAGATTGCCATAGAGGAAGTAATCGGCTATCCTGCGACCTCTTTCCGGGCGCCAACCCTGACTTACGAGTATGAACTGGCCTCTGCTTCATCGCATTACGAGTTGCAATACGGCTATAACCTGGAACTGGCTGCAGGAAGCCTGGGGTTGCCTCTTATTGATGCATCAGGACACCAGTTGGGTAACTATGACTGGGATAGCAGTTTCACTCCAATCGCTATCTTTGAGCGGGCCAAATCATTGGCAAAAGACGGCGGTATACTCCTGCTGCACGATTCAAGTGACCGGGCACTGATAGCGCTGGATCTCATTCTGGATTGGCTTGTTAATGAAAATAATTATGATGTGCTCTCGGTGAGTCAAATGACAGCGCTGAAAGGTGTAGCTTCACTTACCCCCGGAAGAATTTATTATGACTTTAATAACGGTGTTCCGGAATCCCAGGGAGCAGTGGTACCGGTAAACGGTATTACGATTTATCGGGACGGCATAGTAGTACCTGAAAACGGGCTTACGCTTTCTGAAGAAGAAGAAACACTGACGCTAAGCGCTGTGATTTCACCTTCTAATGCATCACTTCAAAATGTGTACTGGTATTCTGATAATGTAAATGTGGCGGATGTCGATAAAAACGGAGTTGTTACCGCAATCGGCGGAGGCACTGCTGTTATCAGGGCCAGCGCCGGAACTACAGTTGCGAAAGTTGAAATAACTGTAGAAAAGGAACCTGTCCCGATAGAAGGTATTGATATTATTACCTCCTGGGATGACATTGAATTTCCTGAATCGGCCAGGTATGTCTGGGATGACCCGGAATTACTGGCTTGTATTCCCAGCGGCGCCATACATGAAACAGTAAACGGTTTTAAACCTGGCGATGGTAATTCCTATGATAATGTGCTGAAGATAAGTCCGCCTTCACCGGCAGGATACCTTTACGAAAATGGATACTCGGGCAGTATGGCTATGATATATGAAGTGCCCCTCAGCGGAAGGTACAGCATATCAATGGATGTTTGGGTTGAATCGAATGCTGAACCGGTGGATTTGATATGGTGCGAATGTGATGATTTTTATCAAATCCTCAGTTTAAGAGGTGTTGAACAAAACAAATGGCATACAATCAAATTCGATTCAAATAGTATTGATGCCAATTTAATATTGGGTTTCCTTGCAATGGATGAGGCCGGCGAACTTGGCCTTATGGGGGCTACCATCTATATCAAGAATTTTAAAATTTTGCTTAACCTATATGATGGCAGGACCGGTATATGTGTTCAGATAGAAAGCACGGCTGAGTAAATCACCGAAATTAATTAAAAGGGGTGTGAGGTGAGGAAAAATAATGCAACGGTAATTTTATTATGTTTTTTTGTTTTTATTGCAATTATTTTTTCCGGTTGCACAAACGCAATGGATTTGCATATTCTGGAGCTTGACGGGAAGGGCAGTGTATATGTATCATTCTCTGCAGGAAAGTCCGCTCTTTTGCCTTCGCTCCTGGATTTTGATGTCTATGAATTTATTTTTACCAACACAGTCAATGGGGCAGAAAAAAGAATAACCAAAACCAAAAATGAACCTTTTGTTTTTATCATGGAGCTTGGCGAAAAACACACTCTTGCGGTAAACAGCTATAAGGGAAGTGTACATGACGATAACCTTGGAGCTTCAGGTACCTCTTCTCAGTTTACTGTAAACAAGGTAACCAATGTACCGGTTAAACTTAGCGGTTACAAAACCGAGGGTGTCGAGGGCTATTTTTCGTATGAGATTAAGCTGCCTGACGGTGCAGTCGCAGACAAACTGGAACTGTACCTGGACGAAAACACATCATATGTTTTGCCTGCAAATATTATAGACGGCGTTATTGCCGGTTCGGAAAGTGTTCCTGCAGGAAAGTATTTTTTAATGGTCTGGCTCAGTATGGGTAATAAGGAGGCCGTGGATCAAAAACTGGTAATCATCCGCTCCAACGCTGTTACCTGTTACGGAACAGATGCGGATCCTGTTATATTCACGGAAGCAAATTTTAAGGCCCGCGAAGAGCCGGATGATCCCGGGGAAAATATAGAGCAGGTTAGTAGATGGCATGGTTTTGATGTTGCCGGAAACAGCAATTATTTCATCAACGATGCAACAAAACCAGGTCATAACGGCGGGAATTACGATCCCGGCCGGGCCACGGGAACCAGATATGCCGTTTTTACTGATCCCAACGGCCAAACCTGGAACGATGTTCTTATGCTTTCGCCGCCTGTTTCGCATAACACAGACGAATACAGGGATTATGAGCCGGGTATTCCCCAGGGCTCATACCAGAATTGGACCATGATAATGACTTATCCGATTCAGAAGGCAGGAAAGTATTATGTTTCCATGTCTATTTGGATAGACAAACCTTCCAATGTCACAACAACATTCTATTGGCAAAATACAGGCGGCCTCGGTGAAGACGATACTCCAGGTGCCTGGGCCTGCTATATTCCAATTAGTCAGAGCGGCAGTGAATGGCATAACGTTTCTTTCGATCTCACTCTTGCTGATAATGAAGAAATAGGGATATTGGCCCGCTCTTTGGATGATACATCTTTATATATCCGTGAAATAAAAGTGCTGGATGATACGGGGAACGAGCCATCTACCAATCTGGTACTTAATGTGGATAGTTTTACCCTTGTCCAGGGCGGCAATCATACCATAACCGCATCCAAACCCGCACTATGGTCTGTGGCACCGGCGGGAGTTGTAACCGTTATCGGAAGCATTGACGGTTACTCTGCCCTTGTTACTGCAACAGGAATCGGAAACGCCACAATTACAGCTGTATCCAAAGAAGATTCTGCAGAAACCGCGACTGCCAACGTAAATGTTGTTGCGGAGGGAACAAGGTTTATTGCCCTTTCTCTGGATGACGGGCCCCACCCTGAAATGACACCTCTTTTCCTTGACGTACTGAAGCGGTATGGAGCATTTGCAACATTCTTCTGTATCGGACAAAGTATTGAGGCCAATGTTCCATTGGCCAAAATAATTGATGAGGCAGGCCATGAAATAGGAAATCATTCGTATTATCATAATTATACTGGTTTGGGCGCATTGTGCATGCAATCGGTTTCTTCCATCCATGATGAGCTGCAACAAACCCAATATGCCATTAATAACGCAATCGGCAAGACACCGAAAATCTTCAGGGCTCCGGCTCTCTTGTACAGCAGAGGATCCGATGATGAGTATGCCGAAAAGCAGTACGGCGAAAATAATGAAGAAGCCTGCAGGCAGCTGGGGCTTGCCCTGATAGATACCGAAGGTCATCAGGCCGGTAACTTTGACTGGGACGGCAGATCGCCGGAAGCAGTCTTTAATACGGTTAAATCTCTGGCCCGGGATTGGGGAATTATCCTGTTGCACGATTCTCAGCCCAATACGCTGACAGCTCTTCCCAGGATTTTGGAATGGCTTAATGGTGAAGGCTACACGGTTCTGACAGTAAGCCAGCTGGCGGAAAAAAGGAAAAACGCTGCAGGACTTGCACCGGCGGCAAACCTTGAACCGGGAAGGATCTATTACAATCTGGCCGAAATACCGGAGCATGTGGGCAGCATTACCTTTAATCAGGGCGGAACTGCGGTTCCTCCTGAAGGAATTACCCTCAGTAACGATGTCAGGTTCCTTGATCTGACTGCCGTAATTTCTCCGGCAGCGGTATCCGGCCAGCCATTGTACTGGTACTCGGATAATCAGAGCATAGTAACCGTTAATAATGGCCGTGTTACAGCCGTTAATGTCGGCTCCACTACCAGAAACACAACCATAAGGGCAGTGGCAGGTGGTCAGAGAGCCATTGTAAACGTGACAGTTTTGGGAACATCCCCCGGAACGGGTACTGAGCCGTTTGAAACCATAACATCCTGGGTGCATGAAAACGGCTTTATTATACCCGGTGTCGGCGGAAATGATTTGGAGGGAGCTCAGTACTTCCCGAGCAATGCCAGGGGTACTGTCAGCAGTTATTACGGTTTTGATAATGTACTGCGGCTGACCCCGGACGAAAGCGGTTTATATTATTGGAAACCGGAAGTTGGCGGCGGTATGGCCCTGTGCCTTGAGGCTCCATATACCGGAATATACACCCTTTCAATGGATGTTTGGGTGGATTCATCAAGAACCGATGTTAACATGGTTTGGCACGAATGTGACAACTGGAGTGAAATCAGAGCCGATGTAAATACCCTGCGTAGTTGGTTTACCTATAGCGGTACTTTGGCTGACAGATTCAGGGGCAATATCCCGGCCGGCACAGTAACAGGCCTTCTGGCACATAGCTGGTGGGATGGCGGCGATGGCAGTAACGGAAACGGCTTAAGGCACTCTACCATATACATCAAGAACCTGAAAATGGAAGTGAAAACCGAAGACGGCAATGATATAGTAATAATGAGCATAAACAGCCCGGTTACTTCCACAGGCCCAGTCGGCAGCAAGTACATAGCCCTTACTTTTGATGATGGACCGGCTGAGGGCTTCACAGGACAACTCCTTGACATACTGGATGCCAACAATGCAAAGGCAACCTTCTATATTCAGGGCAGCAAAGTGGGGACATACGCATGGGATAATAATAATGACTGCAACGTATACACTGCATACAGCAACGCGGCAAGTTTGCTGCAGCGTATGTATTCTACAGGACACGAGATAGGCAACCATTCCTGGTCACACAGGATAGGCTATAAGGATGATGGCGATATATACTCGACTTATGATGAAAATACAGGTTTTTGGGGATTGTATGCTCAAATAGTTCATACTGATGCAATTATTGGCGCGGCTCTGGGTGTTAATGGATGGAACCCTAGTATAACAGGACGACTTTCACCTTACTATAATGCAAAGACTTACCGCCCTCCCGAAGGCGCACTTCACGGCAATCTGGAGAAGAGATTCATGGAGGCCTGGATAGAATTTTACAGTTCCGACCCTTATAAATCTTTTGCCAAGCCTATTGCAGGATGGACAAGTGACAGTGAAGACTGGACTTCTGCGAATGAGGACGCTATCTACAACAATATCACCAGGGGTACCGGAAACCGGATTATTTTGCTGCACGATACTTCGCAGAAAACAGTCAATGCAACCGGCAGGGCCATTACTACCCTTAAAGCCGAAGGTTATGAGTTTGTAACTCTTGCCGAATACTTACGGCGTGAGGGGGTTACCCCTCTTCCGGGACAAATTATCGGGGATCTGGAATAAGTAAACTCTTGGAGTATTAACCTCTTGAGATTAGCCTTAAGTTAAAACACCCGGCCCAAAAGGCCGGGCGTTTTTTATTATTACCCTGATATTTTAACGAATTTGCCTATTTATTACCCTGATATTTTGAGAAAATTCATCTCACTGAGGCACAAAGGCACAGGAAAATGAGATCAGTAAAAAACTCAAGTCCTCAAATGTATTAGTTCCTCTTTTATCTTTTCACCGATCTCCAACGCGGCCTTATCAAGATCCACAAGGCGGCTTTCTTTTTCCGAGCGGCGTTTTACTTCTACCTTTGGATTGTCGCCTGAAAGGTTCTTGTCGCCAATTACAAGGCGGTAGGGAATGCCGGTAAGGTCGGCGTCATTGAACTTAACGCCGGGTCTTTCGTCCCTGTCGTCAAGCAGAACTTCAATGCCCAGCGCTTCCATATCGGCGCAGAGTTTGTCCGCGGCGGTCTTGACGGCTCCGTCGTATTTTATCGGTACAACAATTACATGATAGGGCGCCACTGATACTGGCCAGATTATTCCCTTTTCGTCGTGGTGTTCTTCGATGACGCTGGCCAGGGTGCGGTCAAGGCCTATGCCGTAACTGCCCATAATGGGTGTTTGGCTTTTCCCGTTAATATCAAGGAAGCGTATGTTCATTGGTATTGAATACTTGTAGCCCAATTTAAAAATGTGGCCCAGTTCGTTTCCTTTTTTCTCGTAGAGTTCTCCGCCGCAGTGTGAGCAGAGATCTCCGGC
>Ga0123353_10002320_pt1 | contig 23645 bp, 21 predicted proteins | sample TergutLab28metaG_3_FD_92763 | JGI IMG/M metagenome (GOLD analysis project Ga0123353, IMG submission 92763) | Labiotermes labralis P3 segment gut microbial communities from Petit-Saut dam, French Guiana - Lab288 P3 | ecosystem: Host-associated > Arthropoda: Insects > Digestive system > Gut ... | reverse complement strand
GGGCCATTGATCCTCAGGATACCCGGCGTTAATCAACGCGGTAATGACGCCGAAGGCAGTGGAGTCGTTAGAGCAAAGCACAGCATCCAGTTTCACACCTTGTGCGTAATTTGAAGAAATGATGTTGTCGAAACGCTCTTGAGCCGTAGCGGATGACCATTGCAGTGTTCCCACCACATCCAAGTCGATCTGACCGCTGGGAACTACGAGCTGACCATTTTCGATATACGGTTTGAGTAAATCCATCGCGCCGTTATAGAAGTAGAAAGCATTGGTATCATCCGGTGAACCGGCAACGATTTCCAAATTGAAGGGGCCTGCGCCGTCTTTCAAGCCAAGCTTCTCCTCGATGAAGCTGCCTTGAATGACACCAACCATGTAATTATCGAAAGTTGCATAGTAATCAACCGCGTCGGTATCCACGAGCAGACGGTCATAGGCGATTACCGGCACTTCCATTTCCTTGGCGAGGGCTAACACCGTGCCTAAGGAACCGCCGTCTATCGAGGCGATTACCAACACCTTGCAATCCGCAGTTAACATATTCTCAATATCTGTTAACTGACGGGTCACGTCGTTATCCGAATACGTTAACACCACTTCGTATCCGGCTGCTTCCAGTTTTTCTTTCATGTACGCACCGTCTTGATTCCAACGTTGCAGACTCTGAGTAGGCATCGCTACGCCTACTTTTACATCGGCAAACACGGGCGACGCTACTGCCAGCGTCAACACTACAGCAACCAGGATGACCAATAACCGTTTCATCATGAGAACCCTCCTTAGTTTTATATACTCAAGCATTTCTGCTCGATTTTTGATAAACCCATTCTTTGTACGACTCCGGGGTGTTATATCATTTAAACCCAGTTTTATACGCCAGTAAAACAATCTTTTTCTTATGTTCCCTCTACGAATAACGGCATTATAACATTGCACTTTTTTACCGTCAACACTTTTACGAAATAAATGTGTGCGGACACATTCTCCTATATCTCATATCGTATAAACACGAAAGATAAATAATATATGTTATTATAACATTTCTCCCTGCCACCTAACAGTGCTTGGCGTGGTCAAGCAGCGTATCAACCGTCGTAAAGGCGATACCCGTAACGGAATCAGCGCAGCCATAATATATTGCAACACGACCGGTTTGAGCATCGCACAATGAAGCACACGGAAAGGTCACGTTTGGCACGTCTCCAACACATTCATATAGCTCGGTAGGACCCATAATGTATTCACGCCCGCGATTCTTTACCTTCCAAGGTTCATTGGTATCCAAAAGCGCGCATCCCATGCGGTAAACAAAGCCATTACATGAGGTCAGTACACCGTGATAAATCAGAAGCCAGCCTTCATCCGTTTCAATAGGAATAGGACCCGGGCCTATTTTAGTTTGCTGCCAACCGGATGAAACACCCATCATATAACGATGACAACCCCAATAGGTCATATCAGGGCTTTGACTGATAAAAATATCGCCGAAAGGCGTATGACCATTATCACTGGGACGGCTCATCATCAGGTATTTACCGTTAATTTTTCTTGGGAACATCACACCGTTACGATTAAATGGAAGGAAAGCGTTTTCCAGTTGTGTAAATGTTTTAAAATCAAATGTGTATGCCACACCGATGGTAGGGCCATGATAACCGTTACACCAGGTAATATAGTATCGATCCTCTATAAAACAGACACGCGGATCATAACGATACTCCTTACGCAACACTTCACCATCGTCGCTTTCGAACCGAATAGGATCATCCTCAATGATCCATGTGTATCCGTCCTTGCTGGTGCCCGCGTAAATATCCATGCTCATGGTACGGTCATCGCAGCGGAATACGCCGGCAAAGCCGTCGTTATACGCTACAACGGCGCTGTTAAACACACTGTTCGAACGCTTGTTTCCATTTCTGCCAATGATAGGATTACCGGTATAACGCCACACCGGAGCGGTTTCCCCTACAGGTTTATCTTGCCAAGGAATGTTAGGCAACGCGTTTCCTATAACTTTAGCCATTTTAATCTTCCGCCTTTCAATGTATATGCATCGTCTCCGATATGATGGTTATCATATCAAGTGCTTACAAAATACGCAACATTCCTTTCTCACATGTTTGCATATATTCTATGGTATATTTTGTGGTTATTGACAGTCACTAATCCATATGGTTTAATGCATCGCGCCGCGATGTTTACTGATACTTAACCATTTTGCCTGGATTATCGGAGGCGTTCAATTGAAACGCGCAAAAGAACGATATGGAACCTATTTTTCTAAAAATCGGTCAAGGAGGGAGAAGCCGGATGATGCCGCCGAATGAATGTGAGGAGTTTGGTTACATCCTCGACGGCAGCGTTTATCTTATTCTGGGTGAAAAACAAATCCATATGCGGCGTGGAGATAGCTTCTGCTTGCATCCGGTCTGCGACCATTATATCGCTAATGCAGGTAAATCCTACGCACGGGTCTTATGGATTTCAACACCCCCTGTTTGTTAGTTCATCTTACTGTATGGAGGCGGCAGATGGTCGAGAATGTGCATTTAATTGACTTGGAAGGTATCACAAAGGAATATGACAGCATTGTGGCTTTGGATAACATCAATTTGTACGTGCGAAAAAAAGAGTTTATTACACTGCTCGGTCCGTCCGGTTGCGGAAAAACAACGACACTGCGTATTATTGGCGGTTTTGAATATCCAACTGAAGGTAGGGTGCTGTTTGACGGGAAGGATATAACATCACTTCCTCCCTATAAACGAAAGGTAAATACAGTTTTTCAAAAATATGCTCTATTCCCCCACTTGAATGTCCGGGATAACATCGCTTTTGGACTGAAAATAAAAAAAACATCTAAGCCGGAAATAAATGCCAAGGTAGATGCCATGCTGGATCTGGTTAACTTAAGGGGATTTGGGAAACGTTCTGTCGAGGCGCTTTCCGGGGGGCAGCAGCAGCGTGTGGCTATTGCCCGTGCATTAATAAACGAACCGGAAGTGCTGTTGCTGGATGAGCCGTTGGGCGCACTGGACCTCAAGCTGCGTAAGGAAATGCAGTTGGAGCTTAAAAACATGCAGCAAAGGTTGGGTATTACATTTATCTATGTTACCCATGACCAAGAAGAAGCCTTGACAATGAGCGACACCGTCGTTGTTATGCGCGATGGGAAAATACAACAAATCGGTGATCCAAAGCGCATTTATGATGAACCTATCAACGCCTTTGTAGCAGCTTTCATTGGCGAAAGTAATATTCTGCACGGAACCATGCTGCATGATGAAAGGGTTACCTTCGCACAACACGATTTTGCCTGTGTCGACTCCGGATTCGGGCAGAACACGCCCGTGGATGTTGTGATACGTCCGGAAGATATCATGATGGTTGGGGAGGATGTCGGGCAATTAACCGGTACTGTACGAAGTGTTTTGTTCAAGGGCGTACACTACGAAATGATCATCGATACACATGACACCGCCCTAAAGGTACACTCTACCTCCATGCAACCGCAAGGCGCACGTGTCGGACTTGCCATCGTACCGTTTAATATTCATGTTATGAAACCGGCCATACAGGAGCAGGAAGGTACATCGATATGAAGTACAGTATGCAAATTCCTTCCTGGGCTTACCTATTAATGGCCTTAGGGCTATTGGGATTCGCCGCTTTGGTAGCTATATCCGTTAAACGGCATCACGGGGCAAACCGTTCGGTTTTTTCTGCGCCGTATACCTTATGGATGATCCTATTTACGGTTCTCCCCATTATCCTCATCGCTTACTATGCGTTGACCGATAAGGCAGGGCAGTTTACGTTAACCAATTTCGTTCATTTTTGGGATTCCAATTACGCGAAGAACAAATTATACGCAGAAATAGGCGGAGATACAGTTGATTTTATTCGACGGGGTAACGTAAACGTGGGTACGCTTATCTATTCGTTGTGGATGGCATTTATCTGTACGGTTATTTGCTTGCTTGCAGGGTATCCGGCAGCGCTTATTATGGCAGATCGTCATATGAACATCGGTGCCACTGTTGTCATCCTATTCATCATCCCTATGTGGATGAACTTTCTGCTGCGTACAATCGCATGGATGAGTCTTTTAGAAGATAACGGACTGATTAACACTTTCCTGAAGGGAATCGGCTTGAACGGAATTCAACTGATGTATAACGACAGCGCGGTATTATTGGGTATGACCTATAACTTCCTGCCCTTTATGGTTTTTCCTATTTATACATCCTTATCAAAGCTTGATACAAAATTGTTTGAAGCCGCTCAAGATCTGGGAGCCAACGAGATATCCACTTTCTATCGTGTGACACTGCCCCTCTCTATCCCCGGAATTATCTCGGGAATAACCATGGTCTTTATGCCTTCTGTGACAACTTTTTTCATCCCGCGTATTCTGGGAGGCGGTAACACCATGATGTTTGGCGATTTAATCGAATCTAAGTTTTTAACAGAAGGAAACTGGAATGTGGGCAGCGCCCTTTCTCTGGTCATGATGTTGTTTATACTAGCCAGTCTCGGGGTTCTGCGTAAAGTGGATCCGGAAGGAGAAGGAGGCGGCATCGCATGATAAAGACGTTAAAAAAATGTTATCTGGGTGTTGTGCTTTTATTTTTATACATACCCATCATTATTTTAATCGCATTGAGCTTTAATAGTGGGAAAAGCCGCGTAAAGTGGGAAGGCTTTTCTTTCAGATGGTACAATGCTCTCTTTAATGACAAAGCTATTATGGATGCGCTTTATATCACCATCAGCGTTGCGCTGATTGCTGCTATCGTTGCGACAATATTAGGCACCTTGGCTGCCATCGGTATACATGCCATGAAAAAACGACCGCAGAGCGTGATGATGACGCTGACGAACCTACCAATGACCATGCCGGATATCGTAACAGGAATTAGCCTCATGCTTTTGTTCTTGTTCACGAAGGTAGAAAGAGGATATGTCACTATGCTACTGGCGCATATCACCTTTAATACGCCGTATGTCATTCTTTCCATCATGCCAAAACTTAAGCAAATGAACAAGCACAGTTATGAAGCAGCGCTGGATTTAGGCGCTACACCCATCATCGCACTCATTAAGGTTATCATTCCCGAAATTAAACCGGGTATCATCACGGGCGCATTGCTAGCCTTTACGCTTTCTTTAGATGACTTTACCATTAGTTATTTTACAACAAGCCCTCTTGTGCAAAACCTTTCAACCTTGATATACTCTAAAGCGCGCATCGGTATTGAACCGACGTTAAACGCCTTGAGTGCGCTTATGTTCATTGCACTGCTTGTACTGCTCATAGCCGTCAACAGACGTAGTGCAAAAACTAAAGCGCCATAAACTAAAAAAGATGGAGGCCACTATGAAAAAACTGATCGTCTCTTTTATCCTTCCCTTCATACTTGCGCTGATGATAATACCGGTATATGCCGACGGTGTCGTTAATGTTTTTAACTGGCAGGACTATATATGCCAGGATGTGCTAACCCTCTTTGAAGAAGAGACAGGCATAAAGATTAATTACATGGCCTTTACAACCAATGAAGACATGCTTGTACAGGTTGAAGCGCAGCCTTCCGCATTCGATGTGGTTTTCCCTTCCGATTATTGCATCGAGAGGCTAATAAAAAATGATTTACTGGAATTGATTAATTTTAACAATGTACCAAACTTTGACCAGATAATCCCCTCGCTGTTAAATCCCCAATATGATCCGACCAATGCTTACTCGGTTCCCTATATGTGGGGTACGGTCGGGATACTCTTTAATACATCCATGGTTGAGGAGGAAATAGACAGTTGGTCCGTTCTTTGGGATCTGAAGTACTATAACAATGTTTTCATGTATGATAGCATCCGCGATACAATGGGTACTGCATTAAAGTATCTCGGTTTTTCAATTAACACCCGTATACCCGAAGAACTGGAAAAAGCGCAGGCTATTCTGATTGAACAAAAGAAATCCGGCATTGTGAAAGCCTATCAGGTCGATGAGCTTAAGGATAAAATGGCCGCGGGAGAAGCCGCTCTGTCTTTAATGTGGTCCGGTGATGCTCAATACGCTATTGATTTGAACGAGGATCTTGACTATGTCGTGCCAAAAGAAGGTTCAAACATATGGGTAGATGGAATGGTAATTCCAAAGGGTGCCAAGAACAAAGAGAATGCAGAGATCTTTATCAACTTCCTTTGCCGTCCCGATATCGCTCAAATGAACTGTGAAGAGATTTGGTATTCCTCGCCTAATGCGGGTGCTATTGATTTAATGGGCGAGGAGTATCAGAATAACACGACCATGAATCCCCCTCAAGATGTACTGGACCGCTGCGAGTTTTTTGAAGATCTTGGTGCGTATACTGAGTTATACAACGCTCTTTGGCTAGAAATTAAGAACGCAAAATAAAACTGCTGCTTTTAATGAATGATTCCGTTACTGTTTGTAAACTCGCTGATTCTGTTGGCAATCCATAAGGGAACCTTCTTGAGACGTCCCTGCAGATCTTCCTGAACACGCTCCGGATACAACCGCTCCTCTATGAGCATGAGCAGAAGCGGCCCATAAACCGGTTTAGTGAGACAGTCCGCCATAAAGAGATTGTAAGCTTCCAATTGACTTTCATGAATTTTTCCATTCGTCAAGACGATAACAGGAATTTCTCTTGAAGCGCTGTTCTCATTTAACTTGTTCATGATTGTTTCAACACTAATACCCGGCGTATCAATATCCAGCAACACTAAATCCGGTTTCACATCGTGAAGCACTTCAAATAGTTTCGCAGCACTCCTTACCGGATATACCTTGTACTGGGACTTAATAATATCTCTGTCGTTGGTCATATCAGTCCAGCAACCATTTACTAGTATTATCTTCTTCTTCTTTTGATTCATCCTCTATGCATCTCCTGTCTGTAGCAAGCCATTTGTAATGACATGTCCACTTTAGATGATGGTGTTACACAATAGTCAACTGCTCATAAAACAAAAATATGCATAAAAATGACGAAACATTTATGGAAGCTTTGTATAGATACTTTTGCAAAAAATGTATCTATACGAAATTCTATCCATTTTACCCTTGTGTTACACCATGGTTTCATGCTATTCTGACGTGTCATAAGTAATAAACTAAAGTAGGCAGGGGCTTATTATATGGCGCACAACAAAATGTTTTCCATTAGTTACTCTGCGAAATTTTTAAGAACAACACGTGACACATTACTGTATTACGACAAAATCGGGCTTCTCTCACCCCAAAAACGTGGAGATAACAATTACCGTTACTATACAAGCGGGCAGTTAGGTGTCGCTAATCTCATTCGCACGCTTCAAGAATTGGGAATGACTTTATCAGAAATTAAGGAAATGAAAGATCATCGTACTCCGGAATCGCTGCAAGCTTTTTTAGAACAGCAAATGGTAAAAATAGATAGCAAAATCGCCGAATGGGTCAACGTCCGAAAACTATTACATACAATTGAGTCCATAATCCAGTCCGTTTCAGACATCGATGAAAAAAACATCAGCATACGCTTCATACCCGCTGAACCTATCGTATTGGGGGGGATAAATGACTATAGCCGAGGACGGAATGATTATGACGCGTTATATGCTTTTTATGATGATATAAGTCGAAGATACCCGGACATTAACTTAAATTATCCGGTATGGGGTTTTTTTTCGAAGAAACGCATACTGGAAGGTGATTGGAAATGGCCGGACCGCTATTACTTTTACAATCCCGACGGGTATGACAGAAAACCCGCCTCATTGTATGCTACCGCATATAATCGGGGCGGGTACGGTCAAGCCAGTGATATTTATGAAAGGTTGTTGAAATATATCCGTGATAACGGTTTTGAGGTTTCCGGCGACGCGTATGAGGAATATCCTCTTAACGAATTGAGCGTTTTTGACGACACGAACTATCTCATCCGTCTGTCCATAGCCGTTCGCGAAAAGGGCGGGTAGTTCCAGCTATATGAGAACACCTATTATTCTAGTCGTCCGACTTGTTTATACTATCATCTACTCTGATACTGCAACCTGTGCACGCTCCGGCGATTACAGATACCATGGCTAAATATGGGGCTAAAACTGCCGCTCCCACGGCTATTGGCATTCCAAGGTTCACAATGGTTTTCTTTCCATCTGCGCTGTCTTTCTCCACGATAAGCCGGCTGGCGGCAATTCTTTTAACAAAGCTCTTGGCTTTCTCGCCGGCCTCTCTTGTTTCGTCCTGCCAGTCTTCTGTCTTTTCCTTTGTATCTTCTTCCGGTCTCTGGGTATATAGTCGGTCTTGCTGTTCGAGTACCATTAAAACTTTGATAACACTGCCGTCATTAGCTTCCAATAATGCTGCAGCTTCCTCGTAGGTTACATCAGCCTTACCGCGAAGGTATTCGATATTCAAAAGCATTGTATCATCCATGTTAACATCCTCCTCACATTCATTGATTATGGTCAGTTTATCACATAAATGCCGGATGAGCTTGAGAAAGGAGTGAATGATTCATTAGAAAATGATAAGAAAAAACACTTTATGCGATCCATTAACACACCATTGCAAGCCTAACCCGAATCCGGAACAAATTTCACAAAACAACTATAATTGTGGTAAATGTTTGTTGATAAAACGGATGGTCACTTAGTCATCATCGATGACCAGATAGCTGTTTTCCAAGAAATCGGCCATCGCCTTACGGCAAAGGTCATAATCGGCTTGTTGCACCGCCATAGCGGCATAAGTGAGACCGTTGTAAGCTCCATCCATTGGCAACCGCAATTCTTCTACGACCACACCACGTAGTTGCATGGCATATTCCATCGCTTCCAGCAACTCCTGCGGGGTCACATTGGTAAGTGTTGTGTTTTCGCTGACAGAGTGGACCAAAGCGACCGCTTCATCGTACGTAATCGCCCGGCATTGATCTGCGAGTGTTGAAAGCACGGTACGGACACGTTGGGTTCGCATCATATCGCCTCCACCGCCGGCTTTACGTATCCGCATATAAATCACCGCAGCATGACCATAAAAACGATAGGTACCCGCGCGATTCATCGGTGGGGATGTAGAAGACCTGGATATAGCGTATCGCTTAAGATAATTCGCTTCAGCGTCCGTTACTTTTATATCAACACCGCCAAGATGATCGACAATGGACTGTACCTGCCCCATGTCGAATAATATATACTTTTCTACCTTCACACCAAAATGTGTACTAAAAATCTTACACAAGGCTTCCGGCCCGTAATTTTTCGCAATATAGTTGATTCTGCCGATTACTCCATCCGGACGTAAAACGAGCAAATCACGAATAACTGATGTGAGCATTACCCGTTTAGCCCGTGTGTCTAGTGTGACCATCACGATACCATCTGTATTTCCGAGGTTACCAACCTTTCCGGCCCATTGGTCAACGCACATAAGTAAATAATGATGCTGCCCTTGTACTGTCTCAGGCAGGGTATCATAGTCCAACGGTACGATAGGATTTGGGACAGTAGCTGATACCGGTAGTGCAAAAAACAAAATCAAAATGATTATAAAAAACAATGTGAACCTATGTTTTATTGACATAAAAACTCTCCCTTTTTCCGATGCGCGTAAACCAACAGAAACTTCCCCTTAGGGTGCGATTAATTCCGAGAACGTGCCGAATGTAGTGTCATTCTATATTATTCTTTCATTCTATACAAGCTACTTCGTCTGTGATATCATAATTATCACAATAGACAGAGGAGGAATAATATATCATGTTGATGCCATGGGATGACCCGAAGGTCTCCTCTCTTCAACGGTCCCCCGATCACTCTGTATGGGGAGCTTACGAAAACGCTATTCAAGCGGCCAATCGCACTAACTCCCGTTATCATATGACCCTAAACGGTATATACTCTTTCGCCTTATTCTCTACGCCAAAAAACGCCGGTAGTTTTTACGCTCTCAACTTTAACAGTGATTCCTTCAAGCCCATACAAGTTCCCGGTAATTGGGAAACACAAGGGTTTGGTAAACCAATATACACCAATGTACCGTATCCCTGGCCATTAACTGGTACAGATCAATGCTCCGTATTTGCTAACGCCAAGAAAGACGCTGTCTATCATCCGCCGCTTCCTCCTGCCAAGAATCCAACGGGATGTTACCGTAAGTGGTTTAATGTGCCGGAGTTCTTTTTTAAACGCGACATTTTCTTACGTTTTGAGGGAGTAGAAACTGCTTTTATGGTATGGGTTAATGGGAAGATGGCAGGATATTCGGAGGATTCAAAGCTTCCCGTTGAGTTTGAGGTGACCGGTCTTTTAAAACCCGGAAAAAACTTGTTAGCCGTGCAAGTTATGCGTTTTGCAACATCCTCATGGCTGGAGGATCAGGATTATTGGCATCTATCAGGAATACACCGTAATGTCTCACTAATTGCCAAACCAATGTTACGCCTGCAGGATTGGCAAATAATTGCAACTCCTGATTTATTCGGAAAGCCGAGTCTGCTTGAAGCTACAGTGACTGTCTCGCAATCTGTCAATTTTGCGGATTGCCGCGTTCGCCTTTCCCTTATGGACGCATTGGGAAAGAGGGTTGGCCAAAGCGAAGCGCCGGTTTCCATTAAAAGCCCGTACACACTTCATGAAGGGGTAATGACAGGTCAGGCGAAAATAAGCTTCTCAGTTCCGCACACCGTACTTTGGTATCCGGAACGCCCGTATTTATATACAGCCATTATAACGTTACTTGATCCCAACGGTGAAGAAATTGATTTTGAAAGCAGCCGTGTTGGTTTTAAAAGCGTATCGGTAAGTAACGGTATCGTTTACTTAAATGGCGCACGCTTAGTTATTCGCGGTGTCAATCGTCATGAACACGAACCACGTGGCCGTACGGTGTCTCCAACGCGAATGCGGGAAGAAATACGGCATATGAAGCGTATACATATCAATGCCGTACGCACCTGCCATTATCCAAGCAGCCCTATATGGTACGACTTATGTGATGAACTCGGTCTGCTTGTTTTATGTGAATGTAATCTTGAGACACATGGCGTAAACGGTTTGTTATCTAATGATCCGGCTTGGGCGGGCGCTTACCTGGAACGTGCTGTTCGTATGGCTTGCCAGTATAAGAATCATGCCTGCATTTACGCTTGGTCATTAGGGAATGAAAGCGGGTTCGGCGCTCATCATGCCGCCATGTACGGATGGTTAAAAGAGTACGATAAAACCCGTTTATGCCAATATGAATGCGGCGCTCCGGGAGTAAACATATCTGATGTACGCGGTAATATGTACGCGCCGTACGATCAAATCCAAAAGATGCTGACAGACCCAAATGATATCCGTCCCATCATTTTAGTAGAGTATCTATATCAAATCAGCAACAGCGGCGGTGGTATTGAACGTTTCCGTGAGCTGACGGAAACGTATAAACGTTTTCAAGGCGGTTTTATATGGGACTGGCAAGACAAGGCGTTGGAAGCACATACTCCGGACGGCGTACCGTATTATGGATACGGCGGTGATTTTGGAGAACCGTTAACCGATTCAACCCCTTTCATGTGTTGCAATGGCATCGTGTTGCCGGATTTAACATGGAAACCTGTCGCTTATGCTATTCAATCGTACTATGCGCCTGTATGGATAGAACGCCGTGATGGTATAGACACCTGGCATACCGATCTTGTTTTTAACCGGTACACACTGTTGAATCGATTCAACTTGGCTGATGCTTTAGAATCTGTTGAGTGCACTGCCATACTTAAAGAAAGCGGGATAGAAATTGCGCGTATGCCTTTAGCACTGCCGCCTACACCGCCGGGTGAGGAAAGAGAGTTCACCTTTACCTTCCCATTTGATCAAAAACCAGACCATGAATACCATTTGGATATGGAGATTAAACGCAGAGTACCTTTATGGTACGATGTTGATGGAGACCTTCTATGGGCAGGTCAATTTTCTCTTCCAACTAAGTATACTATCCCGCGTGTCGTTAAAAAAAGGAATAATACCTTGAAGATAAAAGAATCAACATGCCAACTGATGGTTGATACCAATTCATTTAGCGCCGTGTTTGATACGGAGCATGGTTTATTGGATGCATTTATACAAGCGGATCGTACGCTTCTATCAAGCGGAAAACCATGTTTTGATAGGCCCTATACCGGTTTGGACTGTCAAGCAGGATGGGGTTGGTTTTCGCAAACCGCTCCTCTTGCTCAAGCGCAGTACAAGCTGCTATCACACCGGATGACCTCCTCGGATGATGAGGCGGTGCTAACCTTTGAGTATGGGATACTCACAGCTTTACCTCTTCGGATATCAGTGGCATATCATGTGAGCGGAACAGGTATGGAAGTATGCTACTGCGCCATAGCTAAAGGAGGCTGGCTGGCTCTACCACGCGCCGGGCTCTGTTTTTTAGTGGATAAAGAACTGGAATCTATTACTTACTTTGGATACGGACCGATGGAAAACTATCCGGACAGGTTAGCACCTGCCCGCCTTGGCGTATATAACTCTACGGTAACAGCTCAGCATTTTCCGTTTATTCCACCTGCAGAAACCGGCGGACATGAAGGTACCCGTTGGCTCAGTCTACAAGATAACAATGGTACAGGCATACATGTTACGAGCCTGGTTCCTTTCCATTTCGATGTACGCCATTCCGACACAGCAGACTACCGTATAGCTCGTCATGATCATCAACTTATACGCCATCAGGAGTCATTCTTGCATTTAGACGCCACACATAGTCCCATTGGCGGTGACATGGGTTGGAGCACGAACACGAATCGCCGCGCCATGCTGGGAGATGGTGTTTATACCAACCGTTATTCTATAACGGCTATCAAATAATTAATTTATTTTCCGTCGCTACTTTTTACGGCGCATATATGCCGGGATACCTAAATCATCCTTATCGTCAGGTTTAGTTTGTTGAAATGGCTGCTGGACCTGTGGTTGAAAGCCTTGTCCGGGTTGCACCTGCGGTGCGAACCCCTGCTGCTGCGGTTGATAATAGCCCGGTTGCACCATAAAGCCTTGTGGCACAGTCGCTTGAGGTTGATACGGCATGGGCTGCATCGATGGCATCCCTGCGGCCACTTGTGAGGGGCGGCCTGAATTAACAAATGATGGAATCTCCGTATCGGCATGTTTACCTTGATCTTCTGTTTCTGTTTGGGCGGCTTCACCGCTATCGTATCTGGGTGTTCTGGTGGAAGGGTACCCAAATGAAGATCCGCTTGTCGCACGCGATCTGTCTCGTTCTCGATCCACCGACCTGCGCGTTGACTCCCGCGGCGGGAAAGGTGTTTTTTCAAACCCGGTTGCAATGACAGTTATACAGACATCATCTCTCATATCCGGCTCAATACCCGCGCCAAATATGACATTAGCCTCTGAATCAGCCGCTTGTGTGATTAAGCTGACTGCCTCATTGATATCTATAATAGAGACATCTTCACCACCGGTTACATTGATTAGTACGGAACGGGCGCCTTCAATATTCGTTTCTAACAACGGACTGTGAATGGCATTTTTAGCGGCATCAACCATCTTGTTTTCACCTTTTCCGACACCGATACCCATGTGTGCCATACCACCCGATTCCATAACTGTTTTAACATCAGCAAAATCCAAGTTAATCAAAGCAGGAACTGCTATCAGATCACTGATCCCCTGTATACCTTGTCTTAATACGTCATCAGCAATGCGAAACGCTTCAAGCATGGTGGTACCTTTGGAAACGACCTGCAGAAGCCGATCGTTTGGAATAACAACGAGCGTATCCACTCTTTGCTTTAGTTCATGAATACCCATTTCAGCGTTTTTCATACGCTGCCTGCCTTCGAATGTAAATGGTTTAGTGACAATGGCAATCGTTAGGCATCCCAAATCACGCGCGACTTCGGCAACAATCGGCGCGGCGCCTGTTCCGGTCCCCCCGCCCATACCCGCCGTTACAAATACTAAATCCGCTCCGTTGATGGCCTGGGCAATCTCTTCCCGATTCTCCTCAGCGGCACGTCTGCCGACATCAGGGACGGCACCCGCCCCCAAACCCTTGGTTACTTTTTCACCAATTTGAATTTTAACATCTGCGTTGGATAGGGACAGAGCTTGTCGATCCGAGTTTACCGCAATAAATTCTACGCCCTGCAGGCCCGCGTCTACCATTCGGTTGACCGCATTATTACCGCCTCCGCCGCAGCCTATCACCTTAATTGACGCGAAATTCGCTTTATCTTCCACTTGAAGTTCCAACACGTTATTGTCCCCCTACTCTACCTAAAACAATTTAGCGTTTGCGTACTTTACCCACCCATTAGGCTCCTAAAGAAATCTTTGAACTTCCCTGCAAGTCCGGGTGACGGCGCTTTTTGTTGTTCCATGGTATCCACAATTAAATCCAGTAACCCCGTTACGCTGGCGTATACGGGGCTATCCAGTTTTAAAACACGTTTAGGCGTTTCGCGGACGAGCCTGTTTAGTTTTCCGGCAAGATAATCCTTCCCGCCACGGTTCAGGAAAAGCCCGCCTCCGGTTAGATAGATGACGCTCCATTGGCTTAGCCTGATACCGGAATCATCCAAGCTTTTTTGGATAGACTCGGCCAGTTCATCCACGCGCGGCTCTAGTATCTCAGCGACTTTATCATGTGCAAACGAAGCGGTTGCGGCATTATTAGACATAGTAACAGTATACTGCTTTTCATGTGAAGACATTTGCCCGAACACATAACTCCGCTTTAACTGTTCCGCAATATCCATTTGTATACGTAACCCATCTGCTAAATCCATGGTTATATACCCGCCACCTATAGGAATGGTATTCAGATAAATAACAGCATCGCCTTCAGAGATAATCACATCTGTGGATAAATATCCTATGTCGATCAATACACTGATTCTGTCTCTCTCATCTTCCGGGATATACAGCAAAGCTTCACCTGTTATGGTAGAAAAGAAACCGGAGACTGATATCCCCATGCCACGTAATCTTCCATCGACTTCATCTAAAAAAGACTTGTCCGCTAAAACAAATGATATACGTGCTTTAAGCTCCGATCCTTTCATACCAATAGGTTCCATTGTTCTTTTATGATCGTCTACGCTAAACCATGCCGGGCTTCGATGGATAACGATACCTTTTAATTCACCTTTTTCATTGACCGCGTCCTCTATTTGACTTAGCTTCTCGGATGCGGTTTTAAAGAGCATTTTTATATCGGATAATGTAATACGGGGTTCTGTGCCCTTAATTGTTTGCTGAACCTCTACAACATAGACTGTTGAGAAAGCTCCCGGAACCCCGACATTTGCTTCCGTTATACGCCGCCCGGATTGGTCTTCAGCCTCTTTAACAGATTTTTCGATTGCAGCGTTCAGCGTGGTTGTGTTATGCCAGCCTTCCGCCTTGGAAAACCCGTCATAATAAGCGTAACCGGTGCCAATGATATCGCACCGTTGGTTAAGGCTTGACTCCGCTTGCATGGTTACAATCTTACTGGTGCCGAAGTCAATCGCAGCCATCGTTGTTTTCATATGTTCAATATACCCCCGTTTCTCGGGATACTCGCTACGTTCATGCCGCATTATACCATAAAAATATTCCGATTGGGAAGACACCATGAAAACCAGAAACATTCCCTTTGGGTATTATACTATTTATAACACTTTGAAACAATCTGTAGGCTTTACTCACATGATTTATCGGCATGACAGATATCTCCCTCTCCATCAGTACAATAACACCGGATCACCAAGGCATGTGTACAGGATTGACCGGAATAGAGACATCGATTGTACCACCGCTTATATCCATAGCTTCAAGATAATCAAGTACTGTTATTAAGGAAACCAATTTCGCATGTAAATAGGTCATGTTACCTAAACGAGCCATGTACCCACCGTTAAGTTCCAAGTAAATATTATCGGGTTTTAATAGATTAATGGCAAGAATCATGTCTGCGCATTCCAGCCTGTTGATTTCATATGCGAGCGCCATATAAGCGTTTAGCTGCTGCTTATTCTCCATCGTTACGCAAAGGACTTCTCCTAACCGTATGTCATCTAATCTAATCCCATCAAGTGTTATCAATCCGGCTGCATCTGTTATTTCTTCGGATTTGCTAATGATGACACCCATCACATCTACAGTGCATTGTATGCCTAAGGTCCGCATCACGCAAAATGGAACCCGCTCATAAATGGTTAGTGTAACCGTTTTATTCCAAACATCCCGCTCCATATCAACGAAAAGAAGATCAAACTGGGTGTCAATATTCCGCCTGACAGTTTCTTCCTGTATAGCATACATAGACATCCCTTGTGATAAACCGGAACATGCAACAACATCAGCAAGGTCTTTTTGGATACAACCATAGACTATCACATAATCTAACCGCAGACTCATCATTGCTGTTATAACAATAGCAGCAATGATAAATACTAACAGGACAGCGCTGATAATTTTCTTTTTCATGGTAAAATGTTTTCCGGAGGATGTGTGATTCATTGGCTTTGACCTTTCACATCTCTCGTGTCCTTTACACTCGAACTCGCACCGGAAGAACAGGCAGTACTTTTCTTAAGATTCCATACGATTTCTTTAAAAATCCTGCCACGTTGCTCATAGTCGGCAAACATATCAAAGCTGGCGCAGGCCGGCGAAAATAAAACGCTTCCTCCATCTCCGGGAAGCATAGAAGCCATATAGACCGCTTCTTCTAAGTTGTCCGCGAACATAACGCGTTTAAACCCCACATCATTCAACACTTGATAAATTTTGTTTGCTGTCTGTCCTATTAAAACAATACCGGTGATATGGTTAGAGTTATTCTTTATTTCATCCGCCAGTGGCTTGAAATCAGCTTGCTTATCATAGCCACCCAGAATGACAGCCATATTCCCTTCGATAGAGCGTATTGCGCGTATTGTGGAGTCAACATTCGTTCCCTTTGAGTCATTAAAATAACGTATGCCATTTAACTTGCGAACATACTCAATCCGATGTTCCAAACCATTAAAATGTCGGATTGTTTCCCTTATGATACCTGCTTCAATCCCGGCAATCCGTACAGCACAAACAGCCGCTAAAACATTTTCAATATTATGCTCACCCGGTAACGCAATATCGGCTAATGGCGCAATAACGCTTTCATTTCCATCAAGGCGGAAAACTATATGGTTTGACTTGATGTAAGCGCCTTCAAAAACGGTGTTAAGCCTTGAAAAACGCAAGACTCTACTTTTAATCGTTTGAGCCGGCTTATGTAGTAACGGGGAATCGTCATTAAGAATAGCCATGTCATCACTGTTTTGGTTTTCAAATATCTTGAATTTTAAACGGCTATATTCCTGCATATTATCATGTCTTTCCAAATGATCTTCCGCGATATTTAAAAGCAGCGCCGTGCTTGGATGGAATGACATAACTGACTCTAGTTGAAAACTCGAAACTTCTAAAACAGATAACTCATGGCGCTTGTTTTCCAGTATGGCGCGTGTATACGGGTTGCCGATATTTCCTGCGACAACAGTATCTCGTCCGCCTTTTTTTAGTATCTCACCTATCAATGAGGTTGTCGTTGTCTTTCCGTTTGTACCCGTAACGGCGATGATTTTTCCTGTATCAAATAAGGATCCCAGTTCAAGTTCCCCAATAATCGGAATTCCTGAAGTGCGTGCTGCTGATGCTAGCGGTGAATTGATTGAAATTCCGGGGCTTATGACAACCATATCCACATCTTCAAGCGTTTCTCTTGGTTCTTGTGAAAAACGAAGAATGGCGCCTTTTTTACATAGTCCTTCCAGTGTATTACCGAACGCCTCGGGCTGTTTTGCGTCGTTTAACAAAGGAATGGCTGCTTCCCGTAATAAAAGCTCAGCCGTCGCCATTCCGCTGCGTCCCAGTCCCATGACTAATATTTTTTTGCCAGTCAGCTTGTCTTTCACTTGACCCTCACATCGTCACCGTAAAAACCAGCAACCCGCAATAATTGCCGTAATGGACATCAACCCCGCAACGGCGGTATACATTGCGGTTACCTTTTTTTCACTCATCCCGCATTGTTCAAAATGATGATGCAGAGGCGACATCTTGAAGATACGCTTTCCGTGAGTTATTTTATAATAGGTTCTTTGCATGATAACGGACACAGAGGAAATAATTAACGTGAATGCAAGACCAATCAGGAGGAATGGCTGGTTCATCATCAATCCGATACCTACCATTGCACTGCCGATAAACATAGAGCCTGTGTCCCCCATTATCACTTTTGCCGGAAAACGATTGTAACGCAGAAAACCACAGCATGCTCCTGTCAGCGATATCCCGAAGAGAGCCAGTATAAAAGCTTTATTATCCGTATATGTACCATCCGACAATAACGGCAGGCAAGCTGTAAACGCTATAATCGTCCATGATAACGCACCTACCGCTGTAACGCTTGAGAGTATGCCATCCACACCGTCTTGTATATTGGCGCTGTTCACAATAAAGATGATAAGAATGATGGCAAGGGGAAAATACATAAAACCCGGATCCCATATCCTATTGGTAAAGGGTATATGTACGGAACTCCCGACAGCCGGATGATAATAACAGAAAAAAGCGAACAACGTAGCCGCAATAGCCTGCGCAATCATTTTTTGGCGTGGTTTTAACCCAAGATTTCGTTTTTTTACGACTTTTATATAATCATCAGCAAACCCAACCAGCATATTAAAGACGCAAAAAACATACAATGCCGCCAATAGCGCAGCAATTCCCGTGTTTCTAAATAACGCAAATACAGCCGTGACAGTTAATACGCTTACTGTAATAAGCAAACCGCCCATTGTTGGCGTACCCTGTTTAGATTTATGTGATGCGGGACCCAATTCGTACTCCGTTTGTCCCGCATGCATAGCGCGTAATTTCCTGATAAAGGCAGGTCCCGTTAACCATACGCAAAGGAAGGAAAAGACCAACGCCATGATGATACGAATCATACACGAACCCCTTCGAACGCCTTTTTCATTTCCGTTAGAATGTCTATGACAATTTCTTTTTCATTAAACGGATATTTCACGCCCATGATATCTTGATAAGTTTCATCTCCCTTTCCCGCTAAAACAACCGTATCGTTCTCCTCCGCTTCCAGTAAAGCGTGCTTAATCGCATCTTTCCGATTTTCTATTACAATATACTTTCCCTGCGTGCGTTTTATACCTTCTTCAACGGCTTTTAAAATGTCCATAGGATCCTCCATGCGCGGATTATCGCTGGTTAGGACACAATAATCCGCCAAACGCCCACCTCGTTCGCCCATATCGGGGCGTTTCCCCCTATCCCGGCCACCGCCACAGCCGAAAACGACGATGACCTTACCTTTGGTAAAGAGCCTAACCGTTTGCAGAATGTTTTCAAGCGCATTGGTAGAATGTGAGTAATCCAGAATGACTTTGAATGGTGTCTGCGTCTGCAAGAGTTCAACACGCCCGGGAACCGTTTTAATTGCTTCTAAGCCTTCTTTAATATACTCAAGTGAAATGCCCAGTATCATCGCCAATGAAGCTGCGGCAATCGCATTGTATATATTAAACACACCAACCATATTCAACACAACCGGGACAGGCTGTATGTCCCGCAGGCACAGCATCATCGATACGCTGTCATCATGTACCTCAATATCTCTGGCGAACACGTCGGATTCTTGGCAGATTCCAAAGGTCATATTGGGCATTTTAATACCTTGCAACGCATGCGCCACTGCTTCATCATCAGCATTATAAGCGGTATTCTTTACATAACCGTCTGTAAAAAAACGTTTTTTAACAGCTAAATAGGATTCCATATCTCCAAAGTAGTCCAGATGATCGCGGCTCAAATTGGTAAATACACCCGCTTCAAACTCCAACCCATCTAAACGGTGCATATCCAGGGCATGAGCCGACACCTCCATAACAACATATTCCGCGCCCTCATCCGCCATGCTTCTTAAGTCACGATTTAAGTCAATAGGATCGGGAGTTGTCAAGTTGCTGGATAGTAATTTATCACCTATATAGCTACCTGTCGTCCCAATCAAACCACATTTATGTCCCGCTGTCTCCAAAATAGATTTTAGCATATAACTTGTAGTTGTTTTCCCTTTCGTGCCTGTGATGCCCACTATTTTCATTTGTTCGGCCGGATGGCCATAAAATGCAGCGGACACACGTGCCATGGCTGCCCTCCCATTGCTCACGAGAACTTGCGGTACTCGAACATCTGTCAAAAACCGTTCAACTATTAAGGCAACGCACCCGTTTCTAACAGCTTGATCGGCAAAAAAATGAGCATCACTGCGTATCCCCTTAAAACAAAAGAACAAGCCCTCCGGTGCTTCATCCCGGCTGTTCATACATAATCGTTGTATTTCTACGCCCATGTCTCCGCTAGTATCCATTAAGTACGGTAAGCCGGCAATCATTCGATCCAGTCTCATATCAAATCTCCCCGGATTATTCTATATTGCTTCCGTTTTCCAAATTATACCCGGATTGATTGTACTGTATAGCGGAGGAAGCCGAAAGAGAATACTTGTCATGCACGCGCAGGGGAGTTATGTTGGCTCCTTGGCCGGAAATAAGACCTAAGTGTTGGGAAGCTGTATAGGCAACGACCGTTTCGCTGACTGCTTCTTGATAAACTGAAGCAAGGTATTCCTTTTCACTGTTGACTATGGTAATTGATGAAATAATTGAATCGAGTTCATGCTGCAAAGTGAATTCGCTATTCCATTGGGCTAACAATAAGATACCGGATATAAATAAGAGTGATAAGACCGCTAGGATAAAGAGTTTCGGTGATAGTCTCCAACGGTCTTGTATATGGGATGCCTGGGCCTTACTCTTACGAAGGGCTTCGTTTCTGTTTGGATAAAACCGCCGATTTCTAACGGCAGAGCTAACCTTATAATAGTTATCTGAAGAGTCTACAACGTTTCCGCCCGGGAGCCATACACCTTTTCGGACATGAAATTTATTACTGTTATATTCAGTTTTTAGGGTATATCCCCTGCCATATCCTTGTCTGGTCATATCTGAACCCTCCTGTTTATAAGATCGATACCATGGCCTCACTCTGCATCAATTTCGTCAAGCCTATCCAGATTCTCGTCTAAGTTTTCTAAGAACAGCAAATCGTGTTCCTGAGCTTGATTTTCTTTTTTAACCAGAGCATACGTCAGCTTTCCTATGATCACGACATCTTTCGTATCTTGCACATAAAGCTTTTTAATGCGTGTAGGGATAAGCGCGCGCCCTTGAGCGTCCCAATTGCAGTTTTCATAACTGTATGCCGCAAAAAGCTCCAACGCGGCACCGGCAACCTGAGTATTTTTTAAGGACTTTCTGTATAGTTTGTCGATTCCCTCGCGCCATACATGCTTTGGGTATAAGGCAATACATCTAAAGTCCAGTGAAGGCGCGATGACGAAATTGTTTCCTAATTTGCCGCGATATGCATGTGGAATGACGATTCTCGATTTTGAATCAAAAGAATGCGCGAAGGAACCTAAAAAGCCATATGTCGTTGTATCGTCCGCGGGCATAATATCATTTGACACATCATCGATCGGATGATTCTTCAATGCATTGTCTGACTCTTGTGTCAGACTCGTGTCAGAGTCACTATTTAAATCGTTTGGCATCATCCGATCGTCTGTCATTTTATAATTCAAACCCCACTAATTGGCACTAGATACTATTTTTAGATACTTGATTACTACTATTCCCCACCATTATAAGCGCGTAAAAAGCACTGTCAACAAGCACTTTTTGCACCGGCGACAGTCCTTTTACCTTATTCTTCTATAAGTATAGAAATAGCCGAAACTATGTTCGCTTAAATCTGTTTCTCATTGTCCTACGCACTACATATTGTAGGAACATGCGTTCTTCATTTTTAATTCTCAGAAAATTTAGAAGTTTTGCACAATATTTCGTCACTATTTTCTCTACTTTTTTTATTACCCCATAGAAGCCAATTGATGTAACTTTAATATATCCGAAACGGCATAAAATCCAATGAATCCGCGGAAACCAGTTGATACGTCACTCCGTTTTCTTGTTTACTTGCTCGCTCGCACGGCAAAGCGTTATGTATATGCCCGAATACCACTTTTTGGACCTTATAGCGCGAAAACAGGTTCGTAAACCCGTTTGACATGTTGTTTTTTTGGATAGGAGGATAATGCATCATCACGATAATGGGACGGCCTTCCCCTTTTAGTCTTGCGGCTTCCAAAGATAGTTCCATGCGTGATACTTCCCTTATGTATACTTTTTCGTCTTCTGCCGTGAGTGGCGTCTCCTTTGTTGGTATAAGCCAGCCACGCGACCCTGCAATCACACTCTTTTCGAGAACGAACGCATCGTTTTGCAAAGCAAACATTCCCTGCGGTAACCGACTGCGTACTTTACCAATAGATGACCACCAAAAGTCATGATTCCCACGTAATAATACTTTTCTCCCCGGTAGATCTGCGATAAAACTTAAATCGAGGTCAGCTTCAGAAAGCCGCATCGCCCAGCTGATGTCACCGGGCAGCAAAACCACATCTGTGTGAGTAATACTATCCATCCAACATGCCCTGAGTCTATCTCGGTGATTCTCCCACCGGCTACCGAAAACAGACATCGGTTTACTCTGACTGCTATCCAGGTGCAAATCACCGATGGCGAACAGTTTTTCCTCACTGCACACTAAATTTCGTCGCCCTCATCATCATTATCATTATCTTCACTCTCACGTATGCTTTCAAGCGAAGAGAACTCACAACCGACATCACTGTATTCTCTATCCGGCAGCTCCTCGGGTATTTCAGGAATTATCTCATCTATCACGCTGACAGGATTTAATCCCAAGCTCGTTGCTTCACCGGTGTCATCTACATCCCGGGGCGTGCTCACAGTGTTTCCGGTCATCTCTTTTAAACATAAAAAACAGACATCCCTACCGGGAAGCGGTTTTTCCTCGTTACATACAGAGCATAACTCATTGTCATCCTTGACCTGATCTCCCTTCAAGTCACGCACACATACAGAACAATACGTTTCATCCTCTTTAATATAATTGAGTTCACACCGCGGACATTTTCTGAGTTTCATACGGCTATCCTCTCCTTTTCCAGTCGCAGATTATACTACCTTCTTGATAACCATACAACCCATAAATTCTTATTCGGCATTCAGATCAGTGGCTTGATAAATCACGCTTGTTATCAATGACAGGACTTTATCACGACCGGTGCCATCCTCAGATGAAAAAGGAATGACCTCCCAAGGCTGTACTTCCATAGCGCGTAAAATTGGCAGGAGATGCTTGGAACGTGCAGCGCGCGATATTTTATCCGCTTTAGTTACAATTACGGTGCGGGGTACGCCGGTCTTTCGTAAAAACAGGCTCATTTCTTTGTCTTCTAAGGTGGGTTCATGTCGTATATCTACTAAATGAAGGACATGAACCAATTCTGTCGCCGCGGAAAAATAACGCTGCATCATGCCGCCCCATCGTATTTGTTCCTTTTTATTTACTTTCGCATAACCATACCCCGGCAAATCAACAAGATGAAATGTATTATTCATTACATATATATT
>Ga0123353_10002318_pt1 | contig 23649 bp, 21 predicted proteins | sample TergutLab28metaG_3_FD_92763 | JGI IMG/M metagenome (GOLD analysis project Ga0123353, IMG submission 92763) | Labiotermes labralis P3 segment gut microbial communities from Petit-Saut dam, French Guiana - Lab288 P3 | ecosystem: Host-associated > Arthropoda: Insects > Digestive system > Gut ... | reverse complement strand
GGTGCAACGCCGGGATATTTGTTCCAAATACCGGGATTGAAAATTGGAGAAAAGCTGCTTACAGGGGTTTGGGCATTTTCACCGAAAAGCTATGAAATAAAACAAAACCTGTTAGGTGACAATATTATTGAATATTTCAGACCATTTCAAGATAATCTGAATGATTGCATTTATTTCATTGAAAATCCAAGCCCCGAGCCGTATATTAGTTCGGACGGGGCATTTTCACTGGCTTGCGATGGTGTGTTTCTGCTAGAGAACCTAGGGAAATAGACGTTTTATGCTTTAAAAATATCGATTCCCCTTGACAACACCGTCCGTGGTTACGCTTGACAGAATAAAATATATTATATACAAGACGCACTGAGTCAAGAGTGTATAAAATTAGAAGAAAGGGTTTTTTTAGTTATGATAAGAATAGGTATAGTTGGTTATGGTAATCTTGGGCGAGGGGTTGCTAAAGCTGTTGATATATGTCCCGATATGGAGCTTAGAGCTGTTTTTACACGGCGTGACCCTCGTTCAATAAAAATCGCCGATAGTAATGTTGCTGTATTATCAGTGGATTCTGTTGCGAATATGGTTGATGATATTGATGTTATGATTTTTTGCGGCGGGTCTGCTTCCGATTTGCCTGTGCAGGGTCCGTTTTTTGCGTCGTTATTTAATACTGTCGATAGTTATGATACACATGCAATGATTCCCGGGTATATGGCTTCGATTGATGCTGTCGCGAAAAATACAACTGCGATTATTTCAACAGGCTGGGATCCGGGGCTGTTTTCTATTATGCGCGTTCTTTTTGAGGCGGTTTTACCCGATGGTGATAATTACACATTTTGGGGCGAGGGGTTGTCACAAGGGCATTCGGATGCAATTAGGCGGATAAAAGGTGTTTTACATGCAGCGCAATATACAGTTCCTGTTGAAAGCGCAGTAAATTCCGTCCGTTCGGGTGCAAGACCGGTCCTAGGGACGAGGCAAAAGCATTTGAGAAAATGTTTTGTTGTTGCGGATGATGATGCCGATAAGGATGAAATTGAGAATGCAATAAAAACTATGCCGCACTATTTTGCTGATTACAATACATCAGTTCATTTTATTGATGCGGATGAATTCGCAAAAACCCACACAAACATGCCGCATGGCGGAATGGTTTTGCGCAGTGGCAATACCGTCGGCGTAAATACCGGCGACGGCAACACCGTTGGCGTAAATACCGGCGACGACCGCACCTTCGGTCATAATCAGCATATGGAATTTTCTTTGAAGCTTGAATCAAATCCCGAATTTACCGGTAGCGTTTTAGTCGCCTACGCCCGTGCTGCGTATCGTATGTCGAAAGAGGGGTTGTATGGTGCAAAAACGGTGTTAGACGTACCGCTGAGCTATTTAGCCATAAAAGATAGGTTAGATGTAATAAGGGAGTTGCTTTAGATTTTTTCCCTCACCATTATCATCAATCTTACCAGGTAATTTTTGTCATCTATTGTGCTGATTTCGTTTAGCGGGTATTCTTCGTAGGAGTCTCCGCAGATTTCATAATTATTTTTTTCTATAAAGTCAACTAGTCTCTCGTAGAGCAAACTATTTGGTTTGTAACCATCACGTTTGTAGCCTATTGCATATAGTGCTGCGGGTCTTCTGTCGTATCCTTCGGGGTTATAGAAATAATATCTGTCCGGATTATTCCAGTCTCTTGCTTTTATGCGGTTTTGGGAGTATGTCGCCCAGACGGGATAATTCATATCCAGATCCGGATACTTATTAGCCATATCGTGATAGAAGCTAAGTAGGGCATCATAGTCTGTTCTGTTGCGGCTGTAGTCGTTGATGTCACCGAGTATTATCGCTTCCGCAGGCAGGAATTTCACCGATATTGCTTTTTCATCTATGTTTGCTACAGAGTTTATCGATTTTTTTAGGGTCAGCAATAGTTTCCGGGCATTTACCCATTCTTTGATTTTTGTATCTATTTCGTCGATTTGCCGTTCGAATACCATGTTTGCCAGTTCCGGTGTTCGACGGTCTCTTAAGCTTCGTATATCATCGAGCGACATACCGAGCTGTTGAAATGTACGTATAACATTTACAATAGCCAATTGTGAACTTGAGTAGTAACGATAACCGTTATCTCCACGCATTATCGGAGAAAGCAGTCCGATTCTATCGTAGTGCAGCAATGTGTCACGCGTTGTGCGAGTAAATTCGGCAAAGTCACTTATAGACAGGAGCCCGCTTCCGGACATAATTTTGACCTCTTTTTACTTTCTTTTTGTTTTTTTCCGTTACTTTATCACAAACTATTGTTTTACACAATAGTTATTTTATTGCTTCTATTTAGCGCACAGATTGTTTTTGTACATACTGTTGTATTGTTGTACATTTCGAGAAGGTTTTTATGTTTATTTTGACACTTATCAAAGTGTTGACTCTTGTGTAACACCATAGTGTATGTATTATGATATATGCATTTACCCGTAGCAAATCTATTATATGAGGTTGTAAAATTATGCCAACGATTAGACCGATTTCCGACTTAAGAAACAATTCAAATGAAATTAGTGAGTTTTGCCGCACTTCGCGTGAGCCTGTGTTTATCACTAAAAACGGTGTGGGTGACATGGTTGTGCTGAGCATTGATATGTATGAGAGGCAACAGGCGCAACTCGATTTGTATGCCAAGCTTGCCGAGGCCGAGGCTGACATAGTCGCCGGCTCCGACAGTACGGGATTTTTTGAGTTCGTCAAAAAACAGAGGGTTTACACTAATGAATGATTATGAAGTAAAGATTTCCCCTGCTGCGCAAAATGATTTTTTGGAGGTTGCCGAACGCATAATAATGCTGACTCCCGAAGAGGCTTCATTGCAGTTTGATAATATTATAAAACAGACTGAGGTATTGGTAAAAGCTCCGGAAAGCTGTCCCTCCGCAAGGGATTCACAACTGCGTTTACGCGGCTACCGAATGTTAACGGTTGACGACTACATCTATTTTTTCGTCATTAACGAAAGAAACGTGTACATCCGGCGAATCCTATACGCAAGACGTCAGTATGATAGGCTGATGTAAGCTCATTTGGCTTCATCGGTCGTCCTTGACGACAGTATGAATGGCTAATGTAAGCATTTTGGGGTTCCCTGTTACATTGGTCTTCATTGAAACTCGACCCGTAGTCCCCTTGATGATGCGCTGTTCATGGGATTACGGGCCGAGCTAGTTGTCGATCGCGGAAACTGTTTCTTTGCCTTGACATTACAGTGGTAGCGTGACATACTTGGAGGACAGTTAGAGAGGAGCTTCCATATATGTCTGATAATATTTATACATTTGAAAATGAGGAATATAAGGATTCTTACCGCCATACCGCAGCGCATATTCTTGCGCAAGCTGTGAAGCGGTTGTTTCCCGATGTTAAGCTTGCTATCGGTCCTGCCATTGCCGATGGTTTTTATTATGATTTCGACACACCGGAGCCATTTACACCCGATACTTTAGAACAAATCGAGGCAGAAATGCGCAAGATTATTAAAGAAAAACTGGCTTTGGAGCGTTTTGAGCTTTCACGCGAGAAGGCTTTGGAGTTTGTTCGGAAGCAGGACGAGCCGTATAAGGTCGAACTAATAAACGACTTGCCCGAGGATTCTATTATCAGTTTTTACAAGCAGGGTGATTTTACCGATATGTGTGCCGGTCCTCATGTTGATACTACTGCAAGGATTAAGGCTAATGCGCTGAAACTGACAAGTGCCACCGGCGCATATTGGCGGGGCAATGCCGATAATAAGATGCTGCAGCGTGTTTACGGAACTTGTTTTATGAGCAAGGATGAGCTTGAGGAGTACCTGAGACGAATTGAAGAAGCTAAGCTTCGTGACCATAGAAAACTCGGACGTGAGCTTGATTTATTTGGTTTGTATGACGAAGGTCCCGGATTCCCGTTCTTTTTCCCGAAAGGTATGGTTATTAGAAACAAGCTGATTGAGTTCTGGCGGGAACTGCATACCAAAGCGGGATATGTCGAAATCAGTACGCCATTGATACTCAGCGGGGAGCTTTGGCATCGCAGCGGTCATTGGGATCACTACAAAGAAAGCATGTATTTCACAAAAATCGATGATGCTGATTTTGCAGTTAAACCTATGAATTGCCCCGGTGGAATGCTAGCATATAAACGCCGCATGTGGAGTTATCGCGAGCTTCCCGTACGGATGGCTGAGTTAGGTGTTGTACACCGGCACGAGCTTTCAGGCACATTACACGGATTGATGAGAGTCCGGTTCTTTACACAAGATGATGCTCATTTGTATATGACGCCCGAGCATGTGCCGGCAGAGATTGAGGCTGCTATTGATCTTGCCGATAAGATATATAAGGTTTTCGGATTTGAGTATCGTGTTGAACTGTCAACACGTCCCGAAGACTTCATGGGTGAAATTGAAACCTGGGACATGGCGGAGAAGATTTTGGAAGACGTACTCATCAAAAAAGAAATAAACTACAAAATAAATCCCGGAGACGGAGCTTTTTACGGACCGAAAATTGATTTTCATCTTTTAGATTGCCTCGGTCGTTCGTGGCAATGCGCTACGTTGCAACTCGATTTCCAAATGCCCGAAAGATTTGAACTCGAATATGTCGGAGCGGACGGCGAAAAACACCGCCCGGTTATGATACACCGTACAATGTTGGGTTCGCTCGAGCGTTTTATTGCTATTTTGACCGAGCATTACGCAGGTGCGTTCCCGTCATGGCTTGCACCCGTACAAGTGATTGTTTTACCAATAACAGAACGCACGCATGAATATGCAGGGTCTGTTACCGATAAGCTCACTAATGCAGGTTTTCGTGTTGAGAGTGACTGCCGTAACGAAAAAATCGGTTTTAAAATCCGTGAAGCGCAAATGCAGAAAATCCCGTATATGCTTGTTTTAGGCGATAAGGAAGCCGAAAGCGGTCTGGTAACTGTACGCGAGCGCAAAGAGGGCGATATCGGCAACATGACATTGGATGATTTTATTAACAGGCTTACTGAAGAAATAAAGGATAGAAAGTAATTGCTTGGAGGGTATTTGAAAAACTTTTAATGATTTCAGTCCGCACACAAGTTTTGCCGTCAGTGAAGTTTTTCTCTAAGGTGCTAGTGCGTTGGCTGGAAGCATTTAAAGTTTTTTAAATACCCTCCAAGTAATTACAAAGAGAAAATAATTCTTGTTTTTTTATTCAATCAGTGTAATAATGTCAAAAGAGATTGAGAGATCGAAGTAAGAATTTTATAGAAAGGTTAGAATAATATGAGCAAATTTACAATTCTGGTTGACACAAGCTATGATTTACCACAGGAGTACATTGACGAGAATGAACTCAAGATTATCCCCATCCCATTCCATCTCAACGGCGTGACTCATGAGGATGGTCGTTGGAAAGATATTTCTGATTCAGACTTCTATAAAGCCCTTGCCGAAGGCGGTGTATCGGGTACTACTCTTATTAATCCCGAGACCTTCAAAGAAGCGTTTACAGAATACGCTAAAAACGGCGAAGAGGTTCTTGTTATTTTGCTCTCCAGCGGGCTTTCAGGAACAGCTCAAAACGCTGTTATAGCTCTTAATGATGTCAAAGAAGAATATCCCGATTGCAAAATCAGCGTAGTTGACGGTATGAATGCGGCAGGCGGTACGGGCCTTGTTACAGTGCTTGCTGTAAACAAGCGTGCAGAAGGTCTATCGGCTGAAGAAACTGCAAAATGGCTTGACGAAAGGAAACACTCTTGTCTCTCATTGTTTACTGTCGATGATCTTATGTATCTGCATCGCGGCGGCCGTTTGAGCAAGCTCCAAGCTGTTGCCGGTTCAATTATCGGCATTAAACCGCTTCTCAACGTACATCCGGACGGAACTCTTAAGCTCAAAGATAAAGCACGCGGACGCAAAGCTGCGCTCGAAACACTTGTTAACCAAATGAAACGCGCTTTAAATCCCAATCCAAAACTGGATACGGTTATCATAAGCCACTCGAACTGCAAAGAAGATGCAGAAAAAGTAGCTGCTATGGTTAAAGAAGCAGCCGATGTAAAAGAAATCTTTGTTGTTATGATGGGTCCTGTCATCGGCGCCCACGTCGGCCCGGGTTGTATAGCTTTATTCTTTGAAGCGGATATGGACAGACCAACTTATGAGGCTACGTTTTACAGTAAGAAGTAAATAAAAAATGCGGCGAAAGCCGCATTTTTTATTTTAATCCCTTAAGCCTTGTGCTTCTCTGTCTTTAATTGCGTCTCTTCTTGAGAGGTTTATTCTGCCGCGGTCGTCTATTTCCAGCACTTTTACCCAGGTCATGTCGCCTTCTTTGAGGACGTCTTCGACTTTTTCTACACGGCGATTTTCAAGCTTGGATATATGTACCATGCCGTCTTTTCCGGGCACAAGTTCTACAAACGCACCGATAGGAATAATTCTGACAACTTTTCCTCGGTAAATTTTTCCGATTTCCGGTACGAATACGATATCATCAATCATTTGTTTCGCCGCACGGCAGGCGTTTATATCCGCGGATGCTATGTAAATGCTGCCATCGTCTTCGATATCGACTTTTGCACCTGTGTCGGCACAGATTTTTTGTATAACTTTGCCGCCGGAGCCGATGACTTCCCTTATTTTGTCGGGGTGTATCTTCATCATTATCATCTTCGGTGCGGTTGCTGCAAGTTCTTTACGTGGTTCCGAAATTGTCGGAAGCATTATTTCATCGAGCATTTGGATGCGAGCCTCACGGCACATGTCAAATGCAGATTTAATGATTTCCATAGTTAAACCATCGTTTTTAAGATCCATTTGAATGGCTGTTGCCTTTTTTTGTCCCGCCTACTTTAAAGTCCATTTCTCCATGGAAGTCTTCAACGCCCTGGATATCAATAAATGTTTTCCAACCATCTTCACCTGTTATGAGTCCGCACGAAATTCCGGCGACAGGAGCTTTAATCGGTACGCCTGCATCCATGAGCGAAAGCGTTGAACCGCATATTGCACCTTGTGATGTTGAGCCATTTGACGAGAGTACTTCCGACACTACGCGGATTGCATATGGGAATTCATCTATGCTCGGGAGTACGGGTTCGAGTGCTTTTTCGGCAAGTGCTCCATGTCCTTGCTCGCGGCGTGTTGTTGAACGTACGCCTCGTGCTTCACCGACTGAGAATGACGGGAAATTATAGTGATGCATATAGCGTTTTGTTTCTTCTTCGTATATTGTGTCAAGCTTTTGCACGTTAGATACGGTTCCTAAGGTTGTTATTGAAAGAACTTGTGTTTGGCCTCTTGTATACAGCCCTGAACCATGGACCTGCGGCAGTATCCCTACTTCGGCGGCCATCGGACGTATTTGATTCATTGCTCTGCCATCAACACGTTTGCCTTCAAGCAGCCAGGTTTTTACAACTTTTTTCTGTATTTTATAGGTTATTTCATCCAGTTGTGCTGTAATCTCGGGGTATTCTCCCTCAAATTCGGCAATCATACGCTCAACTACCGCATTATAACGTTCTTCGCGGACTTTTTTGTCGTCTGTGTCCATTGCGAACTTCACATCGTCGAGGTATTTTTCCGTAATCTTTGCAAAAAGATCTACGTTAAATGACGCTTTCGCGTATTCAAATTTGGGTTTTCCGATTTCTTCGACCATTTGATTGATTAGATCTATTATCGGTTTGCATGCTTCGTATGCAGCTTTTATTCCATCGAGCATAACATCGTCGGGAATTTCATTTCCTGCTGCTTCAATCATTACTACCTTGCTTGCCGTAGATGCTATTGTACAGTACATTTCCGTCTCATCACGCTGGGCTGTTGTCGGGTTAATTATGAATTTCCCATCTATTAAACCCAGTCCGACACCTGCAATAGGTCCGTTAAACGGTATATCTGAAATTGATACTGCTGCTGAGGCTCCGACCATTGCCGCTATTTCCGGCGAGCAGTCGTGGTCTACCGCAAGGATTGTGCAGGTTATAGCAACGTCGTTGCGCAGGTCTTCGGGAAACAATGGCCGCATAGGTCTGTCTATCATGCGTCCTGCAAGTACTCCGCGTTCGCCGGGTCTGCCTTCGCGGCGTAAAAATCCGCCGGGGATTCTGCCGACTGCATATAGTTTTTCTTCGAAATCTACCGATAACGGGAAAAAATCAATACCGTCACGCGGGCGGGGGGATGCTGTCACTGCTACAAGGACTACTGTTTCGCCGTAACGTACAAGTATTGATGCGTTACAAAGCTCCGCGAGTTTGCCTGTTTCCATTGTTAGCGGGCGTCCTGCAAAATCTATGCTGTATTTTTTTACGTTCGGGAACTCTCTTTTATTGATAATCATATATTCTCTCTTTCCTAACTTCATACCAAAGCCGGCCTGTTCTTCCCAGTCCGGCTCTGTTTATTTTCTCTACTTTCTTATACCAAGCTTCGCGATACATGCTCTGTAGCGTTCAATGTCCTTTTTCGCTAAATAGTCGAGAAGGCTGCGGCGGCGTCCGACCATTTTTAAAAGTCCCAGTTCGCTGTGTTTGTCTTTTTTGTGGACTTTTAGGTGCTCGGTTAGTTGTTTGATACGCTCTGTAAGAATTGCAATTTGCACTTCCGGGGAGCCTGTGTCTGATTCGTGGGTGCGGTTACTCTCGATGACTTGTTCTTTTTGTTCTTTTGTAATCATGCTTAATAGACCTTTCTTTTCTTTTTGTGCCAATGAAGTTGGCACTTTGTCCTAAATGGCTGAGAAGCGGGCGGAAAAGATACCGACGGGCGGCATTATCCCGAATCTAAGCTCACGGACTTCATGTTTTTCGCGCCTTTTGAGAAGCGCATTGTGCTTCAAAAAAGCACAATGTGAATACTACCATAATTATTTAAGGTTGTCAAATTTCTATCCAATGATGTATAATGACAATTGCGACAGTCATTATAATCAGTTTTGTGTCGAGGAGAGGTCGCACTAGTTGGGGAGTTAGCGGTGCCCTGTTACCTGCAACCCGCTACAGCAGGGATGAATTCCGGTCCCCGGATTTGTAATGTGTTGTCAGCCCCCGGTAAGCAGTGTTGACGAGTCGGTCTCACGCAACGTGAATCCGTGAACCATGTCAGGCGGGGAACCGAGCAGCATTAAGCGATATCTCGCGTGTGCCGTGAGGCAACCGGCTATGAGCCGGCTGTCGGGTAAGCGAGCATATTGCACTTTCAAAGACCGGTGTGCGATCTCTCGTCGACATAACACCACTTTATACATCACAAAACATACCATAGCTCTGTGCAATATTTTATTGAAGTATATTGAGAACTATGGTATTCTTTTACCGATTATATAACAACAGATTCAAATACAAAGGAAAAATGATAATGACAGTGAACACCCCGTGGTTAAAATTCTATGATGGAGTGCCGCACAACTTGGAATATCCGGATTTTTCGATGGTACAACAATTATTTACCGCAGTTCATAAATATCCCAATTTGGCAGCATACGACTTTTTCGGCTGCAAAAAAACATTTAGTGAGTTTAGAGCAGAAATCGAAGCATGTGCCCGCGGACTGCTTGCTTGCGGAATAAAAAAAGCAGACAGAGTAACAGTCTGTATGCCCAACACGCCCCAAGCCATAATAATGATTTATGCACTTAATCTTATCGGTTCTGTAGCAAATATGGTACATCCCTTGTCTGCGGAAGAAGAACTGGTGTCCTATATCAATGACAGCGAAAGCGTTGCTGTACTGACACTGGACCAATTTGCGCAAAAACTGAAAACAATAATACCCAGAACAAATGTTAAATTTCTCATACTTGCAGGGATTGAGGACGGTTTAGCAGGCATAAAAAAGACTCTCTACAAACTGACCAAAGGCAGAAAAATAGTGCGCCTTCCGACGGAAGGAATAATAATCAGATTCACAGACCTCATCAAAAAAGGACAGACATACACCTTCGATATCGACGCGAAAATGAAAGGTGATGACGTAGCAGCAATACTATACAGCGGTGGAACATCGGGCACAACAAAAGGAATTCTTCTGACAAATCTGAACTTTAACGCACTTGCATTGCAAACAGAGGCTGCCGGTGATTGCGTAATACCCGGACATATAATGCTTGCAGTCATGCCGGTATTCCATGGTTTTGGACTTGGAGTGTGCATACATACGGCACTTACAGCAGGAGCAACGGCACTGCTGATACCACAGTTCTCACTGGAAGCATATGTAAAAATTCTCAAAAACCAAAAACCGCATTATATAGCGGGTGTGCCGACACTGTATGAAGCAATGCTGCGGCATCCGAAAATCAGCAAAATAGATATGTCACAATTGGAAGGAATATTCTGCGGCGGTGATTCATTATCAATAGAACTAAAGCGCAAGGTAGATACGCTTTTGAAAAATAACGGTTCAACGGAACAGGTTCGCGAAGGCTACGGGATGACGGAAAGTGTAACAGCAAGCTGCCTGACTCCAAAAAAATTCCATAAAGAAGGCAGCATTGGGATACCATACCCGGACATGCACTTTAAAATCGTCCGGATAGGAACACAAGAAACAATGCCGTACGGAGAAGAAGGCGAACTGGTCGTTTCCGGACCCACGGTTATGAAATCTTACAATAACAACGAAGAAGAAACGAAGCAGGCACTGCAAACCCACACAGATGGAAAAATCTGGCTGCACACGGGAGACCTTGGATCAATGGATGAAGATGGGTTTGTATACTTCCGCCAACGGATTAAACGAATGATAGTATCATCGGGTTACAGTATTTTCCCGACACAACTGGAAAACGCTATAGAATCACATGAGGATGTACTCATAAGTTGTGTAATAGGAATACCGGATGATTACAAAATGCAAAGGCTAAAAGCATTTATAGCTCTACGGGACAACAAAGAAGCCACCGATGAAATAAAAATGTCCATTTATGAACACTGCAAAAAGAGTATTGCAAAATATGCGATGCCTTCAGAGTTTGAATACAGAAATGAACTCCCGAAAACACTGGTAGGAAAAGTAGCGTTTCTTGAGCTGGAAAAAGAAGAGCTGGAAAAGTTGAAGGGAAACTAGAGCCCCATTCCATGGAAGGGGGTGGCTCGCAGAGCCGGGTATTTTTGGGCACTTACGCAACCCAAAGGGGGTTGTCTTAAGTTTAGAAAAGGTATAATCATATGAACAAGCAGTGGTTTAATAACCAAGAAGCGAAAATCCCCCGAGGAAAGGTACGCACACGATTTGCACCAAGCCCGACAGGATATATGCATGTCGGCGGTTTGCGTACTGCGTTGTATGCATATCTTATCGCAAAAAAAGACAACGGAACATTTATTCTTCGTATAGAGGATACTGATAAGGCAAGATTCGTCGAAGGTGCAACAGAAATAATCATTAAGACTCTCCGTGATGCAGGATTAAACTATGACGAAGGACCGGACATCGGTGGTCCGGTCGCACCATATACACAAAGCGAACGTCTCGATATATATAAGCAATATGCGGCACTATTGTGCGAAAAGGGTGCTGCGTACTACTGTTTCTGCGAGAGACAGGGGGACGAGAGACAGGGGGACGGTTCATCTGTCTTGCTCCACCAGTGGAGCAAAATAGATGGACCGTCCCCCCGTGACCCCGATCCATGCCGCGACCTGCCATATGCTGAATCAAAAATCCGTGCTGATGCCGGAGTACCGTTCGTAGTTCGTATGAAAGCACCGTATGACGGAAACACAACAGTTGCAGATATGGTGTTTGGCGAAATCACAACACCGAATAAAACGCTCGATGATATGATACTCTTGAAACGCGACGGTTATCCGACATATAATTTTGCAAACGTAATTGACGACCACTTGATGGGCATTACACATGTTATGCGAGGCAGCGAGTATCTCAGCTCCGCACCAAAATATAATCTTCTGTACAAGGCATTTGGTTGGGAAATCCCGACATACATAACGGTTTCTCCGGTAATGCGTGATGCAAATAATAAGCTGTCAAAACGTCATGGCGATCCTACCTATGACGACTTACTTACACAAGGCTACCTGCCTGAAGCCGTGCTGAATTATGTGGCGTTACTTGGCTGGAGTCCGGGCGGAGAGCGGGAAATGTTCACATTAAAGGACATGCTTGAAGTATTTGATGTAAGCGGAATCTCAAAAGCTCCCGCGATATTTGATATGGTCAAGCTTACCCACTTTAACAGCGAATACATTAGAGCAATGCCTGCCAAAGAATTTGCAAAAATCGCAAGACCTTATATTTGCAATGTTATAAAAAACGAAAACATCTCAATCGAAGCAGTTGCAACAATATTGCAAGCCCGTTGCGAAAAGCTGACAGACATTCCGGAAAAAATCGATTTTTTTGAGAGTCTGCCGAATTATGACACAGAGTTATACATTCACAAAAAATCCAAAACCGACAAAATGATATCACGTGATATGCTGATAGCTGCAAAAAAAGCATTCGAAAAAAATACAGAATGGACAAATGAGTCAATCCATGACATACTAATAGAGTTGGCACTAAATCTCGAAGTGAAAAATGCTACTTTGATGTGGCCCGTACGAATAGCAACTGCAGGGAAAGCGGTTACTCCGGGTGGAGCAATTGAAATTTGCAGCATTCTGGGATATAATGAAACACTACGCCGGATAGAAATCGGTATAGAAAAGCTAAGCGAGGAAAACCGATGAGTGGAGTTACAAAAAATTTGCTTTTACTTCTTACGTTTGTCTGTATAATAGCTCTGGTTGTTTTTTGCATTCAACTAATCGTTATAAACAGAGGTGTTGAACCTTTAGATCCGGGATCCGGAATTACAGGAGGCTCCGAACAGGGAGATGAAGGAGAACCGGGTGAAGGAGAGGGAGAAAACGGCGAAGGAGAACAAGGCGATGCTGTTGATGCACAACCACCGCCGCGCCCGATTCCGCAAGGTACACGACATTATCTTCATGTATCTGTGGAAAATAACTTAGTTGTATACGCAAGGGAAGAGTTATTTGACTTTGAAGAAGGTGAAATTGACTGGTGGTTCACTTACACAGGCGGAGGAACGGCCACCCTCGAAATCGGTCACCTTATGCTGTTAGCGCAAAACATAGAAACTATTACCGAATCTTTTTTAAACAGCTACACGGGAGGCGAGGATTCTATCTTTACAGGCGAAGAATCTATTCAAGGCTCACCAATACGGGGTTATCATGTTCATGCACATTATGGAGTTGGAAGATACGAAGCATGGATACACAGATTGATAGGTACAGACATTGCCTTAGTGTTTGTTATATATTATGAAAACGACCAACAAAGAGACGCACTCTACGAAGTGCTCAGCACAATAGAATTTGTCCGAGTAGGAGAATCAGGTCCGGCACTGCCTCCCGATACAGATTTAGACCCTCCACCGGGAGACCCTGACAACGGTGATTCCGATTCCGGAGACCCCGATACCGACAATGACTAAAATCCGAGATTTAGTCCACCGGTCAGCTTGGACATCGACTCACTCATGCTTGACTCTGCCTTGCGCATTGCCTCATTTACGGCAGCCACAATCATATCTTGAAGCATTTCGACATCCTCGGGATCAACAGCATCAGGTTCAATCTTAAGCTCAAGCAACTCATGCTTTCCTGTTACGACTGCTGTTACAGCTCCGCCGCCTGACCCTGCAGTATATGTCTTGTCTTCCATTTCGGCCTGCATTTTTAGCAGGTCTTCTTGCATTTTTTGTGCCTGCTTTATCATATTCATGTTCATGCCGCCACCCATCGCGCCTCCGCGAAATCCGCCTTTTTTTGCCAAAACGTATCATCCCCTTAATTAAAGTTTACTATATCAAACGCACTTAAGCTATCGAGCTTACTGCGCTTTGCCTCGTCACCATCCACACTTTCAACAACTTCAATGCTTATGTTAATATTATGCCCGAGAACCTTCTCTGCAGTTTCTTTAATCAACTCTGAAAAACTGTGCTTAATCTGATCCGCTGCATATGAATCAGTAAAGCTTATTATTAGTGACTTTTCACTGAGTACTGCTTGCACCTTTGAACTATCATTAACCAAAACACGCACAGAAGGTTCCCTTCTGAGCACGTCAAGAATTTTCTCCCAAAAACCATCAGCCACAGGACAAGGGGACGGTTCATCCATCTCAGGACAAGGGGACGGTTCATCTGTCTTATCAGTCTCGTCCGGTTGCGCCTGTTCGCCCTGATTCTCGTTGACCTTTTCGGTTAGCGTGTCATTCTCGTTATATGTCGGTTTTTCAGACGTCTTTTTACTTTCTATGCTATTTGGCGAACCTTTGGTATTGTCGGCATTTGCATGGCTGACCGCTGTGGTCAGCGTACTGTCATCACACATTCTAATCAGACACATCTCAATCGCCAGCTTTGAACTGCCGCTTCTCGATAAAGCGGAAAGAATGTTTTTCAGCAAATCGAGACAGGAAAACAAACGCTCTGATGAAATCTTTCCGGACAACGCAGACAGTACATTTTTATCAAGTCCTGCACAGAGCAAACCTGAATCCGGAGAAATCCTAAAGACAAGCAAATCACGAAAAAGCGAAGTCATCTCATTAAGAAGCGCAGTCATATCACGTCCATCATTATATAACTCGTCGAGAACCGACAGAGCACCTGTCACATCCCGGTCAGCTACCATTCGGGCAAGCATAAGCAAATCCTGATTCCCAACCAAACCAAGCGTGTCTTGAACACGAGCCAAATCAACAACATCGCCGGAAACACACTGGTCGAGAAGAGAAATACCATCCCTCATCGACCCATCAGCCAAACCGGCAAGCCTTGCTCCGGCATCATCGGTCAAAATGAAACCCTCACTGTTTGAAATATACATAAGACGTGCCGTAAGCGCAGTTGGTGATAAACGCTTAAACGAAAACTTTTGACAACGCGATTGTATAGTTGCAGGCACCTTATGAAGCTCCGTTGTGGCTAAAATAAATAAAATATGCTCAGGCGGCTCTTCAAGAATTTTAAGCAAAGCGTTAAACGCAGCCATAGAAAGCATATGAACTTCATCTACTATATAAACACGCTTTTTAACCGTTGCGGGAGAGTAAATCGCCTCATCACGAAGCGCACGGACATTATCGACACTATTGTTAGAAGCCGCGTCAAGCTCAAGAACATCAAGAATACTCCCATCTTCAATACCCACACAAAACATACATTTATTACAAGGCTCCCCCTCCACAGGACTCATGCAGTTCACAGCCCTCGAAAGGATCTTGGCGCAAGTAGTCTTACCCGTACCCCTGGTACCGACAAATAAATAAGCATGAGAAAGCCTATCCCCCAAAATCTGGCACCTCAAGGTCTCGGTAATATGCTCCTGACCCGTAACATCAGAAAAACACTTAGGACGATATTTTCGATATAGAGCTTGATACATGATTGTTATTGCTCCTTTATTCATTTAATTAAATATTATACCAAACATCAATATTGATTACTATATGATTACATAAAAGACGCCGTTGAATTTCTTCAAGTATATCACTCCGCTCCCAACGACCCTAAATAACTATCCAAAATCAGTGACGCTGCTACGGCGTCAACTGTTTTTTTGCGTTTTTTTCCAAACTTGCCGACATCCGTAAGTACACGGTGGGCGCTCATTGTTGTCAAGCGTTCATCCCATAACACGACTTCTATATCGCACAAGGAACGTAATAATTGCGCAAACTGCTCGCTTTTTTCCGCTCTCTGACCAACGGAGCCATCCATGTTTTTCGGATAACCTACAACAATACGCACTACACCGCGCGTCACAGCTTCACCGACGATTGATTGTGCTGCTTCCTCTGCGCGTTTGCTTTGCACAACCCGGGCATCGCCTGTGAGCGTTCTGCTTTCATCAGAAACAGCGACACCTGTACGGGCATCGCCATAATCAACTGCCATTACTCTCATTAATTAAACTCGCTCCTCGCCTTCTTCTTCGCTTTCCTCTTCTTCCTCTTCTTCTGCTATTGCATCGAGCAGTTGCCTGTACCAATACAGAGAATCAAGAAATGCATTGGAGATTTCTTCTATATCAATGCTGTGACGAACCATTATTAATGACGCGTTGTGCCAATCTGCGTGTTCATACGCGAAGATGAGCTTTAGCACTTCGCTCAATTGGCCCTTGCGGTCAAGAAGAGCGTCACGAATCTCGCCTGAAGCCGCGACCTCATCAATTGCCTTGCCGAGAGGCATTTGAAGGATAACATCAAGCAAAGAAAACAAACCGGAAATAAACAATGAACCGGATTTGAGTGCCAATTCGAATGAGGAAGCCAGGTTTTCAGCGAATTTTGCACGAATCAACGAAAGTCTTGTTACTTCGCTTGGTCTATCTTCGCCCATTCCGACTGAAATTGCAATCGAAGCCCACTTTTTTACTTCATTTTGACCAAGAATGGCAACAGCATTACGTATAGAGTCTATCTTGCGGCTTCTGTCAGGGTTCATCGTATTTATAAATCTAAGCAATGAAATCGATAATGCGGGATCGCGCTCAATAATGCTCGCAGCCTCCCCTATATCAAAATTCTCCGAGTTAATTTGGCCGAGCAAATGCAGCGCGTTTATTTTCAGTGGTGAAATATCTATTGTCCCCTTTGTTATCGGCTGGCTGTAAAAGTTACCTGACAGCATAACACCGCGGGCACCGGAATATTTATTAAAGCTTTCCATATCGGGAACATCAGTAATTACCAGCTTGGTTTTGAAGATATAAGGACGGATTTCCTTTAACTCTGCTGTGAAGCTACTGTCTGTACAGCTAAGTAACACATAGTCAAAAACCTTAACTGCCGTATCCATGCTGATAGCACGCGGAAAACCGTCAACCGCAAGCTTATATCCCCTGCGCTGTAATATACCAAGCTTAACAAATGCAGCATTATCCGTAAGAGTATCTTTATGAATAATACAAACCAGATTTTTCGGGGGAATTTGCAAGCTCAGCGGCATTCCTATAAGAAGCTGATATTTGCTGATTTCGACAAAAAACTCATTCTCTCCCGCAAACGGCTCTGTCCCGATTTTCTTGATCAACTCCAATGCAGGAGCAAGCAGCTCCCCTCCAAGCATACGATGATCTTCAGCAGTCCCGAGAAGCTTATCACCGTCTTGGGTCATCATCCTGTATGCATGAACCGCCATATTAACATCAAAGAACGGTACAGAACCAATAAAAAATCTCAAGCTCTTTGCCTCCATGCAGAATTTTTGTTGATAAAGAAACGTAATCTTTGTATACTTAGTCATTATACACCAACCAAAAGGAGAAATGCAATGGGAAATATACTTGGAATTGATGTGGGTGGATCTACAACAAAAATTGTGGGATTTCGGGAGGGGACGGTCCTGTCTAACTCTTGCGATATCACGACAGAACCGTCCCCTGCTGTCCTGTCTAATTCTCGCGATAACACGACAGAACCGTCTCCTTGTGTTCCTTGTGCTCTCCTTGGAATGTTGCAGGTAAGGGCAGCAGATCAAGTAACATCAATGTATGGAGCAATTGGCAACCTGCTTTCTCAACACGATATTAAGTTGTCGGAGATTTCAACAATTTACCTTACAGGGGTAGGAGCATCATTTATTGATGAACAAATTTACGGAATTAAGACAATCAAAGTTGCTGAGTTTAATGCAATAGGACGCGGAGCACTGAATCTGACAGGGCTGGACGAAGCACTTGTTATCAGCATGGGAACCGGAACAGCATTTGTTAAAGCCACCAAAAATGAAGTGACCCACCTTGGAGGTTCGGGAATGGGAGGCGGCACTATTATAGGGCTTGCATCACAAATGTTAGGGAAAAGACATGTAGATTCCATTCTTGCCCTGGCGGAAAACGGTAATCTAAAAAACATAGATTTATCTGTAAGCGACATACTCAACAGTGAAGTAAATACATTGCCCTTTGACCTGACAGCTTCAAATTTCGGTAAAATGAAAAGCACGGCATCGGACTCCGACATCGCGCTCGGCATAATAAACATGGTATTTGAAACAGCAGGTATGATGGCAGTCTTTGCCTTGAAAGATGAAACAATAAAGGATGTTGTAATAACAGGCTCGCTGGCAGAGTTCCCGCAAGCGAAAACGGTATTGCAGCAGTTTAATGATATAAAAGGATTAAACTTCATAATCCCCGAAAACGCAGTATACGCGACAGCGATTGGTGCTATGGTTTAAAGCAAGACAGGGGGACGGTTCATCTGTCTTGTTGCGATAGCGACAAGATAGATGGACCGTCCCCTCTGTCTTGTAAATGCTACACTTTAAGGCACATTCTCATTCATCGCCTCATTGCGAAAATACAGTACCAGTAAATCCACACATGCACCGTATGATCTTATGCCAAGCTCCTGATCGTTTGATCTTAGGAAACTGTCGTAAATTGAATCTACGACATCGCTTGTCGTTTCCGCAACGCTTGTTAAAATATTGTCAAGAAAAGTGACGCCTGTATTTGCAGTTGTACGGGTTGCCCAAAATATCGAGTTTTCATGGCGATCTCTATGCACATTGTCGGACAAACTGTCCATAACTATATGCCATTCCTCGGAAAAACTGCTCGCAAAAATGTTATCACTCCAAGCCAAAGCATTTAGCAAATAACTCAGACCCGACATATAACCCGCGTACTCAAACACAATATTTTCCGATGTTATACAAGCGAGAATACCGACAAAGTTAGCTTCATCCTCGGCAAAAATACCAAGCTGATGCGCATGCTCATGCGCAACGGTCATAGGCATAAAAGTGCCCGGTGGTTGCGTATTGATCATAGCTTCTCCCGTTAGTGCAAAATACATACCCGAATAACCCGTTATACTCATAAACCACGAAAACATCATTGGCTTCGGTGTATACAATCTGCCCTGAAGGCTGGGGAATTTCTCTGAAATATTACTGTAGATAGTGGTAGAATCCGCAAACATCTGCTGGCGGTTGGCAATATAACGCCCTTCCGGATCCCGCTCAACAAGATCTGAAAGCTCATTTGCTCTTTCCGCAAACAACAGCGTTACGGCAAAAAGGTCTTCTCTTGCAATACCTTCATCTGAAAAACCGTATCTTTCGGCAAAACCCGTAGCATGGTAGCCGCTGTTCCACAGCCAACAAAATGCTCCCCAAATATAAACAGCGATAACAAGAATAGGAAGAAGCCGCTTGCCTAGCAGCTTCCATTTTCCGCGTCTTCGTGAAGTGTCGCGTATAGACTTAATTATATAATAAATAAGGAAAATAACAGTTGCAGTGCATATAATTTCCATGATGGCAAATGGATATATTGAGCTTAGTAAACCGAAAAAGTTTCGGACAGGAGCAGAAATATAATTAGCAGCCCAATTCATTACTCCCGTACTAAAGCGGAGTGCATAGAAAAGAGCCGTTAATACAACGGGGAAAACGCAGACAGCTATCTTTAATCCAAAAGGAACCTTAAGCTTTTCACGAAGCTTTTCCTTGAATTGCCTTAGTTTTGCAAACCTCATTTAAAATTCTCATTTAATTATCTTCGACCGCTAAACCGACGTAAAACAGCATTAGCAATAGTCGATAGTGCTAACTGCTCGCTGACGGCACCTCTTTTGTATGCCTCCATCGGCATACCGTAAACAACACACGACTCCTCATCTTGACCGATGGTATGGCAGCCCACCTGCTTCATGTTTAAAAGCCCCCTTGCGCCATCGGCTCCCATGCCCGTAAGAAGCACACCAACTGCGTTCCTGCCTGCTGTTTTTGCTACCGATTCAAATAATACATCAACCGATGGGCAGTGTCCACTGACTTTAGTGCCCGGTGTCAAAGCAACATAGTAACCGCTTGCATCCTGGCGCAGGTACATTTGCTCATCACCGCCGGGAGCTATAAGAATTGTACCCTGTGTGACACGATCGCCGTTTTTTGCTTCCTTCGCACTCATCATACATATCTTGTCAACACGCTCTGCATACATTTTTGTAAAAACGGGAGGCATATGTTGAACGATAACCACTCCGGGAGTATTGGCGGGGAAATGCTTAACAACCTCAATAATCGCTTCTGTACCTCCGGTAGATGCTCCTATTGCGATGATATTTTTTGATGTGGCTCCTGATACTACAGGACGTGCCGCTGCAGGAGCAGCAGCAGGTCTCGCCGCAGGTGCTCTGGCAGAATAATCCGCAAACCTGTGAGTATGGGCTGTTGAAGCAACTTTTATTTTTTGTATAATTTCTGCTATGAATTTTGTCTCGTCAAAGCCGGGAGTTGAACCGGGCTTACCGACAAAATCAATAGCACCCGCATGCATCGCATCAAAGACATTGCCGGATAGAGCACTGATAACAATCGCTTTAACACTCGGGTGCTTTGGCATGACCGTGCGTAAAAACTCGTCACCGCGCATTCTCGGCATTTCCATATCAAGTGCAATAACATCAGGCTTCATTGCTTGAATATGTCTTGACGCTTCAATAGGATCTCCGTAACTGCCGACAATCTCTATCGAAGGATCTTTTGCAACGTTTCGAGTAAGAAAAGTCCTGAAAAACAAAGAATCATCGACAACCATTACACGTATTTTAGGCATAATAAACTCCCGTAATTAAATAATAAATGACAAATGACAAATGACAAATAAATATATGCGATTCTTATTATAACTAATAATTAATAATCATACAATGAATTTATGAAATTTAAGAAAAAACATATTTATAATGGTGACAAAACCCTTGTATGCCGTTGTCATTTTCCTTTTATCATTTATTATTTGTCATTTCCCGCATATTTTTTCAATTTCCCATATACCTTATCAATTTCCAGTGGTTTTCCGAGATGGTCGTCCATGCCTGCTTCGAGGCATGCATCAATGTCTTCTTTGAAAACATTTGCTGTCATTGCTACTATCGGCAATCTTCCGCGTTCTCGCTCGGGTAAAGCGCGTATGTGACGTGTAGCTTCCAAACCGCCCATTTCAGGCATTTGCAGATCCATGAAAACAATGTCGTACTTCTCGGGATTGGAGGAAACCATCTCGACTGCTTCCTTACCGTTTTCGGCACAGTCAATATCTAACCCGCTGCCTTCCAATAGAGATAATAGTATCTCACGGTTATCGCAATGTCCTCTGCAAGAAGAAGATTCTTGCCTTCATATTCGCCGGAAAGCGGTAAAATATCACCCGAATCCCCGGCAGAGCTGCCGGTATCGTCATCGGTGATATTATTTCGCTTCAGTTTAATGGTAAATATGAATTTCGCGCCCTTGCCAAGCTCTGACTCTATCCAGATATTTCCTTCCATCATTTCAATTATACTCTTTGTGATAGCCAGTCCTAACCCTGTCCCGCCGTATATCTTGGTCGTGACATCCTCGGCTTGTTCAAAAGCATCAAAGAGCTTGCTTTGTTTATCGGGGGAAATGCCAATTCCTGTATCGACTACCTCAAAACGCAGCTCACAGTAATCGTCTGATTCATCTACAACAGAAATATTTAATGTAACACTGCCGCCTTCCGGTGTGAATTTTACCGAGTTTGATATTAAGTTCGCTAAAACCTGTGCCAGACGCTGGTCGTCTCCAATGAAATGACGAGGTACGTTTTCATCAATTTTCACCGCTAATGTTTGATTCTTTTCATCGCTGCGCGACTGTAAAACAGAAACCAACCTGTTTATTACACTATTTAAATCAAACTCGCCGAGCAAAAGTTCCATCTTCCCGGCTTCGATTTTTGACATATCGAGAATATCGTTTATAACACCAAGAAGATGCGTTGATGCTGTTCCGATTTTATCAAGCGCGTTATTTTTATCATTAACCTCATCGGCTCTTTTCCCGATAGTAGTCATCCCGATAATCGCATTCATGGGAGTACGCATTTCGTGGCTCATATTGGATAGGAAATTACTCTTTGCCAGGCTTGCGGCATTTGACTCCTTGAGGGCTGTTTCCAGTCTTTGTGTCATAAAACCTAAATCTCTCATCAATAAGAAGAACAGGATTAATCCTATTGCAGTCAGAATAGCTGCTATTGTTATAATCTGCACAAAACCTGACGTGATTGCTCTTTGAATATCGTTTCCGTCAAAATCGACACCGACTATACCTACAACATCCCTGTTTGAGTTAAATATAGGAGCGTAAACCGAGATAAGTCGCCCCCATTCTTCATAGTCATGTAAAATATGCGTGTAATGCAGAGTGCCGGTTTCAAATGTCCGGAAAAATGCGTTATCATAATCGGAAACTTCCTCAACGTCTCCAAGAGCTGAATAAAACTCACTGCCGGGAGCCTCGGCATCAAAGACAAAGATGTATTCGCCATCGCTGTTTACCGCCATCGAATAAAGAAATAGTACTTGCGTATCTCTTTTTATTTCTCTGAATTTCGCCTGTGTTATAACGAAAAACGGATCGTCAGGGTCAAGTGTTTCTACCAACTGTTCATATTTATCTCCGTCAATGTAAGTAAGAAGCCGCTCGAGTACCGGCATTCCCGCGATTTGAACAGATATTGACACAACCGATTGTTGTTGCTGTGTGGAAGTTATTATGACAACAGAAAACAGTGCAATTACGAAAAGTAAAAAAAACGCGTAAAACCTGATTTTTAGAGTTCTAAAAGTCTTTTTCACGATAAAATCCGCTTCTTTCTCTTATAAGTAGCTATTATGATAATACAATATCATTAATTTTGCTATACTACAACGTTATTATGCTCTTTTTTTGACTATTCACAAAAAGTTATTATTAAGCATATTGACTAAACAAGTCAGTGATGTTATTGTATCGTTGACCATATGAGTCAGTGTTTGCATAAGGGAGGTGATGAGCATGAGTGAAGACTTGGAGTCACATAAGATAATGACTATGGATCCGGAAAAGCGCGACAGAGTCATAAACGCTGCAATGAATGAGTTCACAAAAGGATATAAGAGCGCATGCACTGATACAATTGTGCGGGAAGCAGGTATTTCAAAAGGGTTACTGTTTCATTACTTCGGTACAAAAGAAGGTTTATACGGTTTTATCCTGAAAAACGCCTGCGAAATGATTTACAATGAATATCTCTCGCTTATTCAACTTGAACAATCAGATGTTATTGAGAAGTTATGGCAGATGACTTTATTAAAAATGGATTTATCATATAAACATCCTGCCTTGCTGGATTTTCTTGCAAAAGCATATGTGGAACTGCAAGAAAATCCGAATGAAGAATTTACAGAGTACTTCATGAAGACAAGGTCAATCGCAATAGAAAAAGCACTCGCAGATATAGACACTTCATTGTTTAAGGAGGGAATTGACGCAAAAAAAGCAGCCAATATTGCTCTTTGGACTCTTAACGGCTACACAACTTCACAAATAAACGCTAACATGTGCATGGAAGATTATAAAAAAGAATACGAAAGATATCTTGAAGAACTCAAAGAATACATAGATATCTTGAGGGAGACCTTGTACAAGTAGGTATAACTACGTTGTGATGTCCCCTTGTTCAAACGTTTGCGTTAACTGGGGGAACGTAATCCTAACAAGTGGCGAGCATATCTCCCACTTCGTTGAAACGCTATTAAATGACTTTGCTCGG
>Ga0123353_10002317_pt1 | contig 23652 bp, 11 predicted proteins | sample TergutLab28metaG_3_FD_92763 | JGI IMG/M metagenome (GOLD analysis project Ga0123353, IMG submission 92763) | Labiotermes labralis P3 segment gut microbial communities from Petit-Saut dam, French Guiana - Lab288 P3 | ecosystem: Host-associated > Arthropoda: Insects > Digestive system > Gut ... | reverse complement strand
GAGTGTGCCCGAAGGATACGATATAATGAATCGGCCGTCTGCGTCCGTATCCGTTGTCCGCGTTATTACCGACGTACCGTCCGTTCCCGGTATGGTGTACGATATCACGGCACCGTCCAGCGTGATCGTTCCGAACATTACGGTGCCGGTTATATCGAATATCACGTCAACATCATATTCCATTTCGAAGTCCACGCTTGTGAACGGCCTTACCATGTGGAACGGGTCCGGCGTATCACCGGAGAATGAATATCCGTGTAACGTTACGTTCGTTATTGTTACTGTACTTCCGGACGGTGCTTCTATCCTGTATTGGCCGTTTGCGCCCGTCCGCACCGGCGTTCCCGCTTCACCGTCAACATCAAACGATATGACCGCGTTTGCCAACATTGCGGTTCCTATTGAAACGGTTCCGGTGATCGCGAAGTTCACTGACGTGTTGTATCCCATTTCGAAGTCTTGTTCGAACGACCTGATCATGAAGAACGGTTCCGGCATCTCACCCGCGGCGAGATAACCGTGCAATGTTACGTCAGTTATCGTTACGGTGTTGCCTACCGAGACTGTTATGATATATTGGCCGTCCGCATCCGTATCCGTTGTTTGCGCCGTTACCGGCGTACCGCCCATTCCGGTCACGGTGTATGCTATACGGGCATTCTCCAGCGGAGCTGAATCAATTGTTACGGTGCCGGTGATATCGAACATTATCGACGGATCGTATATCATCGTGAAATCTTCGTTCTCGAACATTTCAACCATGCGGAATTCTCTCGGTGATGTATCCGAAACCACAAATCCTTCCATTGTTACGTTGGTTATCACCACTCTGCTTCCCGACGGATATGATATCCTGTATTGTCCGTCCGCATCGGTATATATCGGTGCGGCGGCTTCTCCGTTCAAAGTGTACGATATCATGGCACCGTCCAGTGTGATCGTTCCGAATGTTACGACACCGGTGATGTCAAAGAACACCGATGTGTTGTATATCATCAAGAAGTCGACGTTCACGAACGGCCTTACCATGTAGAACGGTTCCGGCATATCCGTCGTCACCGTGTATCCGTGCAATGTTACGTTCGTTACTGTCACCGTACTGCCTGACGGCACCGATATTGTGTATCGGCCGTTTGCGTCCGAGGTTACTGTATCTGAATTTCCGTCCACGTCAAACGATATGACGGCATTTGCCAATGCGTTCGTTCCGATCAGGACGGTACCCGATATTGCGAATTCTGTCGATGTGTCATATTCCATTTCAAAGTCGATTTCGAATGACTCGATCATTCGGAACGGTTCGGGCATCTCACCGATCACGAGATAACCGTGTAACGTGACGTTCGTTATTGTTACCGTGGTTCCGGATTGCGCCGTTATGGTGTATTCGCCGTGTTCGTCCGTTTCAGTTGTAAATGCTGTCGGCGTACCGCCCGTTACGAGTACGGTGTATGCTATACGGGCATTCTCAAGCGGAGTCGCCCCCATTGTTACCGTTCCGGTTATATCGAACATTATCAACGGGTCGTATACCATTATAAAGTCCTTATCAAACGATGCGACCATGTGGAAGGGTTCCGGCAGATCGCCTGCGATGACGTATCCGTGCAGCGTTACGTCAATTATCTTTATGACGCTTCCCGACTGTGCCGTTATGGTGTACCGGCCGTCCGCATCGGTCAATATCTCAGCTTGTATACCGTTGGCTTCGTACGATACCGTAACGTTTGCCAACGGCACCGTTCCCATCATTACGGTGCCGGTGATGTCGAAGAACCTATACGGGTCGTATTCCATTTTGAAATCTTCTTCGAAATCGATTATCATGTAGAATTGATCCGGCATGGCGGTTGTTACAACATATCCGTCCGATGTGACGTTCGTTATTGTTACCGTGGTTCCGGATTGCGCCGTTATGATGTATTCGCCGTTCCCGCCGGCCTGCGTTATCCGTTCGGATGTACCGCCCGTCCCCGTCAGCGTGTAATGTATCGTCACGTTCCTGAGCGGTATTGATATATCGGTCTCAATTCCGCCGATCAGTTCTGTTTTATCTATTGTTACGGTCCCGGTTATTTCGAAATCCGCGGACGGGTCGTATACCATCAGGAAATTGATGTTATTCTGATCCGCCCTTATGTTTCCCAAATCTCTCGGTACTCCGGTCAGTTCGCTTAACATGAATCCGTTCCTTTCAACGGATACGATACGTATGTTGCTGCCGAACACCGCGGATGTCTCGTATATTCCGTTAACGCCCGTGAGTAACGGCTCCGCGGGTATGCCGTTCACTTCGTACGTTATCTTTACATTCACCAACGGAGCCGTTCCCGAAGTAACTCTTCCCGTTATTGTCAATATGACGGTGGTATCATATTCCATCTCGAAATCAATGTCTTCGAAGGATTCTATCATGTAGAACGGTTCCGGAATCGATGATATGAAGAAGAAACCGTGTAATTCGACATCAATTATTGTCACTACGGTCCCGGACGGATATTCTATCACGAATCTTCCGTTCCCGTCGGTGAGTACATGGAACGGATCTCCGTCGATCTCATACGTTATCTTCACGCCTTCCAGTAATTCTGTTTCAAATGTGTCAACCGTTTCGAAGGTTACGATACCGGTTATCGTGAATGTTACGTTCGTATCGTATATCATCACGATATCTGCGTTTTCCATATCTTTGATCAGGCGGAACGGATCGGGTAACGTGTCACGCGGTTCGAACCCTTCACGTTCCGCATTCGTTATTGTTATCTCCGTTCCCGACGGGTACGTTATCTCATACAGGCCGTCAGCGTCCGTGTACGTTGTCCCCGTTATCGGCGTTGATGTTCCCGCTGCGGTTGCGGTGTACGTTATCCTTACATTATTCAGCGGAGTCGGAGTTCCGGATGCGGTTGTTCCTATGGTCACGACACCCGATATGGTGAAATCCACGGACGTATCATAATCCATTTCAAAATCAAAGTCTTCGAAATTTTCAATCTTGTAGAATGATGAAGGAAGTGCGCTTACCAAATCGAAACCTTTGCGCGTCACATCGGTTATCGTCACGTTGCTGCCGGACGGCGAGGATATCCTGTATTGACCGTACGCATCAGTATACGTTGTCATGGATGTCGATGTGCCGTCAGTTCCGGTCAGCGTGTATGATACCGCAACGTTGTCCAGTGCCGCTCCCGCGGCTGCCGTGACGGTGCCGGTTATCGTGAAATTTACGTTCGGGTTGTACGACATCGTGAAATCTATTTCCGTGTTGTTCGTCACGATACCGAGATTTTTCGGTGCCTGGTCCGACGGATCGAGTATGAACCCGAGTAATTCGACTGACGTTATCGTAAAGACGGAATCCGATGTTACGAGTATGATATATTGGCCGTATGCGTTCGTTTGTACCGTTGACGGCGTCGTTCCTCTGCTGAACAGTATCCTTACGTTTTCCATGGGAGACGTTCCGAACATTACCGTTCCCGACAACGCGGAAACACGTGATAACGGTAAAACCGCGTTTGTATTCGATGATGATATGTTTTCAAGGAAATCATCGCCGGAACGGAGCATGAGCATCGAACTGTCCAGATATAATTTGTGATTTGCCTGCGAACTTCCGGTGATGAATGCGAAGTTCCTGCAGTTCGTCGGTAAAACCAATTCTTTCAATAAGTTCTCGCCGCTTTCATCGAACACTTCCAATGTACCGGAATGAGGTACGTTCAGACTTGCGTTAATCAGGAATGCACCTGATACGGAAGAAGCATGGACCGCCGGCCTGCCGCCGAATGAGAATGCATACAGCTCTGCGTCCGCGCTTAAGCTGATCGCCGAACCGGCGGGTGTCCCTCCGCCGCCTCCGCCTATCCCGGCACCCGCTCTTGCGATATCGGCCGCTCTCCCTCCGTTTGCGGTCGCTTCGGCGTTCGATATTGTTACTGAGCCGCCTGCGCCTCCGGTTCCGGTGCCGCCTCCTCCGCCGCCTATCCCGGCACCGGCGTTGCCCGACCCGGTACTGTTCCCGCCGTTTGCGATCACTTTGGCATCCGAAATTATTATATTGGATCCCGCGCCGCCCGCTCCCGCTCCGCGGCCTCCCCCTCCGCCTATGCCTGCTGCGGCACCTCCGTCGCCGCCGCTCCCGCTGACGGCGGCGTTACCGCCTGTTGCGGTCACATCACCGCCGTTTATCCTTACGGTGCCGCCCGCGCCGCCGGATGAACCCGTGGAGCTTGCACCGCCTCCGCCTATCCCCGCTCCCGCTCCGACGAAGTTGTTTGATGACCCGCCTGTCGCGTGGACCGTGCCTCCGTTTATTGTTATCGCACCGGCGGGCTGGCCGGCAGTGCCGGCCGCTCCGCCTATAGCCGCGTTCCCCGCAACCTGTGCGGTCACCCTCAGTATGCCTTCGGTGCTCCCGGGCGATTCCGGAGTTGATGATGCACTGTCGATTGTCAGCGTTCTGCCCGATTCCGCCAGGATGCTTCCTCGTATAACATTCTCATCCTGCAGCAGAAGAGTCATGTCGGCACCGTTGTTCAGCGTTATGTTTCCGGTGATGTTTATTCCGTTGAGTGTGACCGTGGTGTTCACGTTAGCCTCGAACGTTATGTTTATACTGCGGGCACCTCCCGTTTGTATGATTTCGTAAAGATGAGTGTTCGAAAGTGTACTGAAAGTGACAGTTCCGTTCGTTGCGTTGAATGACCATCCTATGCCCGATCCGGCTGTCGTCAGAAGTGAAAGATCTATCTTTACGTTTGCAACGAATTTCACGGGCAACGTTCCGTTGTTGGCGTTGCCGTTGTGCGCATTATATCCGTTGAGCGCATTTATTGAATATATCTCTCTGCCGTTGTCGTCGCGCACGACCCACGCCTCAAACTCGACTATATACATGTAAAAAGTTTCCGAGGCCGTTGAACCCGGAGAATAGAATGCGAATCCTCTGTAGTTCGCAGGCAATGTTAAACTTTTGAGCAGATCGTTCCTTTCCGGATCAGAATATACATCCATTCTTTGCGGCGAAGGATTGACATTGGATGCGTTTAACATGCCGTTTACAAAGAATCCCGTATTGTTATTGCCGACAGCGGCTATATGTATCGCGGGCCTCGGACCTTGTGAGTACGCATATATCTCCGCGTCCCCGCTGAAATTGATTGTCGATCCCGCAGGTAAATTAGTACCTGCGGCTCCTCCGCCTCCTATGCCTGCGGCAACTCTGCTGACAACGTCCGCGGCAGTTCCTCCAATCGCGGTCACTTTGCCTCCCGATATGGTCACAACGCCGCCATTAACTCCTGTTCCGGTGCCGTTGCCGCCGCTTCCTATGCCTGCACCCGCAGTGGCATTCTGATTTGCGGCAGACCCTCCGAATGCGTTCACGGTACCTCCGGTGATCGTTATGTTGCCACCGCTACCAGCACTCGTGCCGCCTCCTCCGCCTATGCCCGCACCCGCGCCTGTATTACTCGACGTCATGGTTCCTCCGGTTGCGGTCACGATTCCTCCGTTGATCGTTATGTTGCCGCCTTGGCTGTTGATGCCGCCGCCTATGCCTGCACCCGCGCCGTTACCGGTCGCGAACACCGTTCCGCCGTTGATCGTTATGTTGCCGCCTTGGCTGTTCACGCCGCCGCTTCCGGCCCCGCCTATCCCCGCAGCACCGCTTGTCTGTGAGGTCGCCCTCAATATACCTTCCGTACTTCCTGGCGAATCATCGGTTGATGATGCACAATCTATCGTCAATGTTCTTTCGGATCCCGTCAAGATGCTTCCTTGGATCCGGTTGTCGCCGATCAGGAGAAGTGTCAAATCGGCACCGTTATTCAACGTTATGTTTCCCGTGATGTTTATTCTGTTGATTACTGCCGTCGTATCCACATTATCGCTGAACGTTATGTTTATGTTGCGAGCGGCACCGGATTGTATGATCGTGTAGACATGACCGTTAGCTACCGTGTTGAAAGTGAGTACTCCGGGTGAAGGAGTCGTTGAGAATGACCATCCGAAGCCGGATCTGTTTGTCGTCAGGGGCGTAAGATCTATCTCAACGTTCACAATGAATCTTACCGGTAACACTCCGTTGTCAGCGTTACCGTTGTGTTCATTGTATCCGTTGCGTGCGCTTATCGGATATATCTCCCGACTGACATCGTTGCTGCGTGTGATCCACAGATCGAGTTCCGCTATGTGTATATAGTAAACATCCGAGACCGCTGAATTCGGAAGCTGGAATGCGAAGCCTCTGTGATTTGCAGGAATATTCATGGTTTTGAGCAATTCGTTTTTGTCAAGATCGGAGTACACGTTCATTGTCATCGATGAAGTGTTCGGCGAGAAGAGCAATGCATTCACGAACGCTCCGGTGCTGTTTGCATCTACCGTGCTTATGTGTATGGCGGGTCTTGCGCCGTGCGAGGTTGCATATATCTCCGCGTTCGCGCCAAAGTTGATGATCGATCCCGTTCCTGCGCCGTTGCCTCCTCCCGCACCTATTCCGGTGCCGGATCTGTTGATGTCGAGCGCAGTTCCTCCGATTGCGTTCACTTTACCGCCTGTTATCGTTACTGTGCCGCCCCAGCCGCCTAGTGATGCCGTGTGGCCTCCGCCTCCTCCGCCTATTCCGGCACCGGCCCCTATACTGGATGATGTCGCGATATTTCCTCCGATCGCGGTCACAACGCCTCCTGTTATGATCACGGTGCCGCCTGCACCGCCTGCGGCCCCTCTGCCGCCTCCTCCGCCTATTCCGGCACCGCCACCGTTACTTGTAGATCCGTCGCCGCCGAATGCGTTCACAATGCCGCCGTTTATTCTTACGGTGCCGCCCGCGCCGCCTGTCGTACTGGTACCGGCACCCGCACCTCCTATTCCTGCGTTGCCGTTTCCTTGAGCGGTTGCATATATCGTACCTCCGTTGACGATTATGGTACCTGCGGCTCCGGAGTTGAGACCGCCTATTGCCGCACTGAATCCACTGGTTGCGTTAACCCTCAGTATGCCTTCCGTGCTTCCGGGTGAATCTTCGGTTGACAATGCACTGTCGATCGTCAACGTTCTGCCCGGTTCCACCAAGATGCTTCCTCGGATAATGTTTTCATCCTGCAACAGAAGGGTCACATTGGCACCGTTGTTCAATGTTATATTTCCGGTGATGTCTATTCCGTTCAGGGTTGCAGTGGTGTTCACGTTAGCCTCAAATGTTATGTTTATACTGCGGGCACTGCCCGATTGCATGATCTCATACTTATGAGCGTTGGCAAGCGTGGTGAAAGAGAGTACTCCGGGTGCGGGAGTGAGTGCGAATGACCATCCTATGCCCGATCCGGCTGTCGTCAGAGTTGAAAGATCGATCTTGGCATTCGCAACGAATCTGACTGACAGTAATCCGTTGTTGGCATTGTTGTTGTTCGCGTTATATCCGTTGAGCGCATTTATTGAGTATATTTCCCGGCTGTCATCGTTGGTGCGCGTGATCCACGCTTCGAACTCAGCTATATATACGTAGTAATTTTCCCGGGCCGTTGAATCGGGATTATGGAATGCGAAACCTCTGTAGTTCGCAGGCAATGTCAAAAATGTGATGAATTCATTTTTTTCCGTGTCTGAATACACATCCATTCTCTGCGGATGAGGATTGGATATGTTTAACACGGCATTCACGAAGAATCCCGTATTGCCGGGACTGTTTACCATGTGCACGGCAGGTCTTGCGCCGTGTGAGTACGCATATATCCACGCGTCTCCGCCGAAGTTGATCGTTGCTCCCGCCGGCGTTCCCGATCCGCCTCCTCCTATACCCGAACCGGACCTGTTGGCATCGGCAGCGGTTCCTCCGGTTGCGCGCACAATGCCGTCCGTTATTATTATGTTGCCTCCGGCACCGCCTCCTCCCGTGTTGGAGCCGCCTCCGCCTCCTATTCCGGAGCCGGCCCCGGTGCTCGGTGATGACGTGACATTTCCTCCGAATGCATTCACAACACCGCCACGGATCTCTATCATACCGCCTGCGGCACCCGTATTGGCACCTCCGCCTCCTATTCCCGCGCCCCCATGACCATGTGAGGTGGATCCTCCTCTTGCGGTCACTATGCCGTCCGTTATCGTTATGTTGCCTCCGGCACCTCCGGCACCGCCTCCTATGCCTGCACCGGCACCGACATTCTGTTGTGTGGTAGACCCTCCGAATGCGTTCACGGTACCTCCTGTGATCGTTATGTTACCGCCTGCACCGCCAGAGTGGCCGTTTGGACCTCCGCCTCCTATTCCTGCTGCTCCGCCGTTTCCGTTACCGCCAATCGCGGTCACATTGCCGCCGTTTATCCTTATGGTGCCGCCTCCGCCGCCCGTGGAGCCTGACATTGATGGAGCTACGGATCCTCCGCCTCCTATTCCTGCGCTACCTCCGGCATGATTATTTGATTGGCCCGTTGCGTTGATCGTGCCTCCGTCTATTATTATGGTGCCGGCAGGTTGACCCGCAGGATTGCCTGACGCGCCGCCTATGGCTGCCCATCCGTTTACCTGTGCGGTAACTCTCAGTATACCTTCCGCGCTTCCGGTCGATGCACTGTCAATCGTCAATGTTCTGCCGGTCGTCACTAAAATGCTTCCTCGGATCGTATTTTCATCGGATAACAGAAGGGTCACATTGGAATTGTTGCTCAATGTTATGTTCCCGGTGATATTTATTCCGTTGAGTGTCACCTTTGTCCTTACGCTGTCGTTGAACACTATCTCTATGTTGCGAGCGTTACCTGACTGTATGATCTCATACGTATTGTCATTGGCCGCCGTGGTGAATGTGAGTGTTCCGCTTGTCGCGTTCCCGGTGTATGACCATCCTCTGCCCGATACACTTACCGTTAGGTCCGCGGTAAGATCGATATTGAAATCCAATACTCTGTTGACTACATTCAACACTCCGTTGTTGGCGTTGTTGTTGTGCGCGTTATATCCGCCCATCGAATTTATTGAATATATCGCCGGATCGGTAACACTGTGCGCGAGCCATGCATTCACTTGTCCCCTTATGCAAATGTAGTAGGTCTCCGATGCCGTTGAATCCGGAAGCATGAATGCGAAACCTCTGTAGTTTGTCGGTAATGCGAGAGATTTAATCAGACTGTTTCCGTCCCTGTCGAGACTTGAATATATGTCCAACGTCAAAGCGGATGCGGTGCCTGCGTTGAGTAACGCATTCACGAAGTATCCGTCGCCGGCGATCGAGCTTGCGTGGATCGCGGGCCTTCCGTTCGAGAATGCATATATCTCCGCGTTTGCGCTGAAGTTGACAGCTGCTCCCGTCGCTGTTCCGCTGCCGCCTGCACCGATTCCTGCTCCTCCGTTGCCTCCCGTGCCGCCGGTTGCGTTCACTATGCCTCCGTTTATCGTTACGCTGCCGCCGTTGCCGCTTGTTCCCGTACCGCGACCGCTGCCGCCGCCTATTCCCGCTCCGCCGTTGCCTCCGCTGTCGGCATTGCCGCCGGTTGCGTTCACCATTCCTCCGTTTATCGTTACGTTGCCGCCGTTGCCGCCTGAGGCGTTGACGGAGAAACCGCCTCCGCCGCCTATACCTGCAGCATTGGTATTGCCTCTCGCATTGATCGTACCTCCGTCTATTATTATGGTACCCGCAGACTGAGTGGCCGCACCGCCTATTCCCGCATTTCCGCCTGAACCAAAACCGTCGACAGTCAGTATGCCGCTCATGCTACCCGTTCCCGCTGCGCTGTCTATCTTGAGCGTTTGACCGGGCGTCACGAATATGCTTTGACCGCGGCTGGTGCCCTCCAAATAAAGATTAAGAACGGCATTGCCCTGTAAAGTTACGTGTCTGTTGAAGTTGACGTTGGTGAACGTCATATCAATATTCGCGCCCGCTTGGATTACTATCCCGTTTGCTCTTGCATCGGCATTACTGTGAAACAACGAATAGTGTTGTCCGTTGGCGGCTGCAGAGAAAACGAGATCTGAGCCGCCCCATGTCACTCCGGTCGGAAGATTGGACAGATTGGACAGATTTATCGGCGTCGTTGAAAGAAATTCTCCGTGTTCATCGTCATCGCCCGGCGGGAATTCAAATGAGCCTTGGTCGCTCAATCCCAGTATTCCGAAAAATGCCGCAAATACCAACACAAACGCTGCGGGAACTGCCGCTTCCTTATAGCGGGGTTTGGACCCTTGCCCCCCCCCCCTCCCTTCGCTTCTTGCGACTCCTCTCCTTCGAGAGGTTTGCGATCTTTCGGATTTTGTCGCTTTCATCGGCAGTTTTCCCTGTTTTTTAGTGTGATCATGTTAATTCATGATCACGGCAGTTGTCAGTCAATTCGACTTACTCTACCGTTTTGGAAGTTTTTAAATAGAAAGGTATAAATAGCGATAGATGCTTGCTAAAAAATAGCAGATATATTACGTTTATTTTTCACGAAAAAAACACGGCGTCCGATCCTCGTTCGAAATCGTCTGGACTGTGTTCCTCGGGGTTGGGATCGGATGGCCGTTCAACTGACCGGCACCGGTTCAATCGATGAATTGTTCAACGCAATCAAACGTCGGCTCAACCTTCAAGATCGAGTACCGCGTACGTTCTCCTTCTGAACTTTCCGTATACGCGCACTATGTTCCTCGCCTCGGCGGAACCTCTTCTGACCATTCGGCCCTGTATCTTTATGGAATGTATCAAACAGTCCATATCATCAAAACTTAAGATGTCGCCTATCGTGAATTCATCATCCGGTGATGACGGTACCGTTTTGGAGTGTGTTTTACGATCATCGTTTATCGATACTTTCACATGCACCGTATCAAAACTTATCGTCCATATCGTCAATATTTCGGTTGCCCTTGCCGATTTCACGCGTTTGCCCTGCGCCAACTCCAGACTTGATATTCTCACGAGGTTTCCCGAATCCGTGTGAAACTCGTCACCGACTTTTAAAAGATCATCATCTTCGAGAATTGCCGATGTGCTTATCGACTCGCTTCCGTTGCTTATTATCATCCTGACTTCGATCTCTTTCGGGAATCTTATGGTAGTCGTTCTGGTGAGGCCGCAGTCATGACATTTTATGGTAGCATCCAAGGAGTCCTTTCCAGCTTTTCCTCTGAGCACATCCTGTGTAGTGATGTCGTCGCAGTCTGGACATTCGAAATATATCTCGCCGGGAACTCCTTTCATTTTGCTTCCCCCCTTTCACCGCAGGAACGGAAAACCGTGCCCGGGTATCATCACGTCAGCATAGCTGACTATAGACTTTATACTTTTCATGGCCTGTTCCGGATCGTGGTTGATTCCGGGCGGTACCATCTTTTTGTAGTTGTCCTCAAGTGGTATTGCATCCCCTGTTATAACATACTTTCTATCAGATGCTACAAAGACGCTCATTGATCCTTCCGTGTGACCGGGGGTGTGCACAAGCTTTACGCCCGGTGCAATCTCGATGTCCTTCGATACTTGCACTATATTATCCCCTTCAATTTTCTCTTCTTTTCTTACGTAGAGCTTTGCTTTCTTAAAAAGGTCATTGTTCCCGCAATGATCGTGATGCGCATGCGTAAGAACAACAATGCTCACATCCTTCGGTAATACGCCCAATTGTTTGAATGATGCTTTGATGGATGGTTGCCTCGCCCTGCTGCTTGTATCCGCCACTATGTTTATTCCGTCTGCACGTATCAGTGTTGATGTTGAGTGTGCCTCAAGTATCGATTCTCCGGATCGCACGAGGCTGCCTATCGTGAGCACATCCAATGAATTCATATCCCGTGGTCGTTCTCGCATCTGAATCCTTTCCTCGTTGTGATGATGTTTGAACCGCACTCCGGGCATTTTACATTTTTCAATATGTTTTCGATCCACATCATCTTCATTTCGTTGTTCGTTTCTTTATCGGCGTAATCATACATCTCTTTGAGTGACGCGGATGTGCATAATTGTTTAAGCGGAGATATGTCGAGTGTGTGTTCTTCTTTCATTGCACCTTTGGGACGAATCACCCATGCAATGCCCGCGCCTGCCGCGAACCCTCCGAGGTGTGCGGCGTATGCAACCGGCGACGGATCCAGCGGGAAAAGGAACAGTTGCATCGCAAACCACACCAATATCGGAACCCAGACGCTGAACCTGTTCGTCAGCAACGGACCTAAAAAGAACATTATCTTCTCTTTCGGGTAAAGCATGATCATCGCCCCCATGAGCGCGGATATCGCTCCCGATGCTCCGACCGCCACGTACATTATATGCGAATCCCACTCCGTGAATCCGAATAATAAGCTGCCTGCCATCCCTCCCAGAAGATATATCGCAATGAATCTTTCTTTCCCCATACGCGATTCCAGCGGCAGACCTATCGCTACGAGGAAAAGCATGTTACCGATCAGATGCATGAAGTTGGCATGCAGAAACATTGACGTCACGATCGTCCAGACGTCCTCGCCGTCGAAGAACATGGATGACTTGAATCCCAATTCCAACGTGACAATGAAACGATCCAACGGTCCGAGCGTCATCATGATCATGAATATGACCATGTTAGACGCGGCCAGGATCACCGTCGGGCTGTGTTTGCGTAACGCCAGAAGTATCAGCGTGACCGCAATTACAACGATCACGACATAAGATACCGTTTCCATACCGGAAGATAGTTCTGCAAATATTTAAGCCGTGAACGGTCATAGCCGTAACATGTTGTACGACCCCGGCATATATATCGAAGAGCGGGACGACGTTTACGCTCCGGCCGAGGACAGTGTACTTTTGATAGAGTCACTTGTTGTAAAGGAGGGAGAACGTATCCTTGAGATCGGGTGCGGCAGCGGAGTGGTTGCGATACATTGCGCGAAAAACGGTGCTTCCGTCACCGCGGTCGACATAAACCCGGCGGCGGTCGCATTGACGAGGAAGAACGCGGCCGCGAACGGTGCTTTCATGGACATACGTCTTTCCGATCTGTATGCGGATATAGATTCGCATTACAACACGATCGTGTTCAACCTTCCGTATCTTCCGGTGAAGGATGACGGTATCCTGGAAAAGGCGTGGTCAGGAGGAGAAGGAGGAATCGAACACCTGGTGAACCTTCTGAACAACGTACGCGACCGTCTTCTGCCGCGCGGAAGGTTTGTTGTTGTTGTCTCGTCACTTATGGATCAACAACGGCTCGACAATGTTCTTCGCGGATATGAGGTCAAAGTGCTCGGCGAGAAGAAGATCTTCTTTGAAACGCTCAGAGTATTGGAAATTCGCCTTTAACTCAATATTTTTTTAATTTCCGCGGCGAGCAGTTCGTTCATCCTTTTACCGTCGAGTTTGCCTCTCAACGATTCCATGACCGGCCCCATCAGCGGGCCGATCGCCGCTGTTCCTTTTTCTTTGACGAATTTTTCACGTTCTTTTACTATGTTTGCAATTATATTTACGGCTTCGCCTTCGTCCACCGCGCCTATTCCCAGCTTATTTATCGCATCATTGAGCGACATACCTTTTGCCATCTCTCTGAACAGCGACGGTAACGCTTCCTTGGCGAACTTTGATGCTTTCAATGCGTCGAACACTTCCGATATCGATTTTTCCGATATTGCATCGACGTTCATTCCTTCCCGTTCCATTTCGGTGAACGTTCCGGTGAACATTGTTGCCGCGACAGATATCATTTCTTTGTCTTTGGCTATTTTTTCAAACAAATCTTCGTTGCCTTCCCTGACAATTTGACGAGCCTGCTGATCATTCAGCCCGTATTTCGATATGAGCCTCTTTTCCGTCTCTTCCGGAAGTTCAGGTAATTCGGCATATATCCTTTCCAGTCTTTCCGATGTTATAATTATCGGCGGCACATCCGTCTCCGGGTACATTCTCGCCGCCCCGGGAAGAGGTCTCATGTACCTTGACGTACCGTCCGGTTGCGGATCCCTTGTTTCTTCCGGAACCCCGGTCAACGCTTCTTTCGCTCTTTCGATGACCGCTTCGAGTGCGATCCCGCATACGCTCTCTTTTTCCGCACAGAGGACGAACGCATCCTGTTCCTTCAGTTTCAGATGTTCGCGGACCTTGTTCACGGCATCTTGTTCAATACCGTACGCCGGTAATTCGTCGGAATGGAATATTCCTTTCACTCCTTTGGTTCGCGCTCTTTGAGCCATTTCCGAGCCTAACCGCAGTTTTCCGTTGTCACCGTTCAGTACGCCCGCAAAGCCCTGAAGTTTTACGGTCATCACTTTTCCGCCTTCCGACAGTGCGCTTTTGACAACCTTGGATTGACAATCTTTGAAAAATTTGGTAACGTCCGCCGGTTCGCCGTCGGCGGAGACGTTTCGCGATGAAAGTATTTCTTTGATCTTCCCGAGCATAATATGCCTTTGCACTTCGTTCTCCACATACGTCGGCAGAAGTCTGAGCTCCTGCGCTCCCTTTATTTCCGTTCTCGGCCCTCCCGGCAGAGAGATGTTTATGTCCTCTCGGATCGTCCCTATTCCTCTTTTCACTCTTTTGGTCGCTCTCAGCATTGTGCCTATTTTTAAAGCAACTTCCATCGCCTCTTCCGGTGTCCTTATATCGGGGCCGGTCGCTATTTCTATGAGAGGAATTGACAGCCTGTCCAAACGATACGTTACTTCGCCGTCCTTCTCCTCTATCTTCCTTGCCGAGTCCTCTTCCAAACATATTGATTGGATCGCGATCCTTTTGCCGTTGACTTCTATGTGGCCGTCAACGGCTACCATGGCAGTCCTTTGATATCCTCCCGGCCCGGAACCGTCGATGATTAACTTTCTCATGAAATGTATCTCATCGATTATTTTCGCATCGGCCATGGCGGCGAACGTCAATGCTATGTCAAGCGCGTCCGCATCCACGTTACCGGGCGGCTCTTCATCCAGATCCACAAGACAACTTACACGTGCCGGCGACTGGTATCTGAACCCTCTCTGCTTCTTCGATTCCACTAAAGCGGCTCTGTCTATCGATCCGAATTCGCCTGCTATCGGCCTCAGTCTTCTGAAGTACGTATCCGTATTTTCTTCGGAAAGTTCGCTTTCGCATGAGCAGAACAATTTCTTTGTATTGAGCTGCTGATGTATCTCAATACCGCAGATGAAACGATCACCAGATGACATCGACCGTCCTCCTGTCGCTCGTTTCGTATGAAAGTCTCGTTTTCATTATGTTCTTCGCTTCATCCGTATCTTTTGAATTTGCAAGTGCCCACATGAGTTTCACGTAAGCCGTTTCCGGCAACATGTCCGATAAGGGAATAACACCAATCTTTTGTAATTCTCGCCCGGTATCGTAAATGTCCATACCCAGAGGTCCGTTGATGCACTGCGAGGTCATCACAACGATTATGTCTTTCTTTACCGCTTCACCCAGAAGCGACGTCATCTCGTTGCTTACGTGTCCCAATCCCGTGCCGGCCATAACTATTCCTTTTGAACTCATTATCACATCTTTGAACAGTGCCGGATCCATTCCCGGATAAAATTGAAGAAATGCCACTTTCTTTTCCATTCCCGTCTGTGCAACCGTTCTCTTTGATGCCTTCTGGATGTCATCTCTGAATGTTATCTTTCCGTTTGCATCAATATGCGCCGCCGGTATTGTGTTAACGCTTCGGAAAGCATCTCTTCTGGATGTGTGCATCTTCCTCACGCGCGTTCCCCGGTGTACCGCATAAGAATCGTCATTCATCGTGTCGTGCATCACCACGTAAACGCCGGCCGTCTTTGATACGCAAAACCTTACGGATGCCAGAAGGTTTCCCGGAGCATCCGATGACGGTCTGTCCGTCGGTCTTTGTGATCCTGTCAATACAACCGGTCCGTTTACTTCTCTGAGCATGAACGACAATGCCGCGGCCGTGTATCCCATCGTATCCGTGCCGTGCGATATCACAACACCGGCGGCACCGTTGTTTAATTCTTCTTCCGTTGCTTTGGCGATCTCTTTCCAATGGTCAATGCTCATGTTCTCCGAGAAGACGGAAGCCGCATCTCTTACCTTCACGTTCGCAACCTCAAGAATTTCCGGTACTATGTCAATAAGATGTTCCGCCGACAATCCGGGACGCATCGCACCGCCGTCCGCCTTGGAGCCGATCGTACCCCCCGTACCGATCAGAACGATGTTCGGAAGGCCGTCCTTCATCTTGTGCTCCGATTTCTTCCCTGCCTTAATCATCGGTTTTTCCAGAACTTTTATCGAGTCTCCGTCTTTGATTCTGAATCCGGCATTGTATCCGCTTTTCAGCTTTATCACGATTATATCTTTGCCGTTGTGAGACATCATGGTGCCCGTGTGCTCCCTGCCGTCAATGGTCAACGATATAACGGCACCCTCGGCCGCACCCGCAGATCCGAGCATTTTTGATAATTCGCCGGAGTCTCTCATAATATCGGTTCCCTGTTAATTCATTATCATTTATTTCTCTTATGCCGCCATATTATCGAAAAACCGTGTATGTCCGAGGGCCGGGGCAACAATCATCGTCATCCGTTTCGCCGGATCCGTTGTGACAGGTGAGATCAACATCTCCTTTGTCATGCGTGACCAAAGACCACGGAATGCGATTCCGAGGGCGATATATATTAAACTGCGTCTGCATTTCAAATGATACTGTAAATGATACTGTAAATGATACTGTAAATGATACTGTAAATGATACTGTAAATGATACTGTAAAACAATGCATCATCAAGATATTTTTCACATACTTGTTTCAGTAATTTTGTTTAAGAGAATGAGATAAGAACCCGTTGGATTCTCAAAAGAACCGATATCTAACGTAATGATTTATTACCGTCCACACAATGTCCGTTTCGTGCATCACATAACAGAGATCGGAATGGAGTACGATGTTCTCAGAGAAAACGGTAAAATAGCTCATGATAACCATCATTTTCTTGAAGACCGCGGCATAAGATCGGTGGACATAATGGGTTCCATCGGTTCCGGGAAAACATCGCTCATAATCAAAATGGCTGAAAAACTCATTGCGAAAGGGATTCGCGTCGGTGCGATAGCCGGCGATGTCACCGGCGACGATGATTTCAAAAGGATGTCGTCTGCCGGTATTTCGGTTGTGAACTGCAACACCGGACATGAATGTCATCTTGATGCGGTCATGGTCCGGAAGGCATTGAAAAAGCTGGATCTGCATTCCGTTGACGTTCTCTTGATCGAGAATGTCGGGAATCTTGTATGTCCCGCCGATTTCCCGCTGGGTGCCGATATGCGTGTCGTTGTCATCTCAACTACCGAGGGCGACGATATGGTAAGAAAACATCCCGATATATTCTTGCATTCCGATCTTGCGATAATAAACAAAGTTGACATCGCGAAATATGTTGACGTTGACGTTGACGTGATAAAGAACGATTACTCGAAGCTTACCGACGGTGCGCACAAAATGATGGAATGCAGTGTGAAAGAAGATAAGGGCGTTAACGAGATAATCGGCGCTCTGAAACTTTGGTGATATTCATGAAAGTACTGACAGTCGGAGGAGGAGGAAGGGAACATGCCGCGGTCGAGGCGTTCCATCGCTCCGGTGCGGAAATATATTCGCTTATGAAGAACGCAAATCCCGGAATAATAAAACGATCGAAAAAGTACAAACTTGCCGATGAGAAAAATATTGACGCGGTATGCGGCTTTGCGAAGGAATGTTGTGTGGAGCTGGCATTCATCGGACCGGAGGCGCCTTTGGAAGCAGGTATCGCGGATGCCTTGGAGAAGATCGGCGTGAAGTGCGCTTCCCCCACGAAAAATGCGGCACGCATAGAGACATCGAAATCATTCATGAGAGAACTTCTTGAAAAACATAATATCAACGGAAACCTCGGATTCGCATCGTTCGACAACGCGGAAGACACCGGAGCTTACATCAAGAAACTGAATTACGAGATCGTCGTGAAACCCATAGGCCTTACCGGCGGCAAAGGAGTGAAGGTTCAGGGAGAACATCTGCATTCGTTCGAGGACATAATGCAATATGTGAACGAAATTTTCGACAACAACATAGGCGGTGCCGGCGTGATCATAGAAGAAAAAGCGGTCGGTGAAGAGTTCACGCAGATGGTGTTCTGCGACGGCGTCACGATATCGCCGATGCCGTTGGTACAGGATCATAAGCGTGCGTATGAGGGAGACGTTGGTCCGAACACCGGAGGAATGGGTTCGTACACTGATGCAAATCATCTTTTACCGTTTGTCACCGCATCGGAGAGAGAGGATGCGTTGCGCATCATACAGAAAATTGTTGACGCTCTGAGAGAAGAAGGATGTACATACCGCGGTCCGATGTACGGTCAGTTCATGCTTACGACGGACGGCCCGAAGATAATTGAGATAAACGCAAGATTCGGTGATCCGGAAGCAATGAATGTTCTGCCCATATTGAAATCAAATTTCACGGATGTCTGCAATGCCATGGCAAACGGAACATTATCCGAAGATGTGGAGTTCGAAAGAAAAGCAACCGTGTGCAAATACGTTGTACCGGAAGGATACGGTGTCGCATCCAAAGCCGGGCTCCCCATATCCGTTGACGAGAACGGCATAGAAAAATGCGGAGCATTCGCGTTCTATGCAAACGTTGACATTGTTAACGATAAACTTGTAACCGGAACCTCAAGATCCGTTGGTGTTGTAGGAATCGCAGACACTATAGAAAACGCTGAATCCAATTGCGAGAAAGCGTTGGAACATGTTACCGGCGAAGCGATAACGGTGCGCCGTGACATCGGTAAAAGAGAATTGGTGCAACGCCGTGTCGACCGCATGAACGAACTCCGTAACGTGAAGAAATGAAAAGACGCACAGCAGTGAAGATCGCCTATTCGGGTGACATGTTCGCCGGCTCTCAGGTCCAGCCGGGATTGAGAACGGCGGAAGGTGATGTTCTCTCCGATATCATAAAGGTCGGCGGTGCGAGTGCGGATGAAATTGATATGAAGTTTGCCGGCCGTACCGACAAAGGCGTGAACGCACTGGGAAACGTTGTTGTGTTCAACACGGATATCGATGATAATTTCATTCTTCTGAAGGCACTGAATGCCGTCTCGAAAAGTGTTTTTTACAGGTCTGCGGCAAATGTGAACGATGCTTTCAATCCGAGACATGCGAAGGAGCGCATATACCGTTATGTGCTTCCTGCGAACGGTATTGATTTCGAATCAGCGGTGAAATGCGCATCCGTGTTCGAAGGGAAGCATGATTTCATACATTTCTGCAAAACAAGCGATAAAGGAACGGTCATCAACATGCGTTCCGTGAAAGTTGCCCGCAGCGGTGATGCTCTCGACATAGAATTTCGATCCGAATATTTCCTCTGGAACATGATCAGACGGATCGTTGCCGCGATATCGGCGGTCGGTCACGGACATTCGTCTTTGGATGATGTTGAAAAGGCGCTGAACGGTAAGCCCGTGTCATTCGGATTGGCAAGACCGGATGCGCTGACGCTTATCGATATTATTTACGATGGTATTGAGTTCACTGCACCGCAGAATATGTTCAACGGCCGCGCGGAAGAAGAACTGTTCAAATTATCTCTGAAGAGAAATTTTTTCAATTCTCTCTGATGCTCATGTTTTATTTGCATTCGATTATTACTGTCTATGAAAGATCTCGATAACATCATCATATCAGTGAATGAACGTATGGATCATCTTGAAACGATTCGCGAAAGGTCGATATCTCTTTCAAGAGCGGTCATAAGAATGACCAAGCGGGCGATACATGCCATACACTCACGTGAAGAGCACGGCGAGATCCTTAACGATGCGGTGTCCGAATATAACAAATTGTACACGATGATCGAAAACGAACCGGAGATCCTGTTCTCCGGACCGGTGGCCGACGCGATGATGGAATTATCTGAAGCCTGCATATTGTCATCCGTTGTTTCGGAGCGGGAAATGCCGTCTTATTCATCTCTGGGCATCACACCGCAGGCATGGGTCCTCGGCCTGGCGGATTGTCTCGGAGAACTGAGAAGAATCATGCTCGATCATCTCATGAACGGCGACATCGGCACTGCCAAAGATGTTTTCGGCAAGATGGATGTCATCTGCGAAGCGGTCATGTCGTTCGATGTCCCGGACGCGATACTTCCCGTCAGAAGGAAGCAGGACATCGCAAGATCGATAATGGAGCGCACCCGTACGGATATAACCAACGCTTTGCTCATGAACAACGTTAAGCGATGAACATCAGCGCCTGCCTTTCGGTTTACCCAGGTTCTTCACCGGTTTGCGATAGATGACCACGAGTATTATCAGCAATACGAGGAAGATTATTATCATCACCGTTTCGATGAACGAATAGTTGCTCTGTCCCACGTAGAATGATGATACCGATACGTTCAGGAAGTCTTCCAGTATGCCTATCTCCGCGCCCATGGATATGTGGTGCATTCCGTGCCCCAGACTTTCGGTCACCCAGCTGTATGTTACCACTCTCGTCTGGCCCGCGGCTATGTCTATCTGCTGTTCGCTTTCTTCTATTTTAACGCCGTTGACTATGAACCATACATCAAGCTCCACCAGTTCGCCGCCCTCGTTGACGAGTGTTGCCGACAATATAATCGGCGTGACCACCTTTACCGGTGCCGTTTTTGTTACGATCACTTCGTTGTCACCGTTGGCGAATGTGAAATCCACCGTCAGGATATAGAGTCCGGGATCGCTCGGCGCATTGATGTTTATGTTTCTGCCGTCTCTTTCCACCACTCCGGTGCTCGGACTCACGGATCCGACGCTGTTTCCGTTCCAATCCACGAGCCTCGCCTGGAATAATATGTTTTCCGTACCTTCATAGGACGCATGCAGTGTGTACGTCACGGACAAGCCTACGCCGACGATGTGCGACTCCGCCCTTATGTCCGTGTACGTGTTGATCCTGTCCTCCGATGCGGATGCCGAAGGTATCATACACAATGCCGTGACCGCAAGCATCATCACGGCCGCTGTCACGATCATCTTCTTCGTGAGAACACCCCCCTTCTGATGCCCAAGAGGACGATAAGCAGCAACATCAGTATGGACAGTGCCACCAACGCCCAAACAAGGTTGGGAACGCCGTCCAGACTGTCAAATATGTTGTTGCCCGATGCGCCCATGTTCCCTGCGTGTATGTCCGTATTCATTGCAACGAGTTCGATCGTTTCCTCATTGTCTCCGACCTTTGTCGTAAGCTTAAGCGGCAACTCTTTCAGATTCGCTTCGCCCTCGCCCGTCCATATGAGCCTGAGGAAGAATGAGGCCGAGGAGTTTCCGTTGATTGTCGCCGTCGCTTCTCCGTTAACGTCGATCTTCACGTTGTTCCGGTCCACTATTGACACGAACCAGTTGGCGTCCGTGTACTTATTGATCTCATCCACGATCATCGTGACGCTTATGCTCTCGAAGTGGTCGTTCGTTATCGTAAATCCGTATCCGTATTCGTCTCTGCTGACACGGTTCAGATCTGCGGCGGAGAACTCCTCCAACTCTATGTCCGTTGTCGGGGCACCGCCGAGCGTTTCCGTGAGCAGAGTGCTGCCGGTCGGGTCTCTTGCTATTACGGACAGGTTAGCCTGACCGTCGCCCGTCCTTGTCGGGTCGTACGTGGCGGCAAAGTGTATCTCCGTCAGGCCTGCCTGTACGAGTATGTAACTGTTGGAGGACAGTGTTGAATCATAACCGAACCTTATGGATGACCATCCGATGCCTCCGGACAGTATCACCGTTGCGTCCGAGTTGTTCTCCACCTCGAAGGTTCCGGATGCCGTTCCTCCCGCACCGTATGTCACGTTAACATTGAGTATCACAACGTCCGGGGAATCTTCCGACATATCGTCTCCCTGAAGGACTTCCATGTTCACCGTGACGCTCTTATTATCATCCGTTACGGCTATCCGTTCGCTTTTGACCAAAAGTACCGCATTCGGGTCCGACGGGTCCAATACGAATTCATGCGACACTCCGTTGATTGTGCTTGTGACTCGCGGAATGAACCAATATTCCGCCGCGTTATCGGGTAAGTTCACGCTGTAGGTGCCTCTGGTTATCGGAACCTTGGCAGTACCTGTCAGCTCGCCGGAATCGTCTCTGATCTCGACGACCATCTCTCCGGCGGCGACCCTTCCGACGTATCCTTCCACTTGTACTTTAGCACCCATGTGATCCGATATCGTAAGCATCTCCACGACTCCCGCGTCGTTCAATACTATGTTCACATACGCTATCTTATCATTATTCTCGACGATAACCGTGCAGAGGAGATCGTTGTTATCCTCATCTCTCAGTTCGCTGATCGGAATATAGTAAGTTCTGACCGTGTCGTTCCTGTCTCTGGATGCCTGGCTCTCGATTGCACCGCTCGCGGTTACCGTGACCTTGTCTTGTCTGTCCGTGACCTCTATGTTCACAACCGCCACTTCCGTCACGAGAGGGGACACGTCTATCGAGGTCTGGCCCGCGAACACCGTTACTCTGCCTGAGAAGTATGATCCGGTCTCGGCACCGGCGAACGGTTCTATCAGTATGTCGTAAGATCCGGGCCTCAGTTTGTATGTCACCGTGAAATCTCTCCAGTCGGAATCGTTCATTGAGATTACCGGTGCTATCGCCCTGTTGTTCTGAGACACCGTTATGTTCTTCGCGAACACATATATCGTTCCTCCTTCCAAAGCCTCAACATCGTTGAATGTTACATTTATTGTGACTCCGGTACTGCCGGACGGAACTACCACCGTTATTCCGTTATGGAATGTTGCGCCCGTACCTATCCTGAACGACAGACCTTCGTATTCTATCTTCACGACAAGCGGTGTGTCGCCGGTGTTGTGCAACCTCATTGTCGTGGTCCCCGCGGATATGTTCACGTTCGTGAACTCGTATCGGATATCTGTGTGTTCAATCTGATTCCCGTCACGCTCCACGACTATGCTGCCGGGTGTGCCCCCGTTGCCATAGCTTACGGTTACCGTGACGCTTCCCGGCTTTATGCCGCTTGACGGTACCAATACCGTTATCTCGTTGCTGACCGCGTTGCCGGTACCTGCTCTGAAAGAAAGGCCTTCCTGTTTCAATGTGACCCGGAACGGATTGTCACCGGTGTTGTACAGCGTCACCGTTGCGGTTCCTCCGGATGCGCCCGTGACTTTGTAGCTCACGTGCGCGGTCACGAGTGTTTCGGGCGTATTGACACGCATGTCAACGCCTGCCATCTCACCCACGGGTACGCGCTCTTCTTTGTTTATGTCAATGCTCTTGACCGTCACGTCACCGCCCGTCAGCGTCGATCCGGCGGCATAGGTAACATTTATCGTAACTCCGGTACTGCCCGTCGGAACGACCGTTGTTATCACATCATCGACTGTGGCACCCGTACCTATCCTGAACGCCAGACCCTCGTATTCCAGTTTGACCCACAACGGTTCACCGCCGCCGTTGGTAAGCCTCAGTATCGCGGTCCCCGCGGACGGGTTTACATTCGTGACCTCGTAGCTGATGTCAGTGCTTCCGATCCGTATCGGAGGTTCGGGAGCCGTGACACTCTGTACATCGAAGCCGCCGCTTCCCTCATACTTCAGCCACGGTCCTATGTCGCCTTCGTTCAGATCGACAAGTTCCGACCAGCCGCTGTCATCGATTAATATTTTCATGTTG